>JACCDP011327159.1_pt1 | contig 11983 bp, 8 predicted proteins | sample 7445841 | NCBI WGS metagenome assembly JACCDP01 (sample SAMN15323441, study PRJNA562643) | freshwater metagenome | isolation source: river surface water | place: USA:Blue River Watershed | collected 2017-08-17
ACCATCCCTGGGCCGACTCCGGCGCGATCGTCGTGACCGCGGACGCCACGCACGCCCGGGACGCCGCCGAACGCGCCTTGAAGACGACGGTCGACCAGCGAAACGACGCGGCGACCCGCGCCGCGAGCGCACGCGCCAAGGCCGATGCCGCGGGAGTCGCCGTCGACCGCGCGACCGCCCACCTCGACGCGCTGGCGCGCAGCTGGTCGGAGGGCGCAGCCGACCACCACGCTGTCGCGGACGTGCCGTTCCTCGATCCGGAGGACCTGCTGCCCGCCCGGGTGCGGGACGCGGAGCAGCGGCAGGTGGAGGCGTCCACCGCGGAGCGCGAGGTCGAGACGGCGCGCCTCGCGGCGCAGGCGGCGCGGGAAGCCTTCGACGCCGCCACCGCAGCCCTGAACGAGGCCGTCGCAACCCTCACCACCGCCACGGCGCACGCCGTCGCCACGTCCACCGAGGTCGACGCCGCCGCGCAGGCGCTGCACGACCATGACGCACGACGGGACCAGGCATGGGCGGACGCCGCGACCGCCCTGACCGCCGTGAAGGATTCGGAGGCGCTGTTTCGCGACGCGCCCGAGATGGCGCGCGAGACGTGGATGCGTCTCGTCGATGGTCACGCCCGCATCGCCGCGGAGGAGACCCGCATCGAGCAGGAACAGGCCGCGCTCACCCCCGACGTCGTCGCGATGGAGGCGACCGAGCGAGCGGCCCGGGAGCAGCTGGAACCGGCGCGACAGGCGCTGACGGATCACGACACGGCGCTGCGAGCGTTCCGTGCGGCACGCGGGGCGCTGCTCGAGGGTCTCGACGTCGCCGTCGTCGAACGGAGTCACGCCGCGGAGCGTTCGCGACGTGCCGCACAGGTCGGCGCCGAACAGGCCGCCCACGCGCGGGCGCGCGAGGTCGCGGCGGCACGCGAAGCCGACGTCGGCACGCGCACGGAGGCCGTCGACGCGGCCACGGCGGCGCTCGCGACGCACGCGCAGGCCTACGACACGGTCCTCGCGACGCTCGGATTGGGCCAGGAGGAGGCGGAGCGGCGTCTCGCGCACGATCCGGCCACGCTCGCGCGGTACCGGACGATGCTCCAGTCCGCCACGGACGCGTGCACCGCCGCCGGGCTCAAGGTGACCGACGCGACGACGCGACGCGACGACGCCCAGGCGGCGCTGCCGGACCGCTCAGCGGAGCAGCTGGCGACGGCAGCGATCGAGATCGACGCCGAACGCACCGCGGCCGACCGGGACATCGGCGCGCACCGCCATGCGTTGGCGGAGGATGATGCGCGCGTTGCCGCCCGACGCGCCAAGGAGGACACGCTGCGCGCCCTCGAGGCGACGCACGGTGTCTGGGGGCGCCTCGCGCAGGTCATCGGCCACCGCGAAGGCAACACCTTGGCCATGTTCGCGCAGTCACTGTCCTTCGAGTCCCTCTTGCGCGCCGCGAACGCCGAGGCGCGCCGGTTGAGGCCACGCTACGAGCTCACGCAGCTCGCCGCGACGGAGGCTGAGGGCCCGCCGCTCGAGATGGCCGTGCGCGACAACGAGTTCGGCGGCGAGATGCGCCCCCTGTCGACGCTGTCGGGCGGCGAGAAGTTCCTGGTGTCGCTGTCGATGGCGCTGGGCCTGTCCGCGATGGCGAGCCGCAACCAGGCGCTCGGAACGCTGTTCATCGACGAGGGGTTCGGCACCCTCGACCCGGACACGCTGGCGGTCGCGTTGGACGCGCTGCGGACGCTGCAGGCGCGCGGCACGCAGGTCGGCATCATCTCCCACGTGGGCGACCTCGCGGACGTCACGCCGGCGCGGGTGCGGGTGACGAAGCTGAGCGAAGGATTGAGCGCGGTCGTCACCGAGGCATGACCGCGGAGCGTTAGCCCTCCCCCATGACCACGACGGGCACCCACCGCATCTTCACCACCGCGTTCGCCGCGGTCTACCCGCTCTATGTCACGAAGGTCGAGCGGAAAGGACGGACCAGGGAGGAGCTCGACGCGGTCATCCGTTGGTTGACGGGGTTCGGGGACGACGAGCTGGCGCATCACCTCGCCGCCGGGACGACCTTCGCCGCCTTCTTCGAACAGGCGAGGCTGCATGCCAGCGCCGGGAAGGTGACCGGCGTCGTGTGCGGCGTGCGGGTCGAGGAGGTCGAAGACCCGCTCATGCGGAACATCCGCCGCCTCGACAAGCTCGTCGACGAACTCGCGAAGGGACGGGCGCTGCACAAGGTGCTGCGGGACTGACACGATGGCGGCACCCCTCAAAACCTTCTTCTGTGCGGAGCGGGTGGAGCGGATCGCAGCCGAACTCGCCCGCGTCGAACCGACGTTTCCCGTACGGGCGTTCATCGCGCAGGCGACGGACGGCCTCGATGAACGCGCGCTCCTGGACCGCGGCCGACAGATCGCACGCGCGATGCGCGCCCACCTCCCCGTCGCGTACGCGCGTGCCGTCGACGTGCTCGTGCGCTCGCTCGGGCCGGAGCACGCCACCGACGAGCTGCTGGGCCTCGGCATGGCGCCGTTCCACTACCTCCCGCACACGATCCTCGTCGCCGAGCATGGGCTCGACGACTTCGAGCGTTCGTTCCACGCGCTCTACGAGCTCACCAAGCGCTTCACCGCCGAGGCCAGCATCCGGGCGTTCCTGACGAAGGATCCCGAACGCACCTTCGCGCGACTGGAGGTCTGGGCGGCCGACGACAACGCCCACGTGCGACGGCTCGTGTCCGAGGGCACGCGCCTGCGCCTTCCGTGGGCACCGCGTGTGGCGTGGCTCGACGAGAACCCGCGACGTGTGCTTCGATTGCTGCACACGCTGCGGAACGACCCCGCGACGCTCGTCCGGAGAAGTGTCGCGAACAACCTCAACGACATGAGCAAGGTCCACCCGGAGCTGGTGCTGGAAACCTGCCACGAATGGCTGGGGGCGCCGTCCGCCACGACCGCGACGCTCGTGCGCCACGCGCTTCGCTCCCGGGTGAAGCACGGGGACCGACGGGCGCTCGCCGTCCTCGGCGCCGGAGAACCGCCCCAGGTCGAGGTCGTGGACGCACACCTGTCCACAAATTCCGTGACACTCGGCGGCGACGTGAGGGTCCGCTTCTTGCTCCGGAGCACCGCGTCCCATCCGCAGGATCTGATCGTCGACTACGCCGTGCACTACGTGAAGGCACGCGGAACCACACGCGCGAAGGTCTTCAAACTCAGGCGTGTCACGCTCGCGCCCGGCGGGACCATCCCCTTCGACGCGAGGATTTCCTTCGCGACGATGACGACGCGAAGGCACTATCCGGGGTGTCATCGCGTCGAGGCGGTCGTCAATGGCGTCGCATTTCCATTGGGGTCGTTCGACGTGGATCCCGGCGAAGGGAGCGAGGCCACCCGGAAGCTCGGGAACCCGGTGTTGCCGAAGTCATCGTAGTAGTCCAGAAACTGGAGCTTCCACGCCGCACCCGACGCATCGCGCAGCGCGTACACCACCGTGGCGGCGTAGAGCACATGGGCGACGCCATCGTAGACGTACCACGCATCGAGGGGCCCTCCATCGTCGGTCTCCGTCGCCCATCCCTCCTGCGGGGCCTCGCGCACGTCGTCCCATACGACCTCCCCGAGGTTCGCGGCTTCCACGCCCCCGGGGCCCACGATCCCGCCGTTGACACGAAAGAAGTACCGCTCGAACGACACCTCCCAGCCGGACGTGGACAGCACCTGCGCGGGACCGTCGAGATCCACGTAGGTCACGTCCGCGCGCGAGTCCACGTCGACCCGGGCGCTGCCGTCCCCGAGATCGGTGACCGTCACACGCGGCACGAGCACCTCCTCGTCGTTCCGTACCGTTTCGTCGCCGTCCCTCCGCGCGCCGTCGGCAAGGGACGTGTCGGCCGCGACGTCAAGAATCCCGTCTCCATCGAGGTCACGGAGGTCGGGGGCGCATGCCAGCAACAACAAGGAAATCACGGCGTCGCCTCCAGGGTCCGAGCGCGCGGAAGGGTGCTCCGTACCCCCGCGTAGAGGGTGCGCGGCGGCAGCGCCTGGTACGCATCGTCGCGGGTGTCGAGCAGGTTGCGCGCCCCCAGTTGGACCTCCACCCCGCCGCGGGAGCGCCACGCGAGGCGCGCGTCCACCCAACAGGTGTCAGGGCCCCACACGGTGTCGTCACCCTGTCGGTACGGCCGGGCGCTGGCCCACTCGAGGTTGCCCGCGGCCTCCAGCCGTGCGGGCAGGCGCGCGCTCAGGTTCGACGTCAGCCGATGCGGCGAGCGCCCGTCGAGGGGGATCCCCGTGTCCCGGTCCCGCGCGTCCGTGCGCGCGTAATCGATCGCCATGCGCACAGGTTCGGCGACCCATCCCGCCCCGAGCTGGGCGGTGCGGACCCTCGCCCGGCCGACGTTTTCGTAGCCGTACACCGCGGGGGAACCGGCCGCGGCCGCCGCCCGGAGTCCTGGCTGGATGAGGTCGCGCACCTCGTCCCACGAGGCCTGCGCCCGCAGCTCCACGCGCTTCACGAGCGTCCAACGCGCGTCCAGGTTCGTCCCCGTGCTGCGTTCGGGCCGAAGGTCCTCGTTGCCCGAGAGGGTGTAGCCGTAGGATGCGTGGTCGAGGGCAAGGTAGAGCTCCTTGAAATCGGGCGCGCGATAGCCCTGCCCCACGGAGACGCGGATCTGCGCCGCCGTCGTCGGATCCACGCGCAGCGCGAGGTTCGCCGCAGGGTTGAAACCGAACTGGCTGTCCACATCCAGTCGTCCCCCCGGGGCGACCGCCACGCGAGGGCCCCCGGGACGCGCGCGCACGGTGATGTCGTCCTGAACGTAGAGGGCCGCCCGCGTGCGCCGGGCCGTCGTCCCCTCGATGCGCGCCGAATCGAGGGCCTCGCGCCAGGCGTCCACCCCCGCCGCGAAGAGATGACGACCGGGTGCCCATTGCGCCTGCACGTTGCCCGCGAGGCGCCGGTCGATCGTCTCCTGGTAGGCGTCCTGAATCGCGGAGCCGCGCTGATCCTCGAGGTACTGCTGTCGCCAGGCGGAACCCGAGAACCGCCCCGTCACCGTGCTCGCGCCGCCACCCCACCACCGGGCGGAGAGGCTCGCGTCGCCGGTTTCCTGAAGCCCTCGCGCATCGAAGACGGCACCGGCCCCGCTGGCGGTCACGCCCCGGGTGTCACGACGCGCATAGTCGCCGTCCGCATCGAGGCTCCACGTCGCGGACGGGGACCAACCCGCGTTCACGCGCCCACCCCAGGCCAACGTTTCGTCGCCGCTGGTCGCGGGGTCCGAGGGGTCGTGGTCCCAGCCGTGCTGGGCATTGCGGTAGGCCCGCGCCGCCACCCGGAACGGACCGCGCCCGCCGGACAGGCGCACATCCGCCTCCGCGAGGCTGCGCGAGCCCCCGCGCGCGCCCGCCTCCGCAGACGGACCCGCACCCCCGCGGCGCGTCACGAGGTTCACCACCCCGCCGAGGGCCTCCGACCCGTACAACGCGCTCGCCGGCCCCGGCAGGATCTCGACGCGCTCCACGTCCGCGAGGGCGATGCGGGAGAGGTCCACCACGCCGTCGACCCGACCCGCGAGGGGGCGCCCGTCGAGCAGCACGAGCGTGTGCTGGGGGTCCATGCCGCGCAGGGAGACGGCGTCTCCGCCCCTCGACGCGAGGACCTGCACCCCGGGGACGGTACGGAGCACATCCGCCAGCGTGGTCGCACCAGAGGAAGCCAGCCGCTCCCGGTCGAGCACCCGGACAGCGGGCGTCGCTGCGGAGGCCGCCTGCTCCGCACGGGCCGCCGTCACGACGACCGTCTCGGCGACCGTCTCACCCTCTCCCTCGGACCCGTCGACGCCTTCCGCCGCACGGGCAGGGAGCAGGAGGCTGAGGAGCGCGAACATCGGGCGACCTCCGGTTTCCGATGGATACACCGCGCCGCCCTCGCAGGCGCGCCGCCGTGACGGGACCGTGACGGACGAGGGCGGAGGCCGGGCGTACGCCGCGGTACCCACGCACCATGCTTCCTGCCCTCCTCGTGCTCGCCCCGCTTGCCGCAGCGGCCTCCCTCCCCGACGACCCGACCGCCTGCTTCCGCGAGGTCGCGACCACGCTGTCCGACGATTCCATGGACGGACGCGGCGTGGGCACGGCGGGCCTCGAGAAGGCATCCACCTACCTGGCGGGCGTGTTCCGCGCGGGAGGCCTGCGTCCGGGGGCCCGCGGCATGCGGCAGCCCTTCGAGGTGGTGACCGGCGTCGCCCTCGGGACGCGCAACGCCCTCGATGACGGCGCGCCACGCGGGACCGGCACGGACTGGACGCCCGCCGGGTTCAGCGCCAGCCGCGCGTATTCGGGCCCCGTCGTCTTCGCGGGGTTCGGCATCTCGGCGCCGGAGCTCGGCTACGACGACTACGCGGGGCTGGACGTGCGCGGCAAGGTGGTCCTCGCGATGCGCTTCGAGCCCGGAGAGAACGACGATTCCTCGCCCTTCGACGGCAAGCGTCCCACGCGGCACAGCGACCTGCGCGCGAAGGCGATCCGCGCGCGGGAGGCGGGCGCCGCGGCCCTCGTCCTCGTGCGGCCGCCGGGGACGGCGGAGGAGCCCGACGCGCTCGCGCCGCTCAAGGTGCAGGGCCCTCTCTCCGACGCCGGGATTCCCGTGCTGCACGTGACGCGTGCGACCGCCGACCGTTGGCTCGCGGGCACCGGGAAGACCACCGCACAACTCCGTGACGCCATCGACGCCTCCGGCAAGCCCGCGAGCACGGCCCTGGACCTTCGGGTGCGCGGACGGACGGACGTGATCCCGACCCGCGCGACGACCTGGAACATCGTCGGTGTCGTCCCCGGACGCGGCGCGCTGGCAGGCGAGCAGGTCGTCCTCGGCGCCCACTACGATCACCTCGGCCACGGCGGAGCCGGGAGCCTCCGCCCCGGGACGGACGCCATCCACAACGGAGCCGACGACAACGCCTCCGGGGTCGCGGCCGCGGTCTGCGCAGCGGCTGACCTCGCGCGGCGTCCGGCTGCGGGCGAACGTCGGACGCTGGTCGTCCTCGCCTTCTCCGCGGAGGAGGTCGGCCTCGGCGGAAGCGCCGCCTGGGTGGGGCGCCCCGCGGTGGGCACCCTCGCCACCACGGCCGCGATGGTGAACCTCGACATGGTGGGGCGCGTGCGGGACGGCGCGCTTCAGGTGCTGGGGGCCGAGTCGGCCCCGGAATGGCGCACGCGCGTCACGACGGCGGGCGCCGCTGCGCCGACCCTGCGCATCACGGCCGGCGGGGACGGCTACGGCCCGTCGGACCACACCAGCTTCTACGCCGAGGGCGTCCCCGTGGTGCACCTGTTCTCCGGCGCCCACGCGGAGTACCACACGCCCGACGACGACGCCGACACCCTCAACATGGAGGGCGGCGGAGCGGTGGTGCGGTTCACGGCACGCCTCGTGGACGACCTCCTCGCGCAGCCGGAGCGGCTCACCTGGGCGCGCAGCGCGACCGGTGCGCCCGGCGGAGACTCCCGTGGCTACGGCGCCTACTTCGGCAGCATCCCGGACTACACGGCGATGGAGGCGACACGCGGCGGGGTGAAGCTCGCCGACACGCGGCCGGGCTCACCCGCCGAGCGCGCGGGCCTTCGCAGGGGCGACGTGATCGTGCGCATGGCGGGAACGTCCGTGCAGAACCTCCACGACATGACCTTCGTCCTGCGGGACCACCGGCCGGGGGAAACCGTCGACGTGGTCGTGGAACGTGAGGGGAAGCCCCTGGCCCTGCAAGCCACCCTGGCGTCGCGGACTGCGGACGCGGGCGGCGCGCCGCACGGGGGCGGCGCGAACCCCCACGGAGCCTCGCGGGGAGCAGGCGCCCCGGAGGGCGGCAGGGGCCCGGGGGTGACGGGTCACGCGGCAGGGCCGATCAAGGTCCCCTCGGAGGACGTGTCCGCGCTCGTACGCCCGGACGAGGTCCACTTCGACGGCTTGCGTCGCCTGACCTTCGGCGGCGACAACGCGGAGGCGTACTGGGCCCCCGACGGCAAGCGCCTCATCCTGCAGATCACCCCGCGCGACGGGACGAGCTGCGATCAGGAGTACGTGTACGACCTCACGGCGGAGACCCTCACGCGGGTGTCGAGCGGCCTGGGTCGCACGACCTGCGGGACCTTCGACTACCCGCGGGGTGACACCTTGCTTTATGCGACGACGGAGGCCGCGGGGGCCGCGTGCCCGGCGAAGCCCGACCACTCCCAGGGCTACGTCTGGCCGGTGTACGACAGCTTCGACATCGTGCGGCGGGACGCCTCCGGGACGACGACCCCCTGGAACCCGGCGCCCGGCTACGACGCCGAGGCGACCGTCTGCATGAAGGACGGGCGGGTGGTGTTCACGAGCACCCGGGACGGCGACCTGGAGCTCTATGTCGCCAACGCCGACGGGAGCGGCCTCCGGAGGCTCACGCACACTCCGGGCTACGACGGCGGGGCCTTCTTCACCCCGGACTGCGCGACGATCGTGTGGCGCGCCTCGCGACCCGGGGGCGAGGCCCTCGCGGAGTACCAGCGGCTCTTGAAGCAAGGCCTGGTGCGGCCCACGTCCCTGGACCTCTTCGCGGCGAACGCCGATGGCACGAACGCGCGGCAGCTCACGTTCGACGGAAAGGGCAGCTTCGCGCCGTACCCGACCCCGGACGGCAAGGGAGTCCTGTACAGCTCCAACCGAGGCGCGGATCCGCGCGAATTCGACCTCTGGTACGTGCCATGGGAGGGTGGCGTTCCGACGCGCGTCACGTCGGCCCCCGGCTTCGATGGCTTCCCGATGTTCTCGCCGGACGGACAGTGGCTGGTGTTCTCGTCCAACCGCGCCAACGCCGCCGGGGGGCGCGACACGGACGTCTACCTGACGCGGTGGCGCCCGTGACGCCGGGTCACGACGCTCGGAGGGGGGCGACCGCCCCGAAGCACCCGACCACCACGGAACGCACGTCCGAACGCGCGTTCGTCGTTCGTCACACGTGCGAGGCCCCTGCACACCGCGTGTTCGAGGCGTGGACCCGGCAGGAGCAGTTCGAGCAGTGGTGGGTGCCAAAATCCTGCGGCCTGACGTTGATCTCCTGCGACATGGAGGTCCGCGTCGGAGGCACCTACCGCCTGGTGTTCCCCCAAGGGGACACGACCCTCGCATTCTTCGGGACCTACCGCGACGTGACGCCGCCCACGCGCCTCGCATGGACCAACGAGGAGGGCGGAGACGGTGAGATCGTCCTCACCACGGTCACCTTCGACGAGAACGATGGCACGACCTCCGTGGTCGTGCGCGACGTCTACCCGTCGGCGAGCGCGCTCGACACGGCAATCGCGTGCGGCGCGACGGAGGGGCTGCCCGAGTCGCTCGCGCAGCTCGATGCGTTCCTCGCACGCGGGGACTGAACGTCGGGGACGGAGCCGGTGGGTTCCACGTGCCCCTGTCGCCGGTCAGCCGCCGTCCCCCAGCCGCGTCACGCGTCCAGCGACATCAGGGTCGTGACTCGGGAACACGCGCGCACCCGCCACGTGCGCCTGAAACCAACGTTGCTGCTCGCGCACCGCGTGCACGTCGGTGTGGATCCCCGCCGTCGGTGAGTCAGGATGGAGGGCACCCGCGGTGAACGAGGTGTCCCCGATCATCCAGACATCCCCACCGTCCACCCCGAGACGCACGGACAACGACCCTGGGGTGTGCCCGGGCGTCGTCACGACCTCGACGCGCCGGTCGCGCGTCAGGAACAGCGAGGTCCCCGCGCCGTCCGCGCGTGGCGCCCCCTCGGAGTCCGCGTACCGAAGCCGCGTCCTGGCATCGCGCCACAGCGGGTGCATCGCCCCGATCGTCCGCGCCGCGGCATCCTCCGTCGTGCTCGTCCAGATGTCAGCATTCGGAAACGCGGGGACCGCGCCGGTGTGGTCGACGTGCTGGTGCGTGAGCACGATACCCTGGATCCGGTCGGGTTCCACGCCGAGGGCGCGCAGGTGACCGGGCAGCGTCTCGTCGTCGCGCACGTCGAGGCGAATGAAGCTCTGCACGAGGCGTCGGCTGACGGGGTCGAACGACCACGCCTGCGGGTCCCGATACCGAGGGCTCGCACCGGCGTCGATCAGCCACACCCCCTCCGGGTGCTCGACGAGGTACGTCCACACGGGCATCGGTGACGCCCAGTCCCAGTCGAGGAGGATCGTCGCGAAGCGAAGCCCGTAGGGCGTGGACTCGGGGAGCACGCCGCCATGGTGACATCGCTTGACGGTGACCGTTCCCGTGGGAATCGCGGTGATGCGCCCGGGAGCCCCACCGAACCGAACGTCGACCTGCGCGACGTCGTACCGCAACGACGCAAGGGGCGGCGTCTTCCGCGCGAGGACCGCGACGAGGGGAGCAAGCAGCAACGCTGCGAGGAGCCCGGACATTCGTCGCCGCAGCGTGGTCATGGAGGTTCCTGGGTGTTGCATGCGCGGGCCGCCACCGTCCCGCACGCCGTCGAGGCGGCCGACCTCGCGTCCACAGCAAGCCTAGCGCGAACCCTGTGGCGCCGCCCGAGGCCTGCGCCTCCGCGTCACTTCCGCGGCCGAGCTGCGTCGCAAGCTCGAGCCCGATCCGGCGCGTCCGAAGTGGCTCCTCACCGAAACCGGGGTCGGCTACCGCCTGCGGTTTGAGTCCCACGCTGCGCTTCCACAAGCCCCGTGAGTCCATGCCCGCGTCGTGGACGTAGCACCGCGTACAGACTCGCCACGGTGCCCTGTCGTGCCAGCAGCGCGCGACGGCCAGGCGCTTGACGGGCACCCCGTTCGTGAGTAATCGCTCACCATGCCACCGCGGCCCCGCATCCATGACGACGAGATCCTGGAGGTGGCGCGCGCGGTATTCCTCGAGTCAGGGGCCGACGCCACCACGGCGTCCGTCGCGGCCCGCGCGGGCGTGTCCGAGGCGCTGGTCTTCAAGCGCTTCGGGACGAAAGAGCGCCTCTTCGAGCTGGCGATGACGGGCGCACGGCCGGGCTGGGTGTCCGAGCTGGACGACGTTTCCGGGCCGCTCCCCGAGCAGCTCGAGCGCCTTGCTCTCGCGATGATCGAGACCATGCGCATCGAGATGCCCCGCACCATGATGGTCTGGAGCCGCAATCCAGGGCAGCCACGCTGGCCCACCGGCGTCGCGTCCCCGCCCGTGCAGGGGGTGAAGATCCTGGCCGCGTGGTTCGAGCGTCAGATGCTGGCGGGGCGCATGCGACGGTGCGACCCCGAGCTCTTCGCGCAAAGCTTCTCCGGGGCCATCGTGGCGCACGCGATGCGCGACATGACCGGCCTCGCGGAGCACATGCCGCTCGCGACGACGACGTTCGTGCGAGGGCTCGTGGACTTCCTGTGGCGCGGCGTGCGCCCCCCGCCGGACGGTCCGTGACTCCGTCGTTCCTCCCCTCTCCCTCGCTCCCGGAGCCTCCCGTGGTGGCAGCGCGTTCTGTATTTTTTGCTACGTTCGTAAGTGTTGGCTCACTTACAATACCGGGTCCGGCTGCCGCGGCGGACGCACTCGAGACCCTGCTGCGCCGTGCGAACGAGGCGGATCCGAGGCTGGCGCTCGCGGACGCGCAGGCCGACGCAGCCCGAGCGCAGGTCGGGACGGCGCGCGCGCGCCTGATGCCGCGCGTCTCGTCCACGGCCGGGTACACGCGCAATCAGGTCGTGGCCGAGGTCAACACACCGGGTGGCGAGACGATCACGATTCAGCCCCAGGACCAGCTGGATGCCAACGTGCGTCTCGACGTTCCGCTCCTCGACGTCGCGGGGTGGTCGGCCCTCGGGGCCTCCGTCGCCTGCCGGGATGCCGTCGAGGCGGACGCCACGGCGGCCGGGGCGCAGACGCTCCTCGCCGTCGCGCAGGCGGCGTGGGACCTTCGCACCTCCGAGCGGTCCGTGGGGGCGGCGCGTGCTGCGGTCGAGGCAAGCCAGCACGTGGCGGACCGCGCAGCGGCGCGCGTGGAC
>JACCDP010504393.1_pt1 | contig 11981 bp, 23 predicted proteins | sample 7445841 | NCBI WGS metagenome assembly JACCDP01 (sample SAMN15323441, study PRJNA562643) | freshwater metagenome | isolation source: river surface water | place: USA:Blue River Watershed | collected 2017-08-17
TTGCCTACTCAAGCTCAATAGGATTACTCCTACCAAACCGCAGATACATTAAACCAATGTACCCACTTTATCCTACTTTCGTAGTTTATTTAATGACCATAGGCGGCCATCGGTCACTATGTAACACGAAGTTACTATGTGAACTATCTTCAATATTTTAAAGAACTTTTGTTTTGTGAACAGAGTAAAGATACGAAATCTTTTTCAATCTACCAAAACTTTTTTTTAAAGATTCTCAATTTTGTTTTCTGGTCAAACCAATCAACTACTTTATTTTTGAATCTTCATAAAGATACGATAATTTTTTCAAACTACCAAATCTTTTTTTTCTTAGTTGCGGTGGCAGGACTCGAACCTGCGACCCCAAGGTTATGAGCCTTGTGAGCTACCACTGCTCTACACCACGATATTAATGTTTTAAAGAACTTTGTAAAGATAGGACAATTTTTTGAAACGGCCAAATCTTTTTTTCAAAATGTGGATAACTTTTATAATTCATTGAAAATCAATCAGTTAGGCACATATGATTTATAAGTATATACAAATATACAAAAAAATATTTAAACCGCCAAATTTATTTTATTAAACCGAAGGAGAATCAGTTGGTGTGAAATCCAATGAACTTAATACATTAAAGGCAGTGTTCTTCGTTTGAATAAAATCATCGTAAGTTGTCACTATTGGTGTATTTTCTATTTTTTGAGCGTCTTGAGCACTCAATGCTATTGTACCGGAATCTGCTTCTTGTTCTACTGCTCTACCTGAAAAGTAATCCGCTTTAAATCTATGATATAAACTATTAAACTCCATCTCATTTAGAGTTTGTACAGATATAACAGTAAATTTTTCATCATGCATTGTTACCGTCATTGTAAATTTTTCAGTATCAAATTCAATACGTTGCGTTTTAATACTATAATACTCTTTTGCCATAAACTATTTGTTTTTATTTAAATATATTTTATTTGATTTTTTCATTATGGTATTGTCAAACGAACTATAAAAGACCTACCTTCTTGAAATCCTATTGTAAAACTATATGTTGCCGTATAAGTATCACTAGCTCTGTTGCCTTTGTATCCAAATTCCCAAACTCTAGCAGTGAAACCGGAGCCACAATTAGTGCCACTAGATTGTGATACAACATATACACCAGTATATGGTCTTAGCCTAGTACGAGAGTATCCATATCCAAATGTTAAGAATGTACCATTATTATATCCTCTTTCACTATTATATGTAGATGGTCCACCATAAGGACCTACATAAGAACCATACTCATCTGTGCATTCATACCAACCCCAATGGTCTCTACCAGAACAGCCATCCCAAATATACCCATCACCCTGTTCCAAATACATATCTCCATAAAAGTCTACATTTCTCCAATCGGAAAACGCATCAGCGGGTGAGTTTCCAGTAATAGACATGAGGTATCTAACATCACCAGTGCTTTGATTTAAGTAGCTTCTAGCCGTGCCCACATCTATTGTTGAACTACCAGGAAAAATTACAGGCATAAAACTTATTTATTTTTTCTGAAGTATTTTAACTAAAGATATTGCACTTTTTTTAACCGGCTCATCATCATTTTTTCTAAGTGCGGTTGCTACCTTAATATTTCTACCGGTTTCAGGATTTTTAATAGTTCTATCTAAAACATCTTTTGGCAACATGCTGATTAATTTATCATCCGTTTCCGCAGATGAACCAGCCATAGTTCCCATATCTCTTTTCTTACCCTTATTTCTTTTAAATGCAAATACTTTATCGGTATTTCTCATTTTAGAATACGCCTGTTGAACAGTATCAGGGTGCATTTCACCAACATTTTCTATTCTACCATTTTTGTAGATAAGAAATCCTCTATTCTTTGTTTCTTCACCACCAAAAAGAACTGAATCCTGATTGAATTGGTTTCCCAATTGATGAATATCTTTTGCTTTAATATTTGGAACGAAAAGGGAAATTTCAGTAGCATCTTTTAATTGAGATTTTGGACAATCAAAGTAGTTTTTAGTTCGGTCTTGACACTCTTGCCAATGTCCTTCTAATTCAAAGAACCCTAATCCTTTTTCTCTAATTAATTCTGCTAATTTTTTATTAGCTTCCGCATTTTGTTTCGGTGTATTATCACTTCTATACGCAGTAACAACTCCCCAACTTTTAACATTCTTTTTTCCTTGAATGTGTTGGAGAACCCTTCCCAACGATGCTTCCGTTAATACTGCTATTTTACATCCTTTTTCCATTCGTTATATATTTCATTAGATAAATATATAGAATCGTGGAAATGGATTTTTTCTTGAACTTTTTTCAATCTTTCTTGCAATCTATCTAACTTAACTTGTCTGGCCCATTTTCCCATATTATTTACAGGTGGGTATGCATCCCAATACGCTAATTGCTCAAGCAATTCCTGCTCTTTAAGTTTAAGTTTTACTATCTTATTATTCAATTCCATACCACAAATATACTATTTTTATTTGGAATCACCAAATTTATTTAAACGCTTCGTAAAGTAGATATACACCCCAAAAAACAACCCCGCAATACAATACAAGACGAAGTTCGCTCTCCATAAACTTCCCGTCAGTAGTATTAGGGAATACTGAACGGCATCGAATCCAAAGGGATTGAAGAATAGAGCCAACATCAATGCCATGTCTTTGTATAACATTAAGCGATTGCTTTTGTCTTTTAATTTGTTTATTGTTTTTACTATCACCTTCGTCCATGTGTGGTTTATTTCGTTTAGGTGTGTAACTTATTTTATTAGCTTATATTTAACTAACTGCTTAAATAAATATTCAGATACCTTTCTATCAGATGGATAATGTAATCCACTTAATTCTCTGGCTCTTTTAATTTGATGATAAAAATCATTAATTTCATCAGCAGCTTCTGGCTTCATCTTTCCAAAGTGATAAAGTATAACTAAAAAATCCATTGTGTGACCAGATGGATATGCCGCCGAATTTGCATCGGTAGCTGTAATTGGATGTAAATCTAATCCTAACTCTTTAGCCAATTGATATGGTCTTGGTCTATTGAACTTATCTTTTAAATAGAATGTTATAGGGTCTATATCACCAACCCATTTTAGAATTTGCTCTTTACTTATATCCAATCCCAATTTCTTTGCTACAATAACAAAAAAATCATAGTGATTATTTTCAATTAAATAACAAAATTTAACATCATCTTCATCAGCTTCTTTATTAAGTTTTGTAAGATATTCTAATTCGTTTTTAGTTTCATCGGATGAATTAGCTGGAAATGGATGGTTTTCTAAAACATCTTTGATAATACCAGCTTCCATAGCAGCCTTTAATATACCGGCTCTATCCTCTTTAACTTTGGCTTCTTGCTCCTTAGTTGTATTACCATATTTAATATCATCCAAATTCATTAAACCTGCTTTCTTTTAAATATATCTATCAGTTTTTTTATGTTACCTTTTTTAAAGTGTCCAGAATCAATTACTTTAAATTCATCACCATTTCTATCAATAAATTGCCAATATGCATCGTTCAATCCAAACCAATCGTCTATATGATTTAAAACATCTTTTGGTTTAAAATCTGAACAACTATATAAATCAAACTGAAACATCGCTGGGTTTTGATTATCCCAAACGTGAATTGATGCGTGAGATGTAGCTAATGTAACCGTTCCAGTTATTCCTTCATTGCCCGGTTCATTAACATAAACCGATGTAGGACCAGCTACTACTTTCATTTTCACATTGTGAACTAATTGTGTAAACCATATGTTTAACACTTTTTCCGTTTTTGGTGGGGTCTTAATATGACCCTTTACTAATAGATGTAGATGATTTGGTACAAACATTACTTAAACTTTATTATATAAATATAGTTTAAATCTTTTTAGCTTTTCTTCCTCTTTTTTTCTTTGGTTTAACCTCACCATTTTGTAATTTTACTATCTCCGCACATCTTTCGTATTCTTCAACTTCGATATAATATTCTAAAAGTTTTCTAAGTGTTAATTGAATATCATCTTTAGAAATTATAAAATCTACATTTATAGGTGATTCAATTTTAAAAGTTCTTATTGAGCCTTTTATTTTTCTTTCTTGCTCTTTAACAGGTTGGACCTGAAGTACTATTCTATCATCTTCATCAGAATCCATAAACTCAAATACATTATCGTATATTGAGTCCATAATTACACCCTTATTATCGTTAGCCCATTTCTCTATTGGAGTGTTGAAATCTATTTTTATTTGCTTAGGTTTCATATTTTTGGGAATAAAATGTTTTCCATAAAGTAACGAGCTTTTTCCTCTCCAATCTTAGCTTTTAGGGCTGAAAATGTTCTCGGATTTGTAGCCTGTATCTGACAATAAGTATTTTGTTTCTCTATTACCTTGTCAATTTCTTCTGTTCTTCTTTCCAACCAAAGAAGTGAATTGAGATACCAATCATATTTATCCAATACCCAATCACAAAATCTCATAAATTCTTCATTACTTTCCGGCTTCAACATAATAAACTTATCGGAAAATACAGTAGCCCACTCTGGTAAAGGTTTTCTATCTTTGAAATTCACACCAGCATCAAATGGATAATCATTCAAACCGGGACTTAAATCCATATAACACCCAGCCACCATACTTTTAGATGCTATTACATCAAATCCAAAGATGGGTTCGGGTGACCATTTATGCGGAAATGTGGTGAAGTGAAGAACTTCAATGTTTTTATCCCAATATCTTTCAATATGGGCTAAACGATATAATGAAGATTCGTAACGATGATTAACCCAACCAAAATCTTCAGTAAATACATCAGCAACTTTAGGAGCGGATAACGCTATTTGTTGAAATTTATTTGCTAATTGATTCAGATATTCGTTGTAATTCATCTAAAATTGTTATATTAAAATCTAATGCTTTATTAGCTTCATCTGCCCATTCATTTTTTTGAACGGATCTAATACTTCCTGCAATTTCTCTAACATCACCTTCAAATTCGTACATCTTACCACTACCTGCTACATTCTTCTTCATCATTTGTCCACCAAACATAATTGCTAAGTAATTCAAATAAACATGCGGAAGTAGTTCTTCTTTAGAAAGAGAATTTAAATAATTTACATATGACTGTGTTGATTCCAATGGAATTATCTCCACATATTCTTCCTCAGTTGCTTCCATCAATTCTTTAATATCACTTAATACCGCAACTGAACGATTAAGTGCTGGATGTGGTAATTCAAATCTTTCAATCATACTATATATTGCAAATTGTTGTGCAAGATAAAGGATATATTCTTCGTTAGATAATTCTCCCCTAAACATTCTTTGATTAAATGGCATTTTTTCAGCCAACGAATGTTTTTCAGCTATCGCTTCTTTTAATGGTAACATATTTTGTGTTTTTGATTTTATAAAATAGCATTATTCCTACTAATGCAAAGTTGAATATATAATTAAACAATAATGGAATGTCTTTCATTGGTATAACATATGTAAGCATGAAAAGTTCGCCCCCAAACCAAAGTAACAAAAAATTCCACCCTAAATGGCATTTGTTATCCTTAATGGTGCGAACCACTTCTGGAATACCACATACTCCTAAAAGTATGCTACCAATAAATCCGATTGTTTCCATCATACTGCCGTTTCTTAGAAATCACCTTCGGTGTGAACGAGATTATCATCCCATCCATCCCTACCAGCAATTTTAGTTACATCCGAATCAAGATCCCAATTCAAAAAATCTTCTCCTTTATAATCAGGATGATTTTTTTTCATGTAATCAATACCTCTTACCCACGCCCAAGAGATGCAACCAGCGAAAAGAACAATAATTAGAACTAAGCCCAAAGTTCCCATTATATATTTGTTTTAATTGTTTCTTTTCTAATCCCACCAAGCTCTCATGTCAGTACCATCATATTCAATACCGTACTTCTTTGAGAATTTAGTGCCTTTAATTATTTCCCACAATTCCTTCCACTCCTTTTGTTCAATCTCATGTGCTCTTTTAAACACTTTACGATTGTGTTCTTTTTGTTCTGGAGTATCTCTATCAATCATTACTCCATTTTCATCAACTTCCCAATCCCATTCACTTAATGGTCCTAATTCAGCCTGTGCCCTATCAACATAATCATCATCTAATTTATGCTTTAGTAGTTCCAAAGCCCTACCCATTGCTTTCACCTTTGGTTCTTTGGTTTCATCTACCTCGTGTCCTCTTTCTTTTAATCCTTTATAGGTTATTGAAAGAGAACGATACAACATTTCTAAGTTGAATCGGTAGTCCCACCATTGATGATTCCACAATTCTCGTCTGAATCTCCACACATTCTTTACGAATAGTGGAATATCGTATCTAAACAGGGCATAAGTTTTGTATAACCAATGCTGATGCCATATTAGTCTTTTAAGAGATTTACCAAAAGAATCTGTAAATTGTACTTTCATTACTTTTTCTTTTTAAATAAGTCACTTAACTTCCTTGCTGGTCTTTTAGTTATCAAGCGCCCATCTTCCGTTTCCATCATTAGGGGAGCTCTCCAAATTTCAAAGGCCATCCAAAGTGATACCACTACTAAAATGATTCCGAAAATTGTATATTCACTCATACATATAAGTTTTAATTAAAAAAATACAGGTTTTTTAAAGATTTTTTATATAATCTTTTAAAACATCTTTTGGTTGCCATCCTAATCGGTTAATAGTATCATCATTAACTCTGTTGGTTTCGATATAGTTACCTTTTTGATTAGGGATATATACCTTTTCACACCCAAACTTTTCAACAAACATATCCGCTACCTCATTTAAGGAATAATTAAAACCAGTTCCTAATTCCCAAGCATCTTCGTGTTTCTGATTTCCGAATCCTATTTTAATTAGTCCATCCACAATATCGTTAATGTGTGTAAAATCTCTCCTTTGTTCACCATCACCAACTATTGTGATTGGTTTACCTTCTGCAATCTGTCCTCTCCATTTTCCAATTACAGCTGCCCACTCACCTTCGGTTATTTCGTTTGGACCGTAAACATTATAGAAACGAGCTATCTCAATATTAGTTCCATAAGTTTGACGATATAACTTACAAACATCTTCACCAATCTTTTTATATAAAGCATATGGTGAAAGGAATGGATTGTGCCATTGTGAAGATGAACCCGCATATACAACTTTTACATTAAACTTTCTAGCCCATTCACAAACAGCTTCAGTTCCACCAGCATTTACTCTAAAGTAATTTGATGGTGCTTCAAATGATGGTTGAATTCGGCTAAGTGCTGCTAAGTGGTAACAAAGGTCTACCTCACCACCATGTACATATTCCATTTGTTCAACATTCATAGGAAGGTATCTTACATCTTCAATTTGGTTCGATACTTTACCAATAGAATAATCATCTACTGATATTACTCTATGCCCTTCTTCTTTTAATCTTTTAATTAAGTTAGTTCCAACGAAACCAACTCCACCTGTTACTATTATATTCATCTCCAAAAAATTTGAACTCCTAAAATACAACAACTCAATATCAAACACACAAAAGTTTTCATACTGATTGGTTCTTTAAACATCAATATACTCATAGTTGCAAATACTATGATACCTATCGCAAACCCAATCAAACGGCTAGGCCATATTTCACCATTATACGCTGTCACAAAATGTTCTACTGATTTCATAAATAACCATGCCATAGGAATTGATGTCAACAAAGTAAGTATAGGATACTTTGCTAACAGCCCCCATTTAATATTACCTTGCAATTGAAGAAAGGTAATAATTTGAGCTATTAACCCATAGGTAGCTCCTTTAATAAATTCAGTAAAAAAATTCATAAAACAAATATACAACAAATAATTGGATTTACCAAATATTAACGATAGAAAGTTAAAATGTTTCTAACTTCTTTATTACCAGCCATCATTTCACAAATAGTTGCAAGAAATATAGATGGATTCTTAACATGCTCTTTGGTGATATTTTTATATAAACTTATTGGTGGATTTGTAAATTGTGCGGGTGGAAATACTTTTAATCCAATTTCATAATCAAACCACAGGTCAACTCTCATAAGTGCTTCCGATGGCGTTACTCTTGTCTGATATATCCAAGCTTCGTAACATTTTTCTCTTATACAACAATCTTGAATAATTAACTCACATCCCAAAGTGTGAAAAGTCTGTCCATTTAACTTTCCCCAATTTTCTATTACAATCTTATTCATCTTTAGTGAGATTTCAAGAACACAACTCAAATGGTCAACCCCAATAAGGTAATCCACATCAACATCATAAGTTGATTGTCCGCATATAGAACAAATGTACTTTGGATTCATTAAATTTATCGTTTAATGTCGTGATTATATTGGTCAATTAAAGCTTCATATATTTTTATAAAGCCAGATACTTTTTTAGCATTTTGTAACGTTAGTAATTCTGTATGTTGATAATTTGCAACCGTATCCATAACTGTTACGTTAAAAGATTGTATATCTTCATTATAAACCATAGTCAACCAAATAGAAGACTTGTGAACCGTACGCAAATCGTAAATGTTAGCATTATAAATCTTATAGTCTGGTGAATGTGATGGAGAACCTATAACAAAATTTTTATAAGTTATACCATTTATTCTACGCCAATTATCTATTTGAATTACTTTTGCCATTATTAATTGTATGTTTCAAATTTCAGGTCATCATCCAATGTCTTACCATGCGGTTTTGGTTTACCATCTTCATCCAATAATACAAACACAATTTTATCAATCTTAATAATAGTTTGTTTAGTACCTTTGTTTCGGACTTCACAAGCAATAGTGATTGAAGTTGTACCTACCGATACCAACTCACAACCTATTTCAACCACATCACCAGTCTTTGCTGATGATACGAAGTTGATTTCACTCATTGCTTTGGTTACAATATTTCTTTCACCTAATTGGCATATAGCGAATATAGCCGCTTCTTCATCAATCCACTTTAATACCTGTCCACCAAATAGTGTACCTCTTGCATTTAGGTCACCAGGCTTAATCAATTTTCTCGTTCTGAATATCATTTTCGTGTAACTTTTTATAATTTAATACTTCATCTTTAGAAACGGTATCCCAACTTTCCCAAGCTCCAAATTTACGATTAACTCTTGGTAAGTGATGATGTTCTCTATGTCCACACCATTTACATTCTCTAACTACTACTCTAATAACATCCCTACCTTCAGGATGCTCTGTACATTTGTGTTTTTCTTTTCGGTATTCCCAATTATGTAATCCGATATAACAAAAAGGGGTTATCATAACTTTTACTTTTTCTTAATAATCAATGGTATTATAAATGCTAATAATGTTAATATTGAGAATACTGCGTCAATACTTTCAGTATTCAAATCATGTAACCAATATGATGATACTAACTTCAATCCCAATGCACCAATCACCCAATATGCTACTCTCTCCAATATAGGATTCTTCTCTAATACTTTCACAAACTTTGTTGTTGCGAATCTCATAGCTAAGATACCAACAAACACACCACCACATATCAACCATAAGTTAGGAGTGAATGCTACTGCAGCAAATACATTATCAATACTGAATACCAAATCCATAATCTCAATTGCTACTATTGTAGACCAAAGTGCCGATAGAAATGGTATCTTAATTGTCATCTTACTACTACCACCTTCTTCAACTTTTGTAGATAAGGCTTTATACGCCAAATACATAAGATACAATCCACCCGCTACTTTCAACCATACTAATTTTATAAGAATGGATGCGAATAGTAATGCTAATCCTCTAAAAAGATACGCTCCTGCTATTCCGTAAGTTAGAGCTTTCTTTTGCTGTTGCTTTGGGAGCTCTTTTACCATCGCGGCCAATACAGCTGCATTATCAATGCTTAATACTATTTCTAGTATCATTATGTTTAAGAAAATTAATACCTCTGTCATTGTTTATGTTTTAATATCTATTGAATCCAATTGGTGAATATTTATCTTCTGATTTGAATTCTTCTTCCTCAACGTTATAGATTTCGGTCAGAGTCATTGGTTTACTTGCATTACTATCTTTACCTAAGTGTTGTAACAATCGGTTAGTATCTTCAATCGGTAAGGCATCAAATTTATGTTCTGCAATCAATCTACCTTTACGAAGTAGTGCCGAATCAATCTTAGCTTTATCCATATTGAATGTTGCCACAATTTGAATGTTAAGTATATCACTAAGGATACCATCGGTAATGTTAAGGATGTTAGATACACCATTAGCACCACCACTCTGTCTATCCGTAATTACTCTTTCCGCATCCTCAATGAATAAAACCGAATTACTATTCTCAATAAGGAATGGTGTCATTTCAGGTGAAGTAATGAAATCGGCTAAGAATGGTGGAATGAACATCACCTTCTTATCCTTAATCTTACTTGCCAAATACTTTAGGTAGTGAGTCTTTCCTGTACCCGGCGTACCATGCAATAACACCAATCCCTTACCCTTCTTTTGATTAAGGCGAGTAATAATCTTATCATGCACAGCTTTGAACTTTGTACCATAATTCAACTCAATATCCAACTTCTGCTTTGGTAATTCAAATGATGTAGTTGAATATCCTCTTGGAGTTTGGATAACTAATGCGATATTGTTTTCTTCAAACTTCCTTCTCTTACCCAATCCAATAACTTTCTCAACTAATGTATTATACTCATCAGTCTCATCATTTGAATAGATATGAATATCAACACCATAACTCTCAACGAATTTACGTTTAACTTTCTTAGTCCATTTACGAACTAAGTTGTTAATTGAAAATAAAGTTACTGAATTACCTATCTTCTTTTCAAAGACAACGGTTCCGCTATGGCTTGAATTTCCATAGAACTCCCTACTGAATATTTCAGTAAATCCAAACTCTTTAATCAATTGAAGTGCTTTATCTTGCTTTACCAAATACTCATCACTCATTCGGAAATGCTTTGATACAATCTTTCCGGTTTGGTTTTGAATATAAGTACCAAATGGAAAATCATCGGCATCGGAAAGACGGTATGGTTGACCGGTTGGTAATTCACTAGCACTTTCGGATTTACCAAAAGCAACTTCGGCCTCCTTAATCGCCTCTCTAATATCTTCCGGCAATTCATCTAACTCGTTAAACTCCAATTCTTCAATAAGCTGTTTTGTTTTATCCATTTTTATCGGTTTAGTTTATTAATACATTCATCAATCTTATCTCTCAATCGGCCACCTTGCCCAAAATCTCCATCCACCTGAACATGTCTCCATTGTGGTATTTTCATCCATTTGAACTCCCTTGCCAAATTAAGGTCATCAATAGCAATCCAATTGGAAATTTTATTATCTTTAACCCATTTACGGATTTCAGCTGCTCTCTCCCAATCAATAGAAGGTCTGCTCAATTTCATCCAAAGGTCCTGATGTGTAGTTATATCAACCAAAAGATGACCAGGTATCCCGTATCTTTCAAATATGGTTTTCATTTGTCTGAAACTGAAATGTTTTCTCCAATCTGAACTCAATACCATTTTAGCATTACTCTCATCCAAAATCTTGCGAAGGGCTTGGCAATCTTCTTCCACCCAAGGGTATGGCATCTTAAAAAGTTCAGAACCACAATTAAGTTGAACTCTACCATCACCCCAAGTTCCCCATGCTAAAGGGCCATCAATATCTATAAAAATTATCTTACGTCTCATAACTTAGTTTATATCTTCAAACAAATGCCAAACAAACGGTCCATCCTGATATGTTCCAATATACTTCATATTAGTATCATCAAAACTATGACCTGTTCCAATTACTACAAATTTTCTTTTTTCTAATTCGTTTTCGGGATTTACTTTAGCCCAAATACATGCATTAAACATCTCCCCATTCTGAATTTGAACGGATAGGATTTCAGCTCCTTTAGGCATTTCAATTACATTTTCTACTTTGTACTTCCAAA
>JACCDP010454707.1_pt1 | contig 11979 bp, 4 predicted proteins | sample 7445841 | NCBI WGS metagenome assembly JACCDP01 (sample SAMN15323441, study PRJNA562643) | freshwater metagenome | isolation source: river surface water | place: USA:Blue River Watershed | collected 2017-08-17
CCGCCTTCGCCCGCAGCGCCGGATGTATCTGCGGGTCGTCAGTTCGCGGCAGCGAACAACATGAGCGAAGACCAGTATTACTCCAACATCAGCAACTTCCTGTCCACTGCGCCAACGCAGGAGCAGGTCGCGGCAGCACAAGCGCAGTACGGCGTGTCGGACGCGGATCTTGCCGAAGCCGAACGTCGGTTTGGCGGCGGTGGTTACCGCACCGTCGTTGATGAGCAGGGGCTCCGCAGCTACTACTACCGCGACGACTCGGGCGTCGGGCAGGGCGCTTGATGATCTACCGCCGAGCCACTCAGGCAGACATCCCCGCGATCGTGGACATCGCGGTCGAGTCCGTGTCTCGAGATCCGCTTCCGGTCAAGATCGACCGCAACGCCATGGCGGATACCGCCCGTACGCTACTCAACCCCGCGCACTTCATGTGGGTTGCCGAGCAGGCGGGAAAGGTCGTCGCCGCGGTGGCTGCATGCGTGCAGCCTGGGTTCTGGTTTGAGAAGCTGCAGTGCTCGGTGCTGCTGTACTACACACGCGTACCCATGGCGGGCGTTGGCCTTTTGCGTCGATTCGCTGAATGGGTCAAGAGCCGACCCGGCATCAAGCTCGCGATCATCGAGCTCGAGCCCGACGCAGATCCTCGGCTCGTTCGTTATCTCAAGCGACTGGGGTTTGCTCGTGAGAGCCTGAACCTGTCCTACGTCAGAGGAGTATCACAATGAGTAAGGTTGTCAAAGGCGTAGGCCGGGCCGTCGGCAAAGTCGTCAAGGGCGTTGCCAACGCGGTGAAGAAGGTTGCCAAGTCCAAGTTCGGCAAGATCCTGATCGGTGCCGCGCTCGTTTACTTCGGTGGCGCAGCCCTGATGGGCGCAATGGGCACATCGGGTGCCGCGGCAGCCGGAGGTCTGTCCGGCCTTTCGGGGGCTGCCGCAAACGTTGGCGCCGCCTGGTCTAGTCTAGGAACGGCCGGCAGTGCGCTGGCGGCGGGCGAGTTCGGCACCGCGGCAAGTGCGCTTGGGAGCGGCATCTCCGGCGGCGTCGCGCAGGGCGCATCGGCAGCCGTAGGCGCTGCGGGCGCTGCCGCCCCGACCGTGGCATCCGCCTCGCCTTGGGCAACAAGCTCAACGGGTCTCAACGTCCTGGCTTCGGAGGCCGCACCCGCGGCAACCAAGGGCCTTGTCGGATCGATCATGAACAGCCCCTACACCGCGCCAGCCCTCATCAGTGGCGGCACGCAACTCGCAGGCGGCTTGATTCAAGGCTACGGCGCCCAGAAGCAGTACGACGACCAGAAGAAGCTCGATGCTGCAGCGCGCAATCGGTACAACCAAAACATCGGGGTGAATCTGAACATCCCGAAGTTCGGCTGAGGAGAGGGTCATGCCCGGATTAGTTAGCAATGCCATGGGCCAACAGACCCAGGATCCTAAAGTCGAAGACGCTATGTCAGAAGCGCCCGCGCAGGATACGCCTGCGCCTGCGCAAATGCCGACCGAGCAACCCGCAGAGGGCGGGAAGGATCAAAACGATCCGGGCTACGTCGCCGCGCTCGATTTCGCGATGAAGGCGCTCTACGAGAACGAGGCCGCCAAAGACATGGCCAGGGCGATCAAGATGAGCCAGGACCCCGTGTCCGCAATGGCAGAGGCCGCATACAACGTGGTCGAGATCGCCGACGAGAAGACTGACGGCGCAGTGCCCGACGAGCTCCTCGTGCTCTTCGCGACCGACGTGCTCGAGGAAGTGGCCGAGATCGCATCCGCTGCGGGCGTCGAAGTCAAACCTTCAGACGTTGCCCTTGCATTCAAGCAGATGGTGCTTCGTTACGTTGGCGAGCAGGGCTACGACACCACCCAATTACAGCAAGCCATGGACCAGGTCAACCCTGAAGAGTTTAACGCCATGGCGACGGAGGAGGGCGAAGCATGAGCGGTTTGATTTGGTCTGGCATCGGGCAAGGTATCGCCGGAGCCGGGCAGGCGTTCGCCTCCGGCATGTTCAAAGACATCGAGAACCAGCGCCAGCTCGAGGCCGAGCAGCGTCGCGAAGAGGCGGCGCTCAAGCGCCTCGAGGAAGCCGATCGCATCAAGGCTGATCGCGAAGAGGCTAGGGCTGAGGAGCTCAAACAGCGCGTCGCTCGCGAGTCTGCGGACGTCGCAACAAAGGCCGCTGAGCGTGGCGCCAAGCGCGACGCAGAGCTTGCAGGCCGAGACGTGTCCATACTCATGACTGCATCGTCCATGACGAGCGGTGGCGAGATGGGATCCGAGGAGGACTTCAAGAAGCTGCTTGCCGACCCGCGCAACCGCGAGGTCTACGAGAAGGCCGGCTTGATTGAAAAGCGCATGGACGGTCGCCTGCAACGTGCGGATGACGAAGTTCAGTCTGCGCTCGAGATAGGCGCGCATTCGTCGGTCATCGACGCGTACAGCAAAAAGCGCGCCGCCGTGCTGGACCAGATCAAGCAGGAGCTCGCCGAAAAGAAGGAAGAGAACCGCTACCAGGAAGGCCTGCGCCGAGAAGAGCGTCGCGATGCGGAGTTCCGGGCGATGCTTCCTATTCGCCAGCAAACCGCCGATGCGGCTACGACCAACGCCAAGGCAAGCGAGACTCGCGCAGGCGCGAGCACGACCGTGCGCGGCACGGAATACCGCACCGCAGACGACTTCACTCGCCGCGAGCGCACGCTGCGCACGCAGATCGGCAAAGCTTTTGGCGAAGAGAAGAAGACTCTGCAAGGCGAGCTCGATGAGCTATTGGATGCGCGCAAAAACTGGGAGGCCGGCAGGTCGTCCGGTACCGCGGCACCGGCCCCTGCAGCGCGCCCCGCATCACCTTCGTCCAACGTAACGACGAGCAAGAATTACAGCAACCTCTGGAAGTAAGCCATGGCAAAGAAGTGGTCTGACGTAGCGGCAAGCACCGCATTCCAGGCCCTCTCCTACGAAGAACAGGAAGAGGCTCGTCGTCAATACTTTGATGAGGTTGTCGCCCCTCGGGTACCGACCGAAGACATCGACCTCGTGCGCGGGCAGTTCCTTGCCGACACGACGATCAAGCGTCCGCAACCCGTCGATAACACTCAGATCGACTACGGCGACGCGGCGACCTCGATGCAGGGCACACCCCCGCCCGCGAACAATCGCGGTCTCATTGCGCGCCTCTCCGACGCGTTCAAGCCGGCGCCCAAGCCCAGTGTCATGGAGGGTTTCCAACCGACGCCGCAACAGCGCCAGGCCGAGATCGATCAGCGCCTGAACCTTGGCGCAGGCCCGATCAGCCAGCAGACCGTGCAGCAGGCGGCCGACGTCAGGGCAGGGCGCGCGAAGACCGCGGATCCGCTCGTGTCCAAAGTGGCCAAGTCGATGGAGCGGCAGAACACGCCGACCATCGAGGGCCTGATTCAGCGCACCAACAACGCGACCGTGCAGGACATGGTTCGCGATGCCAAGGCGGACGAGTTCCGCAGTGCCGGCGAGTGGGCAATCGATACGCTATCCGGCCTCTCGCAGGGCGCGGTCAGTCTTGCGCAACTGCCCATCAATATCATCGCCCCCAGCAGCGAGATCGCCGAGACTCTGCGCCAGACGCAGAAGGAATGGCAAGCGGCCGAGAGCGATGTGCTCAAGGCCCAGCGCGAGCAACTGCGCCAGCGCGTGCAGCAGGAAGACGGCTTCCTCGACAAGTACGCGGCCACCGTCGTGCAGCTCGTTACGAGCCCCGCGCTCACGATCAGCGAAGCGGCCAAGCAGGTACCCATGTTCCTGGGCGTGCTTGGCGGAGCGCGCGTTGGCGCCGGTGTGGCCGGGGCCGGGTTCGACGCAGCGAGTCGCGCAAGCCCGGCAGTTGCTCTCGCAGATGCGATCGGCGGCGGGGCGCTGAGAACCGGCGCCATTGCAGCTGGCGCCATCGCAGGCGGCAGGGGTGCGTCTATGGTCATGTCCGGCGGTGATGCTGCCGGCGGGGTCTATGAGAAGCTCACCGATCCGAAGCAGACCCCGATGTCTGTCTGGGAGAAGAACGAAGACTTCCAGCAACTGGTCGCGCAGGGTAAGACCGCCGATCAGGCGATTGAAGAGATCGCAACGACCAAGGCCAGGATGGCCGCGATCATCACCGCACCGCTCGGCCTGCTGGGATTCGCGGGCGCAGAGGCCGCGATCGCATCTCGAGGTCTAGGCAGGGCAACCCGCGAAGCGCTGACGCTTGGCGGCGCAGGCAAGCTCGTCGCCAAGGATCTGGCAGGCGAACAGCTAGAAGAAGGCGGTACCCAGTTCGGCGGCAACGTCATCGCACGCACCGTCGACCCCAACGTCAAGCTGACCGAGGGCGTGCCGGAGGCCATGGGCCAGGCGCTCGTGACGTCCGCACCGTTCAGCGTACTGGGTGCTGCAAGCCGCGCGCAGGAAGCCGCGCAGATCGGCCAGCCGACCAACTTCACCCCACCAGGATCGCCGACCCAGCGGGCCGGCATGGTGGACATCGTCATCCCGGTGCCTGACGCACCCATCACCATTGGGGATACCAATGCCAGCACAGCGAGCCAACCTGGCGCCGCACCTGCAGCGGGCGCTGGACGCGAAGATCCTCTCGCTCTCGGAAGCGTGGATGTTGCAGGACGTGATCTTGATAGCGCCGCCGGGCTGCCGGGTGGAGCTATCGGAGGAATTCGAGCCGGTGATCGACAAGATGATGCTCTTCGAGGCGGAGTGCCTGAACGACTTGCCAGCCTGACCGGCACGAGCCCCATCCCTCGCGCGTCGGATGCGGACCTGCTGGCCCGCACCGAAGCCGCGATCGCAGGAAATAACAATGCTGTAGCGCAGCCCACGGAGCAGTGGTTTGGCCGCAAGGGCGATGGCTACGTCACCGAGGCAGACGCCAACCAGGCGCTGCCTGGACGCAAGCGCATGTTCCCGTCGCTCGATTGGAAGATCGAGCAAATGCCCAGCGGCAAGTACCGCCTTGCCGGTTACTCTCAGGAGACTGACCTTGGCACTCAAGCCCCTCAAGCCCAGCAAGCAAAAGCGCAAGGAGCGCAACAACTCCAAGCAGTGGGTACCGCACCGAGCGGCACTGCTGCAGGCGCCGCCCCAGCCCAAGCAGGAGCAACGCTTGAATTGTCTGGTGCTGAACGTGCCGGACTGAAGCTTGCACTACCCGCCCCGGCGACCACGCTCGGGTCGGTCAAGACTGCGCTCGCCAAGCAGCGGGGCGTCGAGGTCGACGCGATCCCGGTCTCTGAGCTCAACGACTCCCAGCGCGTGGCCAGTGCGGTCGGCCGCTTGTTCGGTAACACCGTCACGTTCCTGCGTGCGACCAAGGGTGACCCCCAGAAAATGCCCAACGGCATGGTCAACCGCATGGGTGGCAAGCACATCTTTGTGGCGTCCAACACGGATGACGCAGCGCTGACCGTCACCATGCACGAGGCCTATCACGGCCTCCCCGCGGCGCGCCGCAAGCAACTGAATGCTGCGCTCCTCGAAACGTTCGCATCTGATCGCAAGGCTGACTTTCAGACCGAGTTCGGATACGACGACGCCAAGTTTGAAGAAGAGGCGCCCGCGATGATCGCTCAGGCGGTCAGCAAGCGAGCAGACTTCTGGGAAGAGCTGCGCACGAAGATGGGCAACAAGGAGTTCGGCGAGGTGGCCAAGGTCATCCTCGACAAGCTCACCCAGATCGTGAGTGGCGCGAAGAAAGAGTACGGCGACGCATTCGTCAGCAAATACATCAAGGACGTCGAGCGCGCCAGGAGCCTGCTGACCGACGCCTACGCCGAGGCCATGAGAGCGCAGGGCATGCAGGCGGATGTCGTGGCATCCGATCGCAGCATGAACACGCGACTGCAGCAGCGCATCGACGCCGACTTCGACGCCGCGGTCGCCGAGTACAGCGCGCTGCCAGAAGCCGATGGCGGAAAGCTCATCGACACCGACCTGGTGCGCGAGCTCTCCCCTGAATACCGCGCCGACAGGACCCGCGCAGCCGAGGTTCACGACGCGGCCAGCAATATGACCCAGCGCATGTTTGAGGCTCGGGTTGATTCAGCGCCGCCAAAGTCTGAGATCCTCTTTATGGCCGGCGGCGGCGGAGCCGGTAAGTCTTCTGCCAAGGATCTACTTGCTCGCGTTCAGGAGAGCGCTCACACCGTCCTAGACGGCACGCTTTCAAGCTACGACAAGGCCAAGCGCAACGTCGAGCGCGCGCTCAGTAAAGGCCACCGTGTTGCGATTGCGTACATCTACCGCGAGCCCGTCGAGGCGCTGCAGAACGGGGTGCTATCCCGTGCGATGAAAACTCGCCGCGCGGTACCGCTTGATGCGCTGGTCAAGGGCCACTCCGGCTCAAGCGAAGTGGTGAGAAAGCTACAGGCTGAGTTCGGCGACAACCCCAACTTCGCCATCTATGCGATCGACAACTCGCGCGGCGCAGGAAAAGCGGCTTTGGTGCCGCTTGAATCTATCACGCCTGTGATAAAATCTGGACTGAAGGAGAGACTCCTCAATGCAACCGAAACCGAATACCAAGCCGGCCGAATCGACGACGGCATCTACCGCGCCACCCTCGAAGGTTTCCCTGACGCCGCAGGAGAGGCTCGAGGCCCAGCTCTGGCGCAAGAAAATGGACGGCCTTTTTCAGGAAGCGTTCAAGAACGGGGCGGATCTGTCGGGTCGCGAGACCCCGTAGACGAACCAGCTATGTCCGAGCGTGCCGGTAGGTACCGGTACGAGAAGGACAATAAGGGTCGCATCACATTCACCAAGTACGTCGACCGCGTCCGCTTCCTGGCGCGTGACGCCAAGCCTTCCAAGGTCGACGGTGACTCGATCACCTTCAAGGCTGAAGATGCTGCCAAGGTCATCAAGGCGCTCGAGACCGAGCCCAAGGTCGACAAGAGCATCGCCGCCGCGATCAAGAAGAAGCTCAAGCTGACCGACGAAGAGCTCGCCTCGACGTCGCTTGAGTACCAGACGGGCGAACCCAAAGACCGCGCTTTCGTAGCACCGCTCAAGGGTGGTATCCCCGAGGTCGTCAAGTTCCTCGAGGATCGTCGCAGAGCTTCTGGCCTGCGCCTGCTCGACATCGCAAACCCCGAAGATCAGGACCTGGCCGCCAAGCTCATGGCAGCCGAGACGCTGGCCGCGATCCGGTCGGCCGGCAATGCGCTCGAGTGGTACGACGAAACGATCGCTCGCACGCTCGCCATGGCAGCGGTCAAGTACCCCGAGCTGCAAAGCGACCGCAATGCGCAGATGATCTTCCGCCTCGCGATGGCGATTACCTCGCAGGGCTTGAACGTCGAGAACAACCTCAAGTTCACGATGCGTCAGTACGACGCCTATCGCAGGACTGGCAAGTACCCGGAGGTAGGCGAGGGCGACTCGGCGCAGGCTATGACCGGCAACTTCAAGCTGGCCAACGAGCTTATCGCAGAGATGGGCGTCGACCTGTTCCGCCGGTTCTTGGTGACGCCTTTCACGATCGGCGAGCTCAACAGCGCAGGCTTTGAGCCAGGCGGCGAGCTCATCGATGAGACCGTGCTCGGCTCGTCCGTGTTCGGCCCGAAGATCGGCTTTGGCTTCTACTCCAATCTCAATGGCAACTTCGAGCCGGTCACCATGGACATGTGGTTCATGCGGACGGTCGGCCGTTTGACCGGCAACCTGCGTGCGTTTGACGCCGAGAAGTTCGGTGGCCAGATCGCGCGCTTGCGCGAGGCGCTGACCCAGACGGGCGACGATGGCGTCTTTGCCGATCAGTTCGACCCAAGCCTGGTCGAGCGTGCTGCCACCGACCAGGACGCTGCGATCGAGCTCGCGCGACAAGTCACGCGCGCACACGAGAAAGACTTCAAGGTCAACCGCGCAGCGTTTGACGCCAAGACGCGCAAGAAGTCGCAGCTCGTGCTCGCTGCCGACACGATGATCCAATCGCTCGACAAGCCCAAGGACGTGCCCGCCAGTGGCGGCGAGCGTCGCCTGCTACGCGAAGTGGTTCGCAAGGCAGTGGCCCAGGTCGAGAAAGCCTATGGCCAGCGCATCCCGCCGGCTGCCATGCAGGCGCTCATTTGGTACCCTGAGCAGGAGCTCTACAAGGCGATGGGCGTCAAGCTCAGCGTGACCAGCCAAGACTACGCGGGCGCCACCGAGAAGGTTCTCAAAGACGAGGGATACGATGAACAACGACTACGCACAGCAGCCGAATCTGGATCAAGAGGCATTCGACAAGCGAATGCAGGCGATGCCGGACAAGGAGCGCAAGGCAATGGTCAAGGGGCTGGCAGCGCTAGCCCGCTCGAAGGTCAAGCCAGACAGCAATTCATCCGAGACCGATACGAGCGCACCCAGCTTGCCAAAGAAAGGCTAGAGCCCAAGCGCCGCGGCGTGATCTTCGAGGTTGCGCCCGACCCGAACAACGCAACCCTGACGGATCTCTGGCGCACGCTCGATCCCGCGCAGCGACTTGCGGTCAGCGATCGCGTCGCCCGTACGATCGTGCCCCGCGTGCTGGCCGAGTTCAATACCGATGGCATCCTAGCCGAGCAGGTCGGCAGCTACCTGGACGATACCAATCCGTCGTTCTCCTTGCTGCTCAACAAGGGCGACCCGGTCGAGATCGCCAAGACCCTTGGCTTCGTCCTAGCTCAGGACTCGATGATGGTCGTATCGCCGAGCGAGTTCAAAGGCAGCGACAAGAACACCGCGATCGTGGTTCAGGTGGGCGACAAGACGCCCCAAGAGATTGAGGCGATCTACAACACCCTGCGCGAGATCGAAGTCAACGGCGAGCGGCCAATCGGCGGTCAGTCGTACGCCAACGGCGCAATGATCATCTTGAATTTTTCTAAGGTTCCAACCCCTCAGTTAGCGATCTTAATTGACCAAAAACTTAACAATGCCTATAGTATTCTGACCCGCGAAGTATTTGCGGCATTTCCAGCTAAACAGGAGTACGACTATGCCAGTTCGACCAATGACGGACGAGGAAGCAGAGCATTACTTCGGCAACGGGCTCGTGACCTTCAATCAGAGGCGACCGGAGCCCTCGAGCAAGAACTTCGAGCCGAAGGAATCGAGTTCAGCAACCGATCCGATGCAGCCAGCAGTGGACGCGATGGAGGAGGCGTTGCAGAGGAAACTCGGGAAGTAGTCCCGAGCTACGGCACGCCTCGCGAAGGCGCTTCCTCTGCGGTTGGCTACCACTACAGCCGACAGCAACGCACCAACCTCCTCAGCAGCGCATACGGCACCGGCCTGAAGGGCGCCGAGATGGATCGACTAAGAGACGCCGATCCTGCGCTGCGCAGCCGCATCTACTTCTATATCGACCGCGGCACCGGGGTCAACCCGGAGGCTGGCGTGGGCGGGTTCGCCCATCGCGTGCGGCTCGAGAACCTCTACGACATGGACGCAGACACTCTGCGCCTGGCACGCGACAACCGCGGCGCCAATGCGTTTGAGTCGGCCGTGATGCGCGCAGGGTTCGATGGGTACATGACCCGCGACGCAGGCCCCTCCGGGGTTGCCGTGCTGCTTGGTAAGCACATGGTCCGCGTGCAGCAACTGGGCGGCCAGACGCGCATGAAGACCGAGGACATTGTCCCGGCCGCCGAGCGCGTGCTCAACGGTGCCGAGCAGATCGCGGCCAACCGCAGCCTGCCTTCTGGCCAGATGGACGGGCCGTCGTGGGCTCGCATGGTCAGGGCCATCATGCCCGACGTTTACGCTCAGTACGAAGGTAGCCCGGTCTGGTCGACCTCGCAGAACATGTACAAGGACGGGCTCGCTCGGAAGCTTCTCGAGAACCCGACCGTGACCACCGACGCAGGAGCGGCTGACGTCGACCTCGCATTCAGCGAGCGAACCAGGCCGGATCCCGTCAACACCGTCAAGGCATACAAGCTCTTCCGCGTCGATGCCCGTAGGCCAGGCCTGCTCTTCCCGCTCTTCGTGGACGCAAAGAAGCCAGTGCCTATGAACACCTGGCTCGACGCAGACGTGGGCGCTGGGGCTGCGCCAAGCAAGACGGGCAAGCCTCGCGTCAAGTCAAAGCTCGGTCCACTCGCTTACCGCCCAGGCTGGCACGCGGGCGACTTGCCGCTGGCTACGCACATTGGCGGCCATTCGGTGAAGGGTCTCAAGGCCCCCGACATTCGTAAACCGACTGAGGTCTGGGCGGAAGTCGAAATGGCCGCCGATCGCGACTGGCAGACCGAGGCGAACAAGCGCGGTATCAACAAGGCCGGCAAGTTCATTGCCGGGGAAGCGCACATTACCGACCAAGTCCCGGAAGACGGTTACTACCGATACAAGACCAATTCCAACATGACTGGCAATTGGCTCATCGGCGGATCGATGAAGGTGACCCGCATCCTTTCCGATGCAGAGGTTGAGCAAATTAACTCAGCGGCCGGCGTCGCAGATCTGCCCAGGCAAGAGCCGTTCAATGCGGCCAGGTTCGGGTTCGTCAACGAACAGAGCGAACCTTCGGCGGCAGGAGATCGCAACTCCCCGTTTGAGGTCAGCTTCTCCAACCGCACGAAGATGGCGCCAATCGAGGAGCCCGGCCAGTTCGACGCAAAGCCAGGCGAAGAGATCACGGTCGTTCGCTTGGCGAGCATGCCGGGCCTGGACAACACCAACGCAGCAAGCCCGAAAGGACTGGCGACATACCTGTCCATGGTCGACGACTTTGAGTCGGCTGCAGGCGGCGAAGCTCAGGGTTCCGACACCATCTACGTCTACCGGGTCAAGGTGCCAGAGGGCGGCTTTGGTAGCTACAGCATGCAGCGCGGCGGCGCCCAGACCGGTGCCAAGACCGCTGGCCGAACCAAGGCCAAGTACGGCGGCTATTGGTACTCGTTCCCGCAAGGCACCGAGGCAGCCCTCCTTGGTTCGATCCCGTTGAACCAGGCTCGCGCATCGCTCAGCAAAGTCAGTGACGAGATCTTCAGTGCAAGACAAGAGCAGGGCGGACCTCCCTATACGCCTGGCAGCCCGCAGAGCGGCAACTTTGATTTCGTCGGCACAAAGATCGGCGGTCAGGGCGTCGTTCGCGCGCTGCAAGATGCGGGCTTTGACTTTGACGAGAACGGCGTCGCATTCAGTGAGCGCCGCCGACTACCCGTAGTCTCGCCGCAAAGTGCTCTCGATGCGGACATCCGCAGGGGAGCCGCGGCAGTCAAGCGTGCGGTCGAGCGCCTGCGCGCTGATCCGAGCTACGCCATGAGCAGGCAGCCGATTGTCATCGGTCGCTTGCCGCATGTTCTAGGCCTGCTCAACGTGCCCACACAGGACCTTGAGATCAACCCTAATATCCTCAACAAGATCTTCGTGGAGAAGCACGCGAGCGAGTTTGCAGGCGTCACTCCCGAGCAGTTTGTGCGCGCCCTCTATCGCCCGGCCATGGTCTTGCAAAGCCGCAAGCTCGAGAGCGAGAAGGAGCTCGTGCTACCGATCACCGGGGACATTGGTGCGGTCATCGTGCCGATCAATACTGCGAGCGCTCAGTCGCGCGAGAACGCCTTTGTAATCTCGGCCTACCAGCGGCGCATTGTCGATCCGGGCGATCGCAACGCGGACACGATTCTTCGCAGGATCAACGAGGGCGCGGTTCGCTATATCGACCTAGCGCTCGCAAAGCCTGCGCTGACCGGTCGCCCAAATGAAGAGGCCCCGACTGAGTCGAGGCCTGGTGATCGTGGGGATTGGTTTGGAGATCAACGCTCCGGGACTACGCCTTCAAACCCGCTTGCTACTTCCAGGACGTCCCCATCACAGATGTTAACACAGGCCGGCCGCCCGTTCAACAAGTTCTTCGTGCCGTGGCCAGCCGTGGCACCGAAGCTGCGCGCCATGGTTGCCGACAAGAAGGTCAAGACTGACGTCGATCTGATGCGCTGGATTGGCAACAACTACAAGGCCGAATCCTCGCCCCAGGGCCTGGCCGATACGCCTGCATTCAGCAACCG
>JACCDP011239387.1_pt1 | contig 11979 bp, 8 predicted proteins | sample 7445841 | NCBI WGS metagenome assembly JACCDP01 (sample SAMN15323441, study PRJNA562643) | freshwater metagenome | isolation source: river surface water | place: USA:Blue River Watershed | collected 2017-08-17
GTGAAACCTGGGATCGATTTGCCATTGTACAGCTTCAACTTTTGCATGATCGTCAGGTTGGCTTTTTTAGGCTCTTCGAGACGGGTGAGGACAGCCCACATCGAAGCCATTTCCAGGGTATGAGGAGCTATGTGAATGTGGGGAACTGTAGCTGCATTGAAATCTTTCTTGTAGATTTCCATCTCGCGATTTAGACGCGTAATGTATGGAATGTCGATTTTTACAGTTCTATCGCGGAGTGCTTCCATGAACTCATTGTTCTGGAGCTTGCGATATTCTGGTTCGTTCGTGTGACCGATGATCACTTCATCGATATCAGTCTGGGCGAATTTTTTAGGCTTAATTTTGTGTTCCTGGCTCGCCGTCAAGAGGTCATACAGGAAGGCGACGTCCAGCTTCAAGACTTCGACAAACTCGATGATACCTCGGTTGGCGACGTTAAATTCACCGTCGAAGTTGAATGCCCGTGGATCTGAATCAGACCCATACTGAGCAATTTTCCGATAGTTCAAGTCACCTGTAAGCTCAGTGGAGTCCTGGTTTTTTTCGTCTTTAGGTTGGAAGGTACCGATACCGATACGATCTTGCTCAGAGAGAATCATCCGCTTGACACGAATATGGTTGCTGACCATCTTTTCCCAATCACCATTGTAGTGATCGAGGAGCTTGTTAAAGACGTAACGACAGGCGGGGCATAAATCGCCTTCGATGTGCACGGCTTCTGCGCGATCTCGATTCTTGTTGAGGATCTCGAGAACGGCTTTTCTTCGTTCAGCAGGAATGAGGTGCAACGGCTCTTCGTGCATAGGGCATGGCATTTCGTTTTCCATGCTGAGAACATCACCAATACCTACCCATTCATAGGTGTAGAGAGCACCTTCGGGAGTTCGTGAGTACTGCTGAATACCTTTTTTGAGAAGGCGAGCGATGGTTGATTTGGCAGATCCTACGGGTCCGTGGAGAAGGATAACCCTTTTTTCTGGGCCATATTTCTGCGCGCCAGCTTTGAAAACATTTACGAGTTTATTGAGGTGGATATCGAGGCCGAAAACAGCATCTTTTCCATTTTCAAAAGGATCATCAAAGAACTTCCAGTGATAAAGTTCCTTTTTGTATTCATTATAAGTTTCATATCCATAGCCAGCTATCATGTCGTAAACGCGCTGAAATGCAGTGCGTGCGATGGCAGGTTGTTCGATCACGAGATTGAGGTAGTCCTTGAAGCCTCCCGTCCAGTGAAGTTGCTTGTACTGGTCCCGAAACTCATGCTGCGTGATAGCGCTTAAAATCTTGCTCGCATCCATGCTAGCCCCTCACTGAAGATGAACGATTCGATGTTAGGAGTAAATATCGTGTTCTTTGGAACGCAAAGGTAAACTTCCCTCGGGAATCCGCCTCTGCTTCCTTCTACGATGACTGAGAATTTCCCTCTTTTAAGAATATCGAGGAATATAAGGTAAGTCAAAAAAATGATTTAACCCTAGCAATAGCTAGGGTTAAGTCTGTATTCGGAGTTAGGTATTTGGTTCTGGTTTGGCGAGGGCTTGGGCTAGGAATTCGTTGATGAATGAGTCGATATCACCATCAAGAACTTCGTCAGGGCTGAAGCTTTCAAAGTCAGTTCTATGATCCTTTACAAGCTTGTAAGGGTGGAGAACGTAGCTTCTAATTTGGCTTCCAAAGGAAACGTCAGCTTTAGCGCCTTCTACGGCTGCTTGAGCTTTTTTCCTCTCTTCAAGTTCTCGCTCGTAAAGTCTTGACTTTAAGAGCTTGAGACACTGGTCTCTGTTTTGATGCTGGGAACGATGCATCTGGCTTGCTACAACGATGCCTGTCGGCATGTGAGTCATGCGAACCGCTGAATCTGTCCTGTTTACGTGCTGACCACCAGCACCTGAGGCACGGTAGGTGTCAACCTTGATATCGGATTCATTGAGTTGTATTTCAATGTTGTCGTCGACAATAGGTGATACATATACCGATACAAAGGATGTGTGACGTCTGGCGTTTGAATCAAACGGACTGATACGAACAAGTCTATGCACGCCTGACTCTGACTTTAAGAGGCCAAAAGCATATGTACCCTGGATTTCAATGCTAGCGCTTTTGACTCCAGCTTCGTCTCCGTCTTGGAGGTCGTGGACTTCAACCTTCCAGCCTTTTCTTTCAGCATAGCGTAGATACATGCGGAAGAGCATGGATGCCCAATCGCAAGACTCGGTCCCACCGGCTCCTGCATTGATGGTGAGAAGAGCATCGTTCTGATCAAGCTCACCGCCAAGGACGCTTTGGATCTCAAGTGCCTTCAATTCTGCTTCTAGTTGATCCAAGAGCTTACTGGCTTCTTCGAGATACTCACTATCGCCGCCTTCCGCAAATTCCAAAGCGACTTTTATATCGTCTTTCGTAGCGGTGAGCTGGTGAGCTCTGTTAACTGCTATTTCTAAGGCTCTTTTTTTCTTGAGAAGAGGCGCTGATATTTCGGGGTTTGACCAAAAATCTGGCCTAGCGTCGATCTCTGCCTCTAAATCTTTTAGCTGAACTTCTTTGACAGGGATGTCAAAGAAACCTCCATACGCGCTCGTACTTAGCCTGGGCTTCTTTGGCACGAACGAGGAGTGTATCGATTTGCATGGCTGATCCTTCAGGTGAAACGTTGACTCACAATTGGATGCGAACGTAACATAAAGCGGAGCTTCAGGCCAGCCTTGGCCAGGGGCGATGCTGAGAGGAGTCACATATGATCACGCTCACTAAACTCGACAAGCAAAAGATTCTCGTGCACTTAGAAAACATCAAATATATCGAGCAAGTACCTGATACCTTGATCTTCTTTACCAACGGGGAGTCCGTCATGGTGTTGGAAGACATGGATCAGGTTGCTAGTGCTGTTATGACGTATCAGGCGAACGTCATACGTTTGTCCCAGCAGTCAGACTCGGCACCGCTCTAATTTCTCAGAAAACTGCCGAAACGAACCCTGGAGTCTTGAGAGCTCTCTCGCAAAGCTCTCAAGTGCCAGGAGGCAGCATGATGATTCTACGAAAAACTTCGACGAAGCTGGTCATTCTCGGCCTTTGGCTAGCTGTTACAGGATATGCTGCCGATTCCAAGCCAGAGTCGCGACCCAAAAAATCAGAAGACCTTAAGAAAAGTTCAAGAGCATCTCGTCCCCTTGAGGACAAAAGTGTAGAAGACATTGCCAAAAATTACATGTTTGTGGGTGACTTCAATTCCAAAGACGAGACTCGCGCGATTGGACCCGAGGTTTTTTGGCGCTATCCAGTGACCGCTCCTAAGGTGGGATTCGGTCTGACTTATATCGAAGATTATGCTTCTCCGGAGATGCAAGCCAATTTTCCAGTTACCCCTGGAGCAGGTCGTGCGATTGAACATCTCAATCTCGGGCGTAACGCTTTTCTTGAAGGTGATATCGAAACAGCTCGTAATACCTGGCTTGGAGGGCAGGCTCGCTATAAGTCTTCGTATCCCTACCATCGAAGAGCTCAGTACTTTATTTCGCAAGGCTTCTTCTATAAGGCTCTGAAACTATGGCGAGAAAGAGGAGAGAACTTTGAAGACACTGATGTGAAGGTGAATTTTGGCAGTTCGACGAAGTTCCTGACAAGAGCTCTAGATGAGCGTCGTCAATCAGATCCAGATCCGCTCATAGAGCAGACGGCTCCTCGCTCCTACTATAACCTTGCCGCACTCTACTATAACTACAAAAGATTTGCGGGAGTCATGGGGGCAACGAGTATGGGTCTTGATTTCCTGAGGGAAAAAGGTCGTACAGAGTATCGCCGTGAATTTCATCTGATGGCTTCAGAAATTTATATTATGAATCATGACTACCTTGAAGCAGTACGTGAGCTAGATACAACTATGCGCCTCCATCCAGATTTGGAGACAGCATCCCATGCTTTCTCACGAATAGGTGATATCTATTTTGATCTCAACAATTTTGATCTGGCTGAAGAAGTCTATGGAATTGCAGCTCGTATTGACCGTAAGATCAATGTGATTCGACCTCTTCAATTTGCGATGCGGGGTGAGGCGCTCTTTTGGATGGGGAGGTTTGAAGAGTCTCGCCAAATGATGCAGTATGCCCTGGACGCAAACCATTTTCCTGCGAGAATAGAAACCTTAATGGCTCCTCAGGAGAAGCCTTTTGAAATTCCTGCTCCGCGCGCTGTACCCTATGCCATCAATGAGCTTGATCTGCATATGGAAGCTCTCGCATCCATGCGAATCGCAGATACTTATTTGGCACAAAAAAATTTCGAAAAGGCTAAGCTAGCCTATTTTCAGCACTCTACTCAGTTCAAAATGCATGAGACAGCTGCATATGCTGAGTTGCGCTTAGCCTGCTTGGAACTGCCAGAATATCAAGGCAATAACATCATGCATGCACGCAATAAAATCCAAGAACTTCTTAAGAACCGTCATATCATTCAGCATAACTCGGCAGTGGAAATGGCTACTACCTGTGAAATGGCTTCGTATGCTCAACATGAACGCACTCCTGCTATGGTGGAACGAGTGCGAACATTTGCCAAGCAATATCCAAATTCAGATTTCCTTAAAAGTTTAGTGGCGCCAGTACGAGAGGTGCAGTCACGCAATATTGAGCCCTTCTTTGCAGAGAATGATATGTATGGGGCCATAGACTTTTTTGAAAAAACTCGTAAAGATCTCTATCCAAACGTCTCCGATGAACTTGCGAGAAAACTCTTTGTTGCCTATGTCGATACGAATCATTCAGAGAAAGCAGAGGAATTCCTCAAAGCCTACCAATCTACTGCTAAATCCGGGATAGAAACTCTTCGTTTGGCTGTTGCCATAGCCGAGTTCTCCGATCGCGCGGCTGATAAGAAGCTAAAGGAATTTAATAAGACTGGCAAAGAACTTGCCAAAGCGTTAGAGAAGCAATCCGAAAAATTCAAATCAGACGATGACGTCAAGCTCTACCTTGTGCGTTTGATGGCTAGTCGTCAAGCCTCCCTCCACTATCCTTGGGTTATGAAGTTAGCAATGTCTTGGGGTGACAAAGATATTTCTACAGCCTGTAACATGGTATATCCCTTGTTAGACAGGATCAGGAAAAGTGGTGTCGAGATGAGTACGCAGTCACTGACCGAGACATTCATCCAGCAAAACCTCATGGATATGCTCCGATTTGAGACGAATTGTGCTTATTCCATGATGGAGTATGAGGTAGACCTCTATAAGGGAAGGCTTAGCCAATTAGCTAAGCTTTATGAAAAGAGAACATTTGTGCCCCTCAACAGCACTACCTCTAACATTCTCTGGAATATTGCAGAAGGATGTCTCAAGGAAGGCGCTAGGGAAAATGCGCAACAACTCTGGAAGTACCTTGTTGAAAAAGGCAGTCAGGACTTACCTGAGGTTCGTTTTGCCAAGGCTCGACTAGATGGACGAAGGACTGAATTGGAAGACCTGTGGCAAAAATAAAAATATCAAAACAAATCAATGTGTTGCATGAGTTCTGTAAAATTTTTAAGCTTTTCGGTAAAGGTTCCTCTTGAGGAGCCGAAGATCCAGAAGAAGACCGTTCACATGCGAATCCATGGAAGGGGTTGAGGCATGTTAAGGCATTTGAAAGATCCGATACTCGTTGCTGCACTGGCTACTGTGCCGGCTGCGGTTATTGGATTTTCTGGCGTTATTGAGTTGAAGTCGTTCGTTGCACCTGTTCTGGCGATATTCCTTTGGGCTTTGATGGTGCTGCAGTCTATCTTTGCAAAGAAGAATGCTAGAGCTCTTGAGCTAGAAAAAGAAGAAGCCATCGTAAACCTGAAAAAGGGAATAGAGCACGCTGCTAACCAGTCAGGACTTTTGGGTGATAAAAAGGTTATCCTTCTTAAAAATCAATTAGAAAAGCACTTCAACCTCGAAAGATCCAATCTAGAAGCATCTCTCAAAGAGTTTGAAAGCGAGAATAACAAGCTAAGGGTTCAACTGGGTGAAAGAAACTCTGATCTCTCTAATATTAGGGCTCAGTTGAATGACTGTAAGGTGGAGCTGGAAGGCTATCGATCTAGAGATTTCAAAGGAGCAAGTGGAGAGGATGCTGCTCGATTAAATGAGAGAATTCGTGAGTTGGAATCACACCTCTCAGAAAGAGACGAACACCTAGCAGCCCAAGAAAAACTCTTGCGTCATATTCTTGAACTCATTCCACAGATCCAAAAGCAGATGGCTGTTGTTGTGGATCACACAGAAACATCAGCAATCGAGATTGGTGATAAAGTTAGGTCAATTTATGAGAAAGCTCAAGAACATTTGAGTGAATCTCATGAGATAAATAAGCAATTCTCTGGATCTAATACAGGTTCGACGATTGAGGAAGATGATAAGCTTTCGCTTTCAGGTGTTATCTCTGTAGCTCTGAAGCTACTTCAAGATATGATCAACATGTTGGAAGATAATGGCAAACTAAACCTGCACTTTTCTCAGTCAATTCAGGAAATCTTGGAGAATACAGCTACAATTAACAAGATTACCGAGGATATCCAGTACATCTCAGATCAGACGAACCTCCTGGCACTTAACGCAGCTATCGAAGCTGCTCGTGCAGGGGAACACGGTCGAGGCTTTAGTGTGGTTGCTGAGGAAGTTCGAAAGCTTTCGGATCGTACCAACCAAGCTTCGAATGACATTACTCAGATCGTAGGTAAGGTTAATGATTCGATCGAAGCAATATCCAAGTCCTTGATAGACAATCGATCCAAAACTGAAAGCAAGAAGGATAGTGTCGACAAAGCAGTGAAATCCTTGCTGCAGACAGCACGAGAGTCTACGGCGGTCTTTTCCAAACTGGTTGACTCTTCGGTTGTGAGTTCCCAAAGTGTTGCTCACAATATAGACCAGATCATCTTGAGCCTTCAGTTCCAGGACATAACTCGTCAAGAAATCGAAGCAGCTGTCATTCCAATTCGACAAATTTCAAACTTGGCAGAAGAGATGGTGACCAAACTCTCTCTCATGCATACAGATGCAACAAGAAGTCGATTGGTTAAAGCCTCAGTGGCGCGAGCGGCTGCTGGAGGGGGTTCTTCTTCTCCTAAGCAAGCGACTGTTCTCAATTTTAATGAGGCTCCTGATCATAGCCAGCTTACTGCGAAAGCAGATATTCCACTCCAGTCTCTTGGTGTCGACACTTCTGGATCCGTAAGGATGAAAGAGCAAAAGAGTGGCGAAGTTCTGGTTTTTGATACGCCTGAAGAGCAAGCAGCTAAGAACGAGGCAGCGAAAAAGGCGAAAGAAGAGGAAGATAAGAAAGCATCACGTGGGGATGTTCTGTTCTTTTAAGAGCTAGTGATTCACTATGATGCTTGCGAAATTTCTGAATGGGAAGTCTTAAGAAGCTGAATTTGATGATTCAGTCCTATTGTGAATACCATCCTTAGCTTTGTGAAGCACTCGCTGTCATTCTCCTGAAAGAACCCTGAGAAAAGATGAGTTCCTATCAGCTCTCCGAGTATACGGCTCGCGAGATAGCCGAGCTCTCGATCTTTTTCTGATAGATGTTCTGAGCCAACACTTTTAGGAATTTGACCTGACTGTTGGAGCTCATAAAACAAAGGAATTGCTGTTTTTACAGCTTCCCTTCGCATTTTACTTTCTCCAATTAGGCGACGTCGCTTGACTTTTTCATAGTAGGTTTCGAGGTCATGAATACGATTGGACGGCCTTCTGGGGTTCATCAGGAGAGCGGCGATGGTGGCGCATACCTGTGATTCAACACGACGGGAGAAGGACTCGTTTTGTGTGGCTGGAATCAGGCAATCGAAGAGGAAGTGGCCAGCCAGTTCTGCGAACTTGTTGATTGAATAAGATTGGATGACCATGGTACGCGCTGGAGAAAAGTAGTAAAAGCCTTCTCGCTGGAGGATTCGATCAGCGACCAGGAACTCATGGCGAGAAATTTTGAGCTTGTTTTTGAGGTAGTGAAAAGTAGCTCGATCAGGCCGCATATAGAGATCGAATTGGGAAAGGTCACTATTAGAGATGGATAGGTCGAGAAGTGTGCTCAACGACCTTGTGATGTGAAGAAGATGATAGTCGTAGTCATAGTTGTGCTCTGTATAGATCTCTGTTTCATCTTGATAGAAATTACTGTCCGTTGCATGATGAATTTCTTCCCACATAGCGAGCGAGTTCCATTTGATCCATGGGGCAGTATTGATGACGCAATAGAAATTTGGGTTGAGTTTGAAATACTCTGGCGCCGCAATCTTTTGGGCAGAGAAATCAAGGGCAATTTGATCTACGTTGGCTATGACTCGTGTGTGATGGAAGTCTTTAGAAATTCGAGAAAGCAGATGGTCATCTGCGAGATGATATTCGCCGATAAGACAGAGGCAAAGCGAGTCCTGATTACCTTGAGCCCAATCATTTAACAGTTTGGCTGCAAAGTCATCGCGCTTGGAAAGCCTATTGTCGTTCACAAACTGTGAATTGATCGCGAGGACTGAGATTTTATTGGCTGAGCAAAATTCAACTATGGGTTTGTAATTATCCCATGGGAATCCCCAGCTATTCTTGTAATCTATTTTCCTTAGAAAGTGACTTTCATCTAGCGTGCCATTGAGAAAATCGTCGACATGCTGCTGGTCACTTGCCTTAAATATTTCGAGAGCCACACAGAGTTTTTTTTCGGGGAATTGTTGGTGAATGGCATCCAAGATTTCCAGAAAGCCTCTTTGAGATTGCTTGAGGGTGTGAAAATCACCAAAAAATAAAAAGCGAGACTGCATGGCATCAGTGATAATCTCGACGAGATCCGATGGAGATCGAGATTGAGGAATTGAGGATTTAAAGCACCTCGAGTAGCTCGAAAGTTCCAGGGAGCTCACCTCTTCAAAGGTTTGAGCAGCCTGCGAGGCATGTTGGAACAGTTCTTGATGAAAATTTGCTAATTTTGATAATGCGCTAGTCGACACAGCCTACCTCTAGTATAGACTATGAAATGCCGGATATTCGGCCGCTATCATGCTTGAGTGCTATACTGCTATTTTAGCATAGCTTCTTGGGCTAGCGATGGGGTGGGAAAGAATTGCCCTGCGAAGAGAATGCAAGTGATGAATTTACTGATTCTTTAGGTCTTCGGGGGTGAGATAAAAACCTCCTAAGCCTGAATCCATGGTAGGATCCATGCCTTTGGCTATATAGTTACATCGGATTCCTTGGCCTTTTTGCAACCAACCATCTGTCATCAGGGATTTTCCACGCTTTTCACATATTTCTTTGTAGGCGTGGGCGCTTAGATCCGTTGAAGTGATTTCTCTGATGAGCAGGCCGGTGCCTTCTCGTGTCATCAGACTCCCCACGTAAGCTATTGTCTGAGTTTTTGCGGCTTGGTTTACGGAATCAAGTGCTTGGGCTTGAGTCATGACTTGATCTCGCTCGGAAATGATAGTCGACCTCATAGGGTACAAGAGGAGATCCTCGGTTTGAATGAGTTTTTGGGCGATGTCGAAGGCTATGTAGGCTTGCTTTAAATTATTACTCCTTTTGAGATTTTGAGCCCTTTCTAACCACTTTTCCCAGTCGTTGCCCCCTTGAGTCCACTGCTGCACTCTAAAGGCCACGATTTTGAGCGACTCTTTCTCTGGTGCTAAAGCCAAAACAAGGCGACCGAGCTCGTTTTGTCCCATGATTTGAATCCATAGTACAAACTGTTTAGGATATCCAAATTGAGAAATGATGAGTGCCCCCTCGGACTCTGGGCAAGTGCTTATGATCTCTTTATTGCCCTCTTGACTTTGGATCTTCCAGGCACGAAAGAGTGAGTATTGCCAAGGCTTTTCATAACGATTCTGGAGAATGGCTTCGAGTTTGTCGCCGATAGATTCTTTAACTTTTGATCGTGAATGAAAAAAAGTATGGATTCTCCTGAAATTACCGTCTTTTAGGGTGCCAACGAAGTCAGTTATGAAGGTGTGAAGCGTGACTTCCTGCTGGGTAAGTTCGTTGGAAAAGCCTCTCGATAGGAGCGTACAGTTCGTAGTTGAGGAAGGAATAGCTGATTCAGCGAAGGTATCTAAAGGCAAGAGGCTGAGCCACAGGGTTAAGAAAGTCAGATTATGGAATCTACTTTGCCACGCAGCTACCACAGCCTGAATTATTATTGGAAAGATCGACAAGTTCCCAGCTCCCAAATTCTGAATTGATGATTTCTAGGGCTTCGTCTAAAAAATCGCACTCGACGGTAAATAATTCTTTCATGATCTTGGTTTCCAAACAATATGCATTGTAAGTGTACGCTTTTTCCTCCGGATTGAAAATGAGGCTTACACCAGCTTGGCGATCACGAAAACGGAATACAGATTGTAGATAATTGTCTGAGTTCAATGGGGATAGGTTCATATATCATCGTCCTCGAAAATTAGAAGTTCTTGATCTTTGTTCTGGGGTAGAGCCCCTAGGGCAAATCGGTGAATGACTTCTGGGTAGAGTTTGCACTCGGCTTTGAAGACGCGGTCTGCTATTGCCTGAGGGTCTCGAAGCTTGTCAATCGATACACGAATTTGAGCTAAAATTCTTCCCTTGTCATACTCTTCGCTCACAAGATGTACTGTAGCGCCCGAGTATATATCGCCCGAAGCACAAACTGCTTCGTGGACTTTGATCCCATACATTCCTTGACCTCCATAGGAAGGGAGAAGAGCAGGATGAATGTTGAGAACTTTTTGCTCGAAGGCTTTGAGAGTTGGGAAGGGACGTAAAAATCCAGCTAGAACAACTAAATCTACACCGTGGCTTTCCAGCCAGGTTTGTAGCTCCTTGACCTTGTCGGAGCTTATATTTCTAGGAAACTTGTCGAACCAAATAGGTATTGAATATTGGCGGGCAAGTTCTACAGCTCCACAATCCTGCCGTGATGCAACCACTGCGGCAATTTTATAAGCCTTGCTCTTTTGCTGTTCAAGAAGGTTAAGGAGTGATCGGCCCCCACCAGAGACAGCTACAGCAATGTTGATGGAGGCTTGGCTCATGAAAAGATACCTTTGCCTGTGATCTTTACTCCATTCCAAAAAGATACAGCGTCTACCGACTTCGAGCCAGCTGGCTTAAGTTTTCGGATCAAGAGTTGTCCGTCTGCGGTGCCAACTCGCAAAGCCTTTTCATCTTTGTCGTAGAGAAATTCTCCAGGAGAAAGTGTGTCTTTGGGAGTTGCTGTGCGCAGGCATTCTTCGACCAAAATCCTTGTCGATGCTAAACTACAAAAAGATCCAGGCCAGGGATTGAAGGCTTTAAACTCGTGAAATATTCTATTTGCGGTCTTCTTCCAATCAATCTGTCCGTCTTGCTTTGCAATTTTCTTGCAGAAAGTAACTTTGCTAGGATCCTGAGGTGTACCTTGGAAATCAGGGTCTTCTAGTTTTGCGAGAGCATCGTCTAACAGTGGGCCGCTGGCTCGGAAGAGGCGTTCTGTTAACATTCCTGCGGTTTCCTCCTCCTCTATCGAAAAAAACTCTTGAACGATGATATTACCCGCGTCCAATGCTTTTACGGTGAAGAGAATCGTAACTGCAGTTTGCTGACAAGCATCGAGGAGAGCTGCAGGAACAGGAGTAGCGCCCCGGTATGCTGGAAGTTCTGAAGGGTGAATATTGATCGTCGCTCGCTTTGGCACCTTGAGAAAATCATCGCTCAATATTTGACCGTAGGCCGCCGTAATAATGACATCAGGTGCCATTTGTCTGAGGCTTGCAAGAAACTGCGGGTCGCTAGCTTTTTCTGGCTGCCATACCGGAATGCCAGCTTGTTTGGCATAAGCAGCCAGAGGGGGATCTGTTAAAATTTGCTTTCGACCAAAAGGACGAGCAGGCTGACTCACCACTCCAACCAAAGTGTGGTTGCCGTTTTGACTTGCTTCGACGAGATGCTTCAGTGGACTGACAACTTCTGCAGGTGAACCCATAAAAACTAAGCGCATGCTGGGGCGAA
>JACCDP010751243.1_pt1 | contig 11974 bp, 16 predicted proteins | sample 7445841 | NCBI WGS metagenome assembly JACCDP01 (sample SAMN15323441, study PRJNA562643) | freshwater metagenome | isolation source: river surface water | place: USA:Blue River Watershed | collected 2017-08-17
AACACAGAACCTAAGACTTACTGACTCGGTAAATTGTTTATATATAAGTTTAGAATTATGATAGATTATAATGGCATAGGACGAAACGAAGTTTTCACTTTTGGTACTCAATCAGTGACTGGTACTACAGCAATAACAATTTTATCTTCTGTTACAATACCAGCAAATAAATATAGGTCAGGTGATTTTTTACTTTTAGATTCTATGCTTAATAGAACTGGTATTGCTGCCAGCTTTACAGTAAGATATTATTGGGTTGCTGGTACAACACCCACATTAACAGGAGCGATTCAAATATCTAGTAGAACTTGCGTCTCAACAAGTACGTATTTTGGTAATCAAAGAAGAATCTACATCAGAACAGCAGATGGAACTGGTACTGGTTTAGCACAAGGAACTGAGGTTACTACGGATGATATATTCACCGATACTAGATCTTTTGCTAAATCAAATGTTGCTATAAATTGGACGGTTACCGGGACTTTGATGGTTACTGCTCAACTTACAAACACCGGTTCTACGGTTAGAAGTTATTACTTAAAAATATGGGAATGGTAATATGATAGAGATGACAAAAATTGAAGGAGGTCTGAACTATAATGGAGAAGATAGATTCTTTTCCTATGAATATTTTGAATTAGGATTTGAAGTGGTTTCTGAGAAACAACTATACATCGAATTCTCTGGAACCATAGTTTCTTTTAGAGCAGACGACACAACGGTAGACGGAAAAGGGCCATTTAATGATGTTGAAGAAATGATATTTGAGATATATGGAGAATTATCTTAATCAAAATATCTTCTATAATAATTATTCTTTATTAGATGAGACCGGAGAGACACCAATTATGATGGATTGGGAAACAGAGATGATGAGTAAATCAGCGGAGATTATTTGTAAAAATGGTGGAGACATACTAAATGTCGGATTCGGTATGGGTATAATAGATGATTTCATTGAGCAGTATAATATATCGTCACATACAATTATAGAACCACATCCAGTTGTTATTCAAAAAATGAAAAATGATGGCTGGTTTGAAAGAAAAGGAGTAAATATTTTAGAGGGTAGATGGCAAAGTTTTTTTGATGAACTTCCGAAATTTAATGGTGTTTATTTTGACACATCTCCTGCTGAAAGCTCTGATGAACATATGAACTTTTTAACAAATGTTCACAAAATACTTAAACCTGGAGGGATTTTATGTTTTTTCCATACTGGTTTTTTTAACCCAGGAACAAAAAACATGCCAAGATTAATGTATGAGGTGTTGAAAGATAGATTTGATATCTCATCTGAAAAAATCATATTAAATTTAGAAAGTTATAATTTAACAAAAACTGAAAAATATTGGAATCCTAATAGAAAAAAATGCTGGATACCTAAATGTGTTTTAAAATTTGACACAATAAATTAAATTGAGTTTTTAATATATACATTTATGAAACTTAGTAGATACTTAGAATTTGTACAAGCAGACTTTGAACCAATCAAATCTTTTTATATTAAAGATGAACTCAATCCAAAACTCTGGGAAAATAATAAACTTGATAGTGAAGTTAGGGAGTCTCTATTAAAGATAGCTGAAGACTTTTATGAAAAATTAGAATTAAATGCTGAAGTTAAGGATATAGCCCTCTGTGGGTCACTTTGTAACTATAACTGGTCAGAAAAATACTCTGATTATGATTTACATATAATCATAGATTTTAGTGATGTTGATGAAAATTATGAACTTGTTGAAAAGTTAGTCGATTATGCTAAAAAAGTTTGGAATGAACAACACAATATTAAAATAAAAGGATATGAAGTTGAGATAGCAGTACAAGATAGTGATGACTTAGCTAATGGTATAAAAAGTGGTAGAATGGGTGGAGTTTTTTCACTTATGGAAAATAAGTGGATAAAAAGACCAGAAAAAGTTGAATTCGAACCGGACGAGAAATTAATCAGAGAAAAAGCAAAGTCTTTGATGGTGAAAATAGACGACATAGAAGAAGAAAAAGATGAAGATAAATATGAATCTTTTATAGAGAAGATAGATAGAGTCTGGAAAAAGATTAAAGATTATAGAAAAAGTGGATTAGAAAGTGAAAGTGGTGAATTTTCAGTCGGTAATTTAGTTTTCAAACTTTTAAGAAGAAATGGTTATATTGGTAAAGTTATGAAAATGAAAAAAGATAACTACGACAAACAATTTAAATAAAATGATAAAAATATCTGAAATAGAAGAAGTATTTAATGAGATATTCTCAGAAGAAGAGGGTCTAGTGAATTCAGTTGATACTGTTTATGAGAAATCTGGTGATGATTTTCTTAAACTTATCATTTCTATACAAGGACTAACGGCTGAAGATATTTCAATAATACACACTAAATTTATATTCAAAGTTGATACCGATAAAAGAAAACTGATTGAAAACTCTTTTATCTACCTATATGACATTAATTGTGTTTATCATAAAATTGAATTTGAAAATATTATTGATTTAAAAACTAAGATTGAAGACATAATAGAGTCGAACAACTTTGGTGAAGACTTACAGATACTTTCAGACTTTATAGAAGCACCTTCAATGTTTTTAAATTACTATATGCGTAGAGCAAAAATAACAGACTACTCAATTTTTGATGTTGAATATTCACCTAAATTCAAAACAGTATCCTGTGATAAAACCACTTTTGATTTTAAGATAAATATTAATAACAATTATGATATGGAATTATCTATTCAAAAGGTTGAATCAGAAAAAGACTCAGATGAAGAACAACCTGATATATTCAGATTCCAGTTTAGGTTTATGGACGAAATTGAAACAATAGAAACAGATACATTAAAGAACTTTCACTTTTTTATAGGAAGTAATATAGCAAAGATATTAGACAGAAAATTAAAGAATAAGTAATGAAACACCTTCAGAAGTTCTTTAATTATATAACCGAATCACAAGATGATGTTGTAGATTTATCGAAAGATGAATTAGATGAACTACTTTTACCTGTAAAAGACTTAGGAATTGAATATTCAATAACTGAACCAATAACAATAACATCTGGTGAATACTCTGGTTTCAAATCAATGAATATAAATTTTAAAAACTCTTTTCAACTAGGAGAAGCTGGTGGTTATATGGAACAAATTGTTGATCCTAAATTTTGGGACTTCTTAGAAGAGCTCATATCTCTAAAGAATCGATTAGGTTCTAGCAGAGTTTCTATAAACACAAATTGGAGACATCATATAGTTGTAACTTTTATCCAAAAGACTAAAGTAGAAGGTGATTTGTTTTTAATTCAACAACTTTATAACGAAATGTCGAAAAGAACAAACGCATCAAAAAGTGATTTTAGTAATTGCATGACTAAGAGACTGGATAAGGAAAATTTAAAGATTACTATTAACTGTAGTGGTAGTTTTGACTCCGCATCATATACCGATAGAAAGTGGAATGGTCTTTTCAGAGGAATTGATTTTTCTAAATTTAATGTTGAAAAAGAAGTCACAGAAGATAGATGGGGAACTAAATCTGCAGTTGTTACGATTACGTTGAAGAAATAATCTGTAAAAAATCCAGTCAACTTTTTTTGTTATAATCCATATTATATATACATTTGTAAATAATTAACACTTTGGGGATGTCATAGAATTGATTTGCAGTCTGGTGGTAATTATGCAGGTACCGGGTGGTCAAATGACCGGTTTATAAATTAGGTGGCAGATGTCGTAAATGGCAACACAAATGAAGTAGCAACCCGTGAAGATTTAGTAGCGGCTCTACAAAACAACATGCTCTTGGTAGAAGAGCCTGCTTTAGTCTAATAGATTACAAGCTGAACAAAAATTCTCCAACCTGTTTCACACAGGAATAAAAGGGTGAGTCTGATTTTTGTTACTTTCTGGTGACTGACAAAGAAAGTAAATATTTTGTAAGTTTAGAAAAACTTTCTAAGCCTGTGAATGAATAGTTATTAACAACTGAGAAAGACACCGGGAGCAGTACCCGGTCATCTCCACAACACAACAAATGTTGTTTTTTTACCTCACTTCCTATACGGGAGTGAGGTTTTTAATTTTAAACACTTTATAATTATTTTAATATAATTAATATGATTAGACGTTTTGAAGGTCGATGGGGATTTTTAAGTAATTTTTATCCGTGTGAAATTCAACATAAGGGATTAACATACCCATCTGTTGAACATTATTATGTTGCTATGAAAGTGACTGAAATACAACTTTTAAATGGTAACTATTACACCGCTGGTGATTTTAGAGAAATGATAACTAAAGTAAAACTACCTGCGGATGTTAAAAAAATAGGACAGAGAGTCAAAGTAAGAAAAGACTGGGAAGAAAAAAAATTAGAATTTATGAACTTTGCTGTAAAAGAAAAGTTCAAAGATGAAAAGCTATCAGAAATGTTACTATCTACTGGTGATTTAGAATTAATTGAAGGTAATTTTTGGCACGACAATTTCTGGGGTTCTTGTTCTTGTCCTAAGTGTGGTGATAGAGGTGATAATCATTTAGGTAAAATTTTAATGCAAGTTCGAGATGAATTAAGAGGAATCGAAAAGAAAACAGGATTAGAACAATTATTTAAATAATGTATCTTTTTTGATAACTTCGGAGGAAAAGTCTATTCTATTATATATAGAATATGAGAAAGTTAAGAAATTTATCAAATGATGAAGAATTACAAGTTTTTAATGAACGAGAGTCTGGTCATAAAAGAAAAGATATACTATTAAAATGGGGTATATCAGAAAGACATTTTAAGAGTATAATATTAAAATTTGGGGGTGAATTAAAAAAAATACCAACTTGGTGCGATTTTAATATAAATTATTTTGAGAAAATAGATACTGAAGATAAAGCTTATTTTTTAGGATTTATTGTTGCTGATGGATCTATTAGTAATAAAACAAATTCAATTAGTATAATACAGAAGGAAACTAATATATTACACGATTTTAAAAAGTATATTGATTTTAAAGGTGATATTTTCACATCAAAAACTAAAAATATATCTAATATAACCATAACTTCACCTAAAACCAAAATTGATTTAGAGAATTTGGGCATACATTCAAATAAAACAATGGTTGTTAAATATCCAAACATACCAGATAACCTACAAAATCATTTTATGAGAGGTGTTTTTGATGGTGATGGGTGTATATCACTCAGAACCGATAAACGAGATAATAGCAAAAGAGGTCAAGTAAATATATGCTCTGGTAGTTATGACTTTATAAAAGAATATTATGATAGATTGGTTGAATATTGTAATTTATCGGGTAAAAATAAAATTAGATGTCCGAAGGGAACATATTATGTTGTAGACTGGGGTGGATTATCAGATGTTGAAAACATATATAAATTCCTATATAAAGATTCAACTATATTCTTATCCAGAAAGAAAGAAACTTTTGACAAAGTGGTCTCTATAACTAAAGAAAAAAATAAATATAGAAAGTAATGTGTGCGATGATATCATATTTTGGTGGCAAGAGTTCAAATGTTTTTTTGAATTTTATAAACACAAAAATTCCAAAAACTGGAATAAAAACTTATTTAGAACCTTTTAGTGGTAGTTTTGCAACTTATTTAGATGACCCGAATCTTAAATTTGATACGGTAATCTATAATGATAAAAATCGTCATCAAGTAAATCTATACAAATGTTGTCAAGATCCTGAAACATTTGTAAAGTATTTAGAAAGAATGAAGGAGACATTACTCAAAACAGAAGAAACTGAACCTCTAAAAAAATGGGATTTCTATAAAGGAATCTATAAAAAATATCAAAGAAATACTTTTTTAGATGATATGAATTTTGAATTAGGTGATTTTAAGAAGGCTGCAATTTATGCTTTTTTAATCACATCTGCTCACAATTCTGTTTATCCAAGAGGAGCAGGTTTCAATGGTTATAAAAAAGATAAAGACAGACTTAAATTAGATGTTCTTATTGATAAGTTGAAGAAAAATAAATATACTCAAAAACTTCAGTCTATTACTGAATTTTATAATATTGACTTTGAAGAACTGATTAATAAATACGATAGTGAAGATACATATCTTTATTTAGACCCACCTTATGCAAGATTTAATGAAGAAAAAGGTGAAGATGATGCTAAGAGACTTTTCTGGTATGGAGCAGACGCTGATGGTGTGTTTGGACCGGCTTCTCATAGAAGACTATTAGAATTATTAAAGAAAACTAAGTGTCGTTGGTCACTATCTTATTACTATTTCCCACTTTTAGAAGAACTTTTACCAAGAGACCAATATGTTTGGACAGAAAAAGAAGTATTCAGAAGTTCAGCTCAGGGTGGTAACAATTCTGACCTAAAAGGCGAACAAACTAAAGGAGTTGAGTTATTAATTATGAACTATGATCCAATCTCTGGTGTTAAAATATAATAATTATGGCATTTGTATCTAATTCTAACATATTCGCAGTAAATGGACCTTCTTCAGCATCTGCGATTACTGTAGATTGTATCGGAAACACCACAATCGAAAAGCTAATACTTAAAGATGAAGTCACTGGAAGAAAGTGGCAACTAAAGATTTCTGATGGTCAGTTGATAATTGAACCTTTAGAATTGATAGACCAACGTGAAGTAAAGATTAAAAAAATATTAGATGGAAATATCTGAACACTTAGATAAAATACAAACACTGGGTTTTCAACCAGTATTATACTGGAACAATTCTTTTGAGATTCTCTATGAAGTCGAAAATATCAATTATAATTTTAATCAGTATCCAGTAGATCTTAAGATAATGATATGTAATTTTCAAGAATCGTATTCAAATCTTTACACCTATGAAGATATGTTAGAAGTTTGTTGTGATATTTTCTATGGTTGGTATAATAAAAATCTACACATAATAAAAGAATTAGATACAATTGCTGACTTCCAAAGTTATACAAATTTAGAAGATATTGTTATGGGTGATATTACGAAAGTAGTTGCTAGAGAACTTAATCTATCTGACTTATTAGATTAAAATGGAGCCATATCATCTTGTAGTCCTTCATCATAGTAGAAGTTAAAAACAAATAACGGAGAACCTTCTTTACTTTCCCACATTTCAAATTCAGAATCATACTGAGCCAATATATCTTTTTTAAGTTTATTAGCCACTGCAAAGATGTTTATTATATCTTTAAGTCTTTCTCTTCTTCTTGCGGCAACCGTGATAGTAATATCCATCTTTTTATTCTCAACATAAACCTCTTCTATGCCTGAATTTCTAAACATTGTTCTTAGAAGATAAAGTAAATTTTGCATATCATCTTCTTCGATAGGTTCTTCACCAGATTCGTAATCATCGTCATCATATGGACCATGTCCGTATCTATTGTATCCTTCCCAATCATCTTCTTCTTCATCATAAGCAGACCTTTTATCTAATTTGTCATTGAGATAAGAATACTCATCCTCTCTATAGAAATTATCATCATCATCTTCCCAGTCTTTTGGGTCAATTTCTTCCAACAATTGATTATATTTTTTCAGTTTCATGTTATGTAAGTTCTATTTTTAGATAAGTATCAGATATTAATACTTCTGTATTTATTTTGTGTCTTGAAAGAAGTGATTGTAAAGAATCTAAACAATCATAAATACTTGCAATATCACCATCTTCTAAGTCTATTCTAATATAAATTTTATCATCAGATCCTATCATTTTAGTTTCTAATTGCCATACAGATGACTTAACTTCATCAATTAATTTCTTATGTTTTCTGACAAGTTCTTGATTTACACCAACTTTTCTTACTATAGGTAAATCATTCCAATTTACTTTTAATGAGGCTTTACATAGTCTTTCTAAATATGAAATATTTTGAAGTTCTCTACCAGTGTGTTCGTTTTCGTAACCTACTGAAATATTAGTACATTCTGGTATATCTTCCATCAAAGAAGCAGAATCTGTATAAACACCTGTTGTATCAATTGCTAAAGATAAACCACTTTTGTTATATTCCTGGCATAGTGCACTTGCAAATTCATTAGAACAACATTGTCTTCCTAATTGGTGAGTGATAACTGAAATAGTTTTCCTTCTATCAAAAGAAACACACTTTTTTATATTTTTTACGTGTTCTTGTCTATCAAAACCGGCTGAAAGTTGGTTAGAACCAATTCCTCCTCTTTCTTCTCCAATGAAAAAGTAATAAAGTCCTGGTATATTATGAGCCATCATATATAACATAACCGTGACACCAGCCTTATCATCCGCTCCTAAAATACTGGAACCATCAGTGTAAATTATTTCATCACCATCTTGTTGTCTTGAGAATAGATTTGTTTTTTTCTGTGACCTATCAGCTGTATCTAAATGAGAAGTGAACATAGTTGTTGAATTATCACCAATTATCTTATAATAATTTCCGAATTCGTCTTTATTTAGTTTTGGTAAAAACTGAAGAACTTCTTCTTCATGACCATATGGGTAAGTTTTTGTTGTCAAAGATAGAAATGTTCTTCTGACATCTTTTGGATCAAACACAAAACTTTGAACATCTACCCTTTTTGCTGTAGTTATAAGTGGTGACTGACCCTTTGATAATCTAGTATAGTCGTTTGCAAATTTAGAAATTTCTTCACCTGTAAAAATACCTTTGAAGTAATATCTTATAAAATTTCCAATTTTCATGTCATTTTCTTTACCATCTACTTTTACAGCAAAATGATAATCTTTTTTTGAAACATCTATGTTGGTTATTTTAAGACCATTAAAATATTTAGAACCTGGTTCGCTCATATACAGAAGTTCGAACGCTAAATAAGAATCAGACTCTTCTAATTTCTTTAGTATATCCCTTAATTTATCAGAAAATTTTATTCTTATATCACTCATTATTACTTTTAATTTATTAGATTATATATTAAATATTAAATTGTAATTTCCTCAGCATTCTTATAATCTACCTTTACTTGACCATCATTCATGCCGGGTTCTTTTTTAACAAATTTTCTTTGACAATATACAATAGTAGATGAGTTATCATTCTTTGCTTTAGAGTTTCTTTTGGCTAAACTAGCTGCCATTTTAATTATTTCTGGTGTTGGTAGATTTTCCCTTACTCTTATCACTATATGAGAACCTGGTTTTCCTTTAACATGCATCCAAATATCTTCTTTTTCAGCTACATTACAAGTTAAATAATCATTAGATTTAGCATCTCTACCAATGAATATAGTAAATCCATCTATTTCTTTTTTTTGAATATCAGGAAATTTATCTTTTTTAGATTCAAATCTTTTTAAGTGATTCATAAAGTATATATTAAATTATTTAAAATAAAAAACCCTCTTTCGAGGGTTTTAATTTATTATTAGATATTATTAGATACAATCTATTGTAATATCATCCAAACTTCCAAAGTTAGTTGTACTTACTGGAACTGTCAAAGTAGTTACACCACCTGACCAATTCTGAGTGTAATAAGAACCAGAGAAAGTGAATCCGGCAGCACCTAATGAATTAGATTCAATTTTTGCAGCATTTCCATTGTAAAATGCCCCTGTGTTAGGAGTTGATGTAAGTGTAATAGTTGTACCAGAAGAAGTTGCTGTAACATTTAATGGTAATGAGCCATTATCTATAATTTCATTTGCCAAAGTTTGAACTGCTGTTGCGGTACTTTGAGTTGAGGAGTATGTATAACCTCCAGCACCGAACACCGCAAAGTTTAATGTAGATCCTGGACTTGATGGGTCAATACCCCAAATTGTCATTTTTATGTTTGTTGCTGGTGTAGCGGTGCCACTTAACGTGAATTGTGATGTTGCTGGTGTATAAACTGCAGTTACTGCGTTTCCAGAGGCAGTAGAACCATCAATATTCGCTGAGAAAGTGAAAGCTTGTCCTGATTCAGCAGTTGAATAGAATCCATTTGTTATAGATAAAGTTTTTGATTGAGTAAATCCACCAAATGTTATTTCTGATTGACCTCTTAATCTAAGAGCAAGAATATCGAAACTAAAGACATCTGTATTAGTGTCATAAGTTGCTGAGTTGATGTTAATGTAGGGTCTTGACATATTAATCTTTTTTATTTTTTATTATATATTATATTTAAAAAATCATTTTTTTCTTTTTTTCTAATATTAATAAAGTATAGAGCAAAAAAAAGGACTCCTGAGAGTCCTTTTTTAATTTATTGATACTATTAGTTAAGGTAACCTTTAGTGTCTTTAACTTTGATAGTCATAAACTGCTTTTGTGGGAACCAACCAACTTCAGTTACAGCGTATCTAGATCTTAACAACATTCTTGGTGCGAATGTAGCTTCAGAGATAACAGAGATAGACTGAGCCATCAAGTAAGGTACGAAGATGATACCTGGTTGATCAGGATTGTTCTTTCTACCTAATACCATTCTGTTATCGTTATACTTCATATATGGATCTACGTAGATAGAAATATCTCCGATTGAACCTACTGGGTATAACTGACCAGATGCATTTAATTTAGATTTAACTGGGTTAATTGTGTAACCAGCGATATCTTGTAGAGCTGCTGCAAGACCTCCGTTTGTGATAAGGTATTGAGCTGGACCTACACGACCTTCAGTTGCGATGTAGTTTGAAGCGTGAGCAACTTTAGTGATTAACTTTCTTTGAACAGCGTGAGTAGTTTCACCACCGATACCACCACCTAAAGATACGTAGTCAGTTTCTAAGTCAAAAATAGTTTGACCAGTAATAGTTACAGTACCACCAAATAATGGAGCTGATGTTCTGTTAAGATCACCCATTTCAAAAATCTTAGAAACGATTTGTTTAGAGATTGTTTGAGAAAGTTCGTTAACAAGAATACTTTCCATTTTTTGAACGATATCCATACCTGTGTTAGCTTTGATATCTTCAATTTCAGTTCTTCTAAGAGCTGAAGATACTTCGATAGTACCAACTGCTACTGATTTAGAAGAGATTTTTGGTCCGATGATTCCAGAGTATCTCTTATCATCAGCATCTCTATCCATTGGATAGTTACCAGTAAATCCAGAACCACCTTGAGTCCAGTTTGCAGAGAAACCAGGGATGTGGTCTTCTAAAGCTGATACTAATTCGATAGATGCGAAACCAGTATTGATTCCAATGTTACCGATGCTATCAATTTGAGAAATCATAGAAGCTGTAGGGTTGAATGTATTTCTAGTTTGATCAAAAGACCAAAGTGTTCCAGAATTGTTATCATACCCCGTTACATTAGTGTGAGCTGTGTTAAACTGTCTGTAAGCTCTAAACATTGGGTAACCATCGATACGAGAGAAACCTAAGAACTCAACAACACCTTCTTTATCAGAAGCTTCAGTAGTTGAAATAGTAGCTGAACCTAAGTTAGTTTCACCTACAGAGTTGATTGAGTAGAAATATCTACCATTTTGTAATCCACCAGATGATTGTAGGATTGTAGCACCAGTTCCTTGTTGCATAGCTGTTGCTAAAGCTGAAGCAGTAGCACCTGCGTTAAGTTTGAAAACTTGTGGTCTTTCATCCTGAGCTCCTAAATGATTATCATCATAACGGAAGTCGATGTAAAGTAAGTCGATTTTCGGACCTGGAGATGGTTTAACAGCTACAAGGTCTAAACCGATAGTTTGAGCAGCGATTTTCATAGCTACAGGAAGAAGGTTTTGACCAACATCTCCTGAACCTAAAGTTCCGCTGTTTGATGACCAGTTAGTTCCGATTGTAGAACCAGCTAGTGTTGAAGGTTGAGGTGCAAGAACTGAACCCATACCTGATACGTTAGAAGCGTTTGCATAAGCGTTTTCGTTGATTGAGTGATACTCAGCATATTCTGCCATCCATTCTACTCTATCGCCTGTTACACCCATGTTTTCCAAAACTGGAGACCACTTCTTCATAGCTTTTGATTTGTCTATTCTAATGTGTGACATAGTTTATTTTTATTTTTTTTTGTTATCTATATATAAC
>JACCDP010131705.1_pt1 | contig 11973 bp, 12 predicted proteins | sample 7445841 | NCBI WGS metagenome assembly JACCDP01 (sample SAMN15323441, study PRJNA562643) | freshwater metagenome | isolation source: river surface water | place: USA:Blue River Watershed | collected 2017-08-17
TCTCTACTTTCACCGTTTGTCAAAACATCTTTTACGAGGTTAATATATTCTTCTTCTCCGGTTTTTCTTTTATAAAGGTAAAAAGAGCATTCTGGTTCGTGTCTTTCTTCAGTGAGAGTTAAGTTATTAGGTAATTTATAATTATATTTTTCACAGTATTCACACTCAACATTTATGACACTGATATAAACAGAGTTCAGGTCATATCTTTGGAGGGCCTCGTCAATGAGGGAAATTCCACCGATAATAAAGATGTTAGGACATTCAAGTTTTTTAGCTTCGTTTATGGCTTCATCTAAGGACGATGTTAATGAAACATTTTGAGGGTAAGGAGGCATAATAGTTTTTGATACAACGATATTAACTCTATCTTTAAGGGGCTTATGACCGAGGCTTTCAAATGTTTTTTTACCCATAATGACAGCGTTATTTTTATGAGAGGTTGTAACTTCTTTGAAGTGGTTCATATCAACTTGACATCTATTCCAAGGAAGAGAAACTCTATCGGAAGAGCAGAAATTATTTTTTCTGTCGACTGCGAAGATGATATTAATCATTTTAAAAGAATGTTTTTATTCTTTTAAAATAGAAATGAAAAGAAAAAATCAATTAGTTCAAGAACCTTCCGCAAAGAAGGTTAAAATCAACGTGACCTCGCAAAGCGCTCTGTTTTCTGGTGCCTTGGGTTACAGTTCGAAGAAAACTAAAAGATGTTCTGAGGAATACAATTATGATTACAGTCTGGGAGGAGCTAGTGATGAAGATGAATGTGAATATGACCGTAAAAAGAGGTTAAAGATAAATAATGGGGTTATATATACGTTACAAAGAACAATTACGAAAAATAAAAATAATATTCCTTCATATATAAATTAAGGATGAAGTTGAATGTAATATTAGATTTAGATAATACGCTTATAAACACCGTTGATAATGATCCTACTTTACCATATTATTCTAAGCTGTATGATAAAAACGCATTAATATGCGCTCGCCCAAACCTTTTTGAATTTTTAGAGTGGTTATTTGATAATTGTAATGTTTCTGTCTTTACTTATGCTGATAAAGACTATGCATTATTTATCATAGACAACTTTATATTAAGGGATAAACAAGGGAGAAAATTGAATAGAAAATTGGACTTTATATTTTACCGATATCACGTTACAATGGGTATAAAGGAGTTTGGAGGAGGGTTAAAGGATTTGAGGTTAATATGGGATACATTTAATATGTATGGGTTTGATTGTTCTAACACAATAATAATAGATGATAGTCCAGATGTAAAAATGACTAATCCATATAATGCCTTATTGATATACCCATTTGAAGCTCGTAGAGGAATTAACGATAACCACTTAATTAAGGTAAAAGAGAGGTTAGAATATATTATAGAAAATATGAGAGGGATTAATACTGGAGAATGTATTTTTAAGACATTTCCGGAGGGAGAGACATATATGTTTTAAGCTTTTAAAAAACTTTTGTAATAAATTCAAAAAAATATATTTTTTAATAAATAAAAGATGGAGTGTCGTATGAATGTTATACTTGATTTAGATAACACCATTATAAATGCCTTGGATGATAGTGATAGAAAAAAACTTTCTGGTGATTTTAGTAGTAAGTTTAAATATAGAGATATGATCCCTTTCTTTAGAGTTTATGCTCGTCCTCACCTTGATAAGTTCTTAGATTATTTATTTGCTAATTATAATGTATCGATAATGACTGCAGCTGAAAAAGACTATGCATTATTCATTATTGAAAATTTCATCCTTACAAAACCTGAAAGAAAACTTAACTTTATTTTCTTCAGATATCAGGTTGAATTATCTCGAGAAATATACGGAGGGGTAAAAGATCTTAGAGTTATCTGGGAATTATTTCAAGTTTCAGGATTTACCAAGCAAAATACAGTTATAATCGATGACTTGGATATGGTGTATGAAACTAACCCACACAATACTCTTAGAATTAAGGGCTTTTTTATAGTTGATGAAGATACTGGAAAAATAAATTACGATATGGCAGAGGATGACGAGCTTCTAAAAATAATGTCACAATTAGATTATATAAGAAAGGTATATATTTCAAATATTTGCAACGGATTAAATAAGGCCATACTTGACGTTGGTATATTACCGTCAAAAATAGTAGAGGAAGAACAGCCTGATATTGAAGAAGTTAAAAAAGAAGTTGAAGAAGAGGTCAAGGAAAAGATATTAGAAGAAGGTAAGGATGATGAAGTTACAAAAGAGATACAAAGGGAAAAGGAAGAACAAGAGATAAAAGAAGCTATAGAAGAGAAGATTGAGGAAGAAAAGGAAAAGGCTGAAAAAGAAATAGAAGAGGCTAAACAAGAGGTTAAAGAAGCTTAAAGTAAAGAACAATTATTAAAAAATGAGATTAATTAGAATAAGAAGGTTAGAGAGGAATTTCCCTTTTAAAATGTATAGTAGAATTTTCCCCTTAAATGACCTTAAATATATTGAGTATAATTTTGCGAACGATAAACTATCATTTAAGTTTGATAACGAGGTTGTTTATAGAAAGTCTGATTATTCTGAGTATTTAGGGTTGATGGATAAGTTAAATAAAAAAGAAGGCGACATTGATGTTTAGTCTTTTTAATTTTTAAGAATAAATAATCTTAAAAATTAATTACAAGTGACCTCTAAGTTCTTTCATACGAGCTTCTTCGCTTTCTTGGAGGGCATTTCTTTCAGCAATTAAAGCTTCTTGTCTTTCTCTCATACCTTTAGACCTTATATCATTTTCTTTTGATCTTGCTGCCGCCCCTGTTCTTGAAGAATCAAGAATATCATCCATACTCATACCTTCTGGTTTATCAGGGATCTCACTAAGGTCTTCTATGATGACAGCTTTTTTACCATTCTTAACATTAACTTTTTTACCAGTAGGTGATGCAGCCGAAACATAGTTTCTATTTCTATCTGTTAATTGGTCTCTATTTTCAGCGTCTGGAATAGATGAACGAGCCATACCTGTATGTTCGTCTTTTCTTGGGAGATATTTCATACCTCCAATAGCACCGTCTTCGTCAGTTGGTGAAAATCTTTTATCAGGAAAGAGGGTAGTTTTACCTATTTTTCTTTTTCTTTGAACTTGAGGTTGTGCTTCTTCATCATCATCTTGTTCTTCTTCATCTCCAAGAATGTCTTCAATTTCAGAGTGACCTCCATCAGATATATTTTGATCGTCAAACTCTCTTGCTTTTGATTTTTTCTGTTCTTCCATAGCTTGAAGCTTGGCTTGAACCATTGAAACACCTTTATTTAAGAGGTTGATAACATCTTGTCCTTCGTGCTTTTCTATTTTTCCATTTTGAGGGTAAAGAAGGATGATTGCAGGAACAGTTTCAATTTTATATTTTGTAGCGTTCACTATAGCTTTTCTAATACCTATATTATCAATATCAATTACTTTAGTATTAAAATGAGGTGATATATAGTTAATTTGTTGTTGGATGGCTTTACAGCTCTGAGAGTGTTTGCTTGTTAAAACAATAAATACTTCGCTCATTTTATTTAGAATTAAACTCTTTTTTTAAATAGTGGTTTTTTTAATTTTTTTCTTTGACGGATTACAAAGAATGAGTGACAGTCTCTATTTTAACGAATATATAGATGGAAACATCCCTTATAAATTTCAAAATTATACTTCTCAAAGCACCAACTCTAAACTATATTTTGGGGGTCTTGGAGACATAAATAATAACTATCGTTTTTCAGCTGGGTTTAACGGGAGAAAAAGATATGATGATATTTATAGTAAGGAAGCTGTATCTAAAATTAGTATGGAAATCACAAAAAGATTAAACGGAGTTCATCCTGAAGGTAAAAATATCATAGTTCCTGTTGATACTATTTCAAGCGTGATTGATGCTATATATAATAAAACTCCACACGCTGAGTTTGACGTTATGGTCGAAATGGTTATAAATTATGTTGTAAACCAGGTTAAAACCGAGTATGCAACCATTCAACAGAATAACAAGCTGTCAGTCTGGGTTACCAATTACGACATCACAAGCGGATTACAACGCTTTAGCGCACCTAAGTTAAATAACAAAACCAGACTATCATATACCCACTGGACTTATTAATCAGGTGAGTGCCATCACGATAGAAAACTAATAAATCTTGAATTAAATATTTATTAGTTAGTAAAATAAATGGAACCATTTTCTAAAGGAACATTATTAGATGAAAGGGTGCTACAAGATTTAGGTTATCCTGTAACTCAACCACCTACTACCCATATGAGTATGCGTCAAAGAAGACATCAAGTTATGAATTCTCACTTTGATCCAAAGGCGGAAGTTAGAAAAGCATTTGCTGACGTATATAATGGGGTAATTATGACAAAGACAAATCAATGGGAGAAAGAACCTTATGGAACATATGGTATATATAAGGCTCGTTTAAATAGTTATACCTCATCTGACAATAATATTATTATAGCTATAGTTGAGGATGATGTGAACCCATTAGGAACAAATAAGTTAATTGATAGTTTACCTTGGGTTTCATTTCAGACAAGAGAGATGACAAATTCTAAAAAAGATCTAAATGGATTTAACCTGACATTTCAAAATTATATGATTAAAAATGACTGCTCATTACACGATAAAATTAGGCTTACAAGTGAAACTCCCACAAAATATATTTATAGAGCTGAAAATCTCCCATTAAAAGTTGAACTTTTGAAACTAAGAGAAGACAGTCAATTTTCAAGTGAAGGAACAATATGGTCTGCTTTAGAGGTGTTTTCTACAGTTGTTTCATTTGAATAAATTATTAAAATAATTTCATAAAGATAAATGATACTATTAATTATCTTTATTTTACTCTTATTATTTTTATTTAAAAATAAAGGGAGACTTACCCCTAAAGAATTTGTTGAAAGAATAAATAATAAAGGCTATAATTATATACTTGATGTGAGAACACGTGAAGAATGGAATGAAGGACATCATCCATCGGCTACTTTAATCCCAATAGGAGAATTTGTTACAGAATTACCAAAAAGGGTTAAGAATAAGGATGAAACTATACTTATTTACTGTAGAAAAGGAATAAGGGCTGAGGCTTCAGCTAAAATAGCTGAAAGATTAGGATACACTAATGTCTATTGGTTAGATGGTACTTATGATGAATTATCAAAATTGATTTAAATTTTTTATATTTTTTATATATATAAAAAATGAACTTGGAGGAAAGACGAAGACATTATCTTGGAGATGAACTCTATAAAAGAGCTTCTTCTGGTAAAGACGGGGTAATTGGTATATCAAAAGAAGAGTTAGAATTAAGGGCAAAAATTATGAATATAACCTTGGAAGAGTTAAAGTCTAATATAAGTTGTTTTGGTAACATAAGATATGATTTAGGTGATAAACGTATCTTTCAAATTGGTCTTGGTGGTATAGGTGGAAATATACTTGAATTTTATATGAGACACCTTACCTTTAAAAGTGGAAATATAATAGCTTGTGATAAACAGAAAAATGTATGTGATGAATTTATAGGTAAATATGATGGTATAAAGATACACAATATTCACGTTATAAAACAAAACTATAAAGAAGTTTACAGTAGATTTTTAAGACGAGGAGATATACTTGTTGATCTAGGATATTATGTGGATACGTTAGACACTATAAAATGGTGTAAAGATAACGGGATATGTTTTGTTAATGCTGCAGTTGAAGAATGGGAAAATACAAGCAGTAATGATCTTCAATATCCAAAGAATGATGCAAGAACATATACCTTATATCATAGACAGATGACAATACAAGAGGAAACTAAAGCTTGGAAAAACACATCAACTGCAATATTAACAATTGGGGCTAATCCTGGGGTTGTTAGTTATTTAAGTAAAATAGGGATGGTTCACTGGGTAAATCATCTTAAAAAAATTAACAGTAAATGGGAGGATTTAAATAAAGCATTACGAATTATTAACACTAAACCTATAAATTACCCTGAACTTTCTAAATTGATGAATATCCAGGTTATTCAGATTACAGAGAAGGATACACTTAGACAATCTATTCCTAGAAAACAAGGGGAATTTATATGCACGTGGTCTCCTCAGGGATTTATAGAGGAAGGTATTGCTACAGCAGAACTTGGATGGGGAACTCACGAAACAATGACAGAAAAGGAAGGTGCCTTGGGGTATAAAAAGGGACCAAGAAATCAAGTATGTTTTCCAAAGAGGGGAGTTGACACATTAGTTGAAAGTTATGTTCCAAGTGGAAATTATGTTGGATTTTTAGTTAGACACGAAGAAGCTTTTAGTATATCTGATTATTTAACAGTAAAGAAAGATGGTGAAATATACCGTCCAACTGTATACTATGCATATTATCCTTGTAGTGATGCTATCGCAAGTGTGTATGAGATGAGAAGTAATGGATATAAACAACCAGATAGTTTAAGACTTCCAAAGAAAGAGTTGATTGATGGGTTAGATGAACTTGGTTGTTTTATGTTGTCAGGAAATAAAGAACTTGGAAGTTGGTGGATAGGTACAGTTCAGTCTGTTAAAGATGCAAATGAGTTATGCCCTGGTCAAAGCCCAACCACATTAGTTGTTACAGCGGGAGTTTTTACGGGAATATTATATGCATTAAAGCATCCAAATTTAGGAGTTATACATCCAGAGGAAATGAACGTGGAGGAAAGTTTAGATATAACATTACCTTATTGGTATCCTTTAAAGTCATTTATGGTTAAGAATTGGAAGTCAAAGGTTCAGTCTAAATTTTATGTTACCAGCCCCGAGGACTGGAATAATGGAAATAAAGGGGAAAAGGAGAGTGAAGATTGGATAATTGAAAAGTTCTTGGTATAATTCGTACGGGGAGTGCCATCTATAAATCAACCTGTATTTATAAGAATACAGGTTGATTTATAGATTCACCACGCGATAATAAAAAATAATAATTTAAATTGTTTTTTATTATATAAAAATGAGTGTGAAGATCAATGGAGAAGAGTTTAAAATATATCTTCAGGATACATTAGATACTATTAAAGAAAGATATTGTCGTGATAATGATACTATCCCTAAACTATGTTATATGAATATTACAAAACAAAACAATATAACTTCATTTGAGAGTAAAAAAGTGGGTTCTACTACACTCTCAATGTTAAAGGAAAATGCATATGATGTAAATCCATTAGAAGGGGCTGAAATTGAGGCAAAATCTTTCTCTGATTTTTATTTAGAAGCTGAAATAGACGAGGATGATTTTGACCGTTCATTTAACAAGTTTGTTATTGATGCTTTAGAGCTATTCCCTTTTTCGTCAAGAGATGAGGTATTCTTTACATATATAATTATAACTAACTCAGACCCTGTAAATGAAGAGACTTATTCTGACAGTTATGAAAGGGCAATCGACCAATATACAGAACTTATTGATAAGAAGAATGAATATGCCTCATATTTTAGTTTTTATAAAAAAGAGCTTGAAGCTCTTTCGTCAAGGGTTGAAAATAACATTAATCAATCTGAGAGCGTCCAAGCCATTGTTAATTATGTTTTACAAGAGGAAGATGATGAAAAATATGAAGCGCCAAAAGTGATTAAATCTGACCTTAAATTAACAGAATATACATATAACGGTAGTTTTAAGTATTCAATTGATATTTATGATTTTTTCAGCAAGTTTAAGACGACAAAAACTTGTCCTTATATAAGACTTGGAAAATATCATAAAGTATATAGTGGAGTTAGAATTATAGATGAAGAATGGTTTGAAGATTACTTGGAAGATAATGATACCGTCGCCCAGATGTTTATTTCAGGGAAGAAACAAAGTGACGAACTTTCTAATTCAGGGGCTGATATTTCAAACTATTATTTAGTTCAAATAACACAATTGTCAGAAGATAAGGGTATTTTTACCTTTAATATAAAAATAAACGTAAACGAACAAATGGACCTTACAGAAGACGAAATATTTGAAAGAACTCTTTCATACTTTACTTATGATTTAATCGACCTTGGATTAAAAAAGGATTTTGGTAAGGGATATTTTGTGATGAAAGGTCTAGAGATTTCTGATGAGTTGTTTTTTGATACTTGTTTGAACGATGAAAAGGTTAATAATATTATCTTTACTGATGAGAAATACAAGATACAAAAAGAAAGAGGAGGTATTCGTTTTTATGTATCTGAAAATAACCTTGAAACATCCATAAAATGTAGTTTGGTAAAAAAGATTGTGTTGAAATCAAATGAGGATGAAGCAGTTGCTTTTCCAAACATAGTTCACGCAAGAGACTTTATAACGGTAATTCAGATAACAAAAGGGTTAAGTATGGCAGAAACATTAAAGCTTATAACATTACTTGAAAACCTATTATACTATATTCAATCAAGACAGAATTCCTTCTTAAAGTATTATGAGAAATTTATGACAAACTTAGATGATATTAACTCTAAATTCACTAAGAAAAAACCAAAGAAAGATAAAAAGATTACTTTAAAGGATATTCACCCTCAAATATTTATTTCCGGTTATGCACGTTTTTGCCAACCGGTTGCCCCAACTATAATAACACAAGAAGAATATGAGGATGATATTAAAGCTGGAATTAATGATGTAATGATTTATCCAAGAAATGAGGAAGAAGGACCCCAGGATTATTATACTTGTAAATCTGACGCAAAATATAAGTATGTTGGTATAAAAGAAAATTCACTCTCAAATAAAGCCCAATATAGATTTCTTCCGTGTTGTTTTGAGAAGGATCAAAAAACAGTTGATAAGCTTAGGTATAAGTATGAAAATTATAAAGAAGACGAAGATGAAAGTGGGTTTAAATTACTCATAAAATCAAAGAAAATTCTTCAAGAAAAACAATATGGATTTTTACCACAAAATATAGATTATACATTCACTATATCAAATGAGGACATTTTAACTGGAAAATCCCGTTTCTTAAGAACAGGAATTATAAAGAGTGAAAACAGTGTGTTATATTGCATAAAAAAGGCGTTAGATTTAGATGAAAGTATAAATGATATGAGAAAGAGTATTTCCAAGGTGATAAAAAATAATTTAGCAAGTCAATATGGATTAAAACCTAAAGAAATAAAAAATATTTTGGAAAATAACTTAAATATTGATCCTGAATTATTCCTTGAAATATTAGAGAATGTTTTTAAGGTTAATATTATCTTGTTTTGTAGAAATCGTATTTCTAATAAAGAAGGAAGTATGTGTAAGCCAAAATTTAAGAAGTTTTATATCTTAAATCCAAACAAGAAACTTTACGATAAAACCGTGATATTATACAAGACTGACGGTGGTGAGTTTGATAAATTAGATTATCCTCATACTGAACTTATAGTCTTGGAAAATAACGTAAAATCAGATGATAATGTGGGTGAAATTATAACTGTATTTAATAGCAGGGACACTTTTATCTCAAATTTATACGCAATGTATTATTCATACGTTGAAACAAAATATATGAAGACTAATCTAAAGAACAAAATAATAGGTCAAGTAGATGATGGTAATGGAAAAATTAGAATATTACACATTAAATATAAGAATGAAATTATAAATATCTTAACATCACCTTGTGCTAACTTTCCATTAACTCAATTTTTAGATGATGAAAAAGTTGTTTATAATACTAAAACTACCCTTATAAACCCTTCTATAGTTATAGACTTTTTTATGGATGAAAAGATAGGTGATATTAGAAAAGTTATAATAGCATCAAAAGTAGTTGGATTATACGCTAAAAAAGAAGATTTAGAAATGTATGTTCCGTGTGATATTTCAAACTCTGAATTTTCGAGATTACCAGGAAGCACTAATGTGAAAGAATATGATCGTAAAAAAGAACTCCCGGCACCAACATCCCTTACTTTCTCAATTTTAGAACAATATAATTCATTCCTTAAAATAAGTAACAGTATTATATCTTATTCAATGTTCCTTTTTAGTAACTTGTTTCAGTATGAAATGAAGAACTTATTTTTAACAAAGGACGAACAAGCCTTTATAAAAGAATTAAAAGAGATTATTGTTAAATTTGATAATTACCTCCTTGTTGAGAATGATAAAAAATATGAGAATTTAAACCGTGAATTAACATTGGAAAATAATGATATTATAAAAGATAAAAAAATAGTTGTTTCAAGCGTTGAAATTAAGAAAAAAGTGTTATATTGTTTATACCTTCAAATGAAACATAATTTAACATCTTTAATAGATTATAAGTATAAGAAATATGTTGATAACTTTTATACTTCATCAAAAGACTTTAAATCTTTGAAAGAAGAACAGAACGTCTTTTATACTATGAAAGAAATTAGACTATATATGATACCTATAACCAACCCATATAAAATAAATTATGAAATTCCAGAATATGACGACTTTTCCTTCTATTATAAGAACCCAAATATTGACGAAGAAACTATATTTAGAGCTATAAAATCAACCTCAATAGAACACGCTTTATCTTATGCAAAACAATGGGCTAAAAACAAGAGCATTTCTGTTTATACGGAAACTGTGGTTGATCCTAACAGCGTAAGCTTTAATATATATGAGATGGAAGACGAATATTCTGTTAAAATACATAATTTTACAGGGGGAAATGACGGTAATATATTTCAAATATTATTGGCTAATATTGAAGATGAAATTAAAATTTATGCTCTTTTACCGGTTTAAAAAGTATATAACTTATAATAAAAATGATTATAAGTTATCACGCACAAGGAAGACTTGGAAATAATATCTTCCAATACATAGCCGTAAAGATCATCCAAAAGTATGTAAAACAACTTGGTTTTGACTGTGAATACAACTTTAACAATAGGGTTAAATATTGGTTTTCAGAATTTAATTATCGTCAATTATATGATATGCTTGTCCTATCTATAACCAACCGAGAAAACTTAAACTACTTAATTCACTTTTTAAACAACGATTGGTTCTTTGACGGGTTTTATCAGTTTGATTATCACATCATAAATGAAAGAGAGTTTATCCGTTCTTTATTCACCCCTGAAAATGAAGAAAGAATTAACGAGAATTATCGTGTATGTGATATCGTAAATAATATTATGAAATATAAACCCTCTTTTGACAGTGAAGATATAGTAACCCACGTTAGACTTGATGATTTTGTAAATGTGGGTATTTTAGACCATAAAACTGTCACTACTATTATCAAGGAAAGCGGATTAAAAGGTAAAGTTTATGTGGTTTGTGATAAACTTAAAAAGGACTTTGAGAAAAAGTATATGAATGACTTTAAAAAGAGTGTTGATTTTACTCTTGTATCAAATGAGGATATGTTTGCAGATTTAGCTTATTTATGGTATGCTCCAAACCTTCTTTGTAATAATTCAACTTTCTGCTGGATTGCAGGTATTTTAGGTGAATGTAAGAAAAGTTGGTGTCCTGTAAATAAAGGGAAACATCCCCCTCAAAATTTTGAAAGGGTGAAGGAAGACACAGTCATTTATGAGTGGGATGAATTACACTTTTCATAAGCTTCTTTTATAGACTGTGATATATATTGATTCTTAATTAAAGCTTCTGTATATACTTTAGAAATCTCTTCACATTCAGGAGAACGGACAACTTTACTCTCTACCTCAACTTTACGAGGACCTAATACAGTTGAAACTAACCTATCTGCAACTGACATACCAACACCAGCTCCAAGGCCAGAAATCATACTATCTTTCAAGTTTTGAAATGTAGAAGGGGTTGACGATGGTACCATGTAGATTGGTTTTCTATTAAATGATTTTTTATTATTAACTGAAGTCATATTTAAAATAATACAAATATTATTTTAAATTAAAATAATGGAATTGTTGGAACTTAGTATCAAGTATATTGACATTGGAACCGTTTTCCAGTCTCTTCCACCTTATACTCAAAGTGAA
>JACCDP010799512.1_pt1 | contig 11972 bp, 9 predicted proteins | sample 7445841 | NCBI WGS metagenome assembly JACCDP01 (sample SAMN15323441, study PRJNA562643) | freshwater metagenome | isolation source: river surface water | place: USA:Blue River Watershed | collected 2017-08-17
GAAGCGCTCCGGACAGGAAGCGGAGCGGTTCGGAGGTGCGTTCCTCGGGCGCGCGCAGGACGACCGTGCAAAGGGGCCAGCAGGCGCCGCCCGACTCCGCGACGAGCGGGGCCACTCCCGTACCCGCGTCGGGTGCCTTGCTGTGCGCCGCGTGGACGAAGCACAGCCGAGGCAGGTGCCCCAGCGGCGGGGTGACGTGCAGTGCGCGCGAAACGATGGGCGCACCCGCGACCTCCTGGCTGCGTGCGGCGAACGCCTCCACCCGGTTGACCATCGCGAGCAGGTCGGCGGTCCGGTAGACCGTGTGGTTCTCGATCTCGAGGCTTCCGAGCGCCGAGACGTGCGGCCCGGGGCGCACCCGCAGCGGCGCCGTCGGTGCGGGCGAACACTCGTGGCCCTGTGGGTCGTGGACCCTCACCAGCGTGCGCGTGGGCCGCGTGGGGCCACGCAGCGAGTCTTGCAGGTGCTGGAGGTGGAGTTCCAGGCGTCGGGTGGCGGTGTCGAAATCCGTGAGGGCGTCGTTCAGCGCGGGTGCGGCAAGGAAAACCTCCAGGCGCACGAGCAGGCGCCGCACCTGCAAGACCGCATCCTGCATCGCGACGAGACTCCCGTGGGCCGAGGCCTCCGCCGCCTTGGCGCGGGCGAACAGCATCCCGTTCCGGACCCGCGCGCGCACCACGACGCCGCGGGCGCGGCGCGCTCGGACCCGCATCCCGGCGATCTCGAGCGGGATGCTCTCGGTCGGTACCTGCCAGTTGTGCTCCGCGCACAGGATGTCCACGAGGCTCATGCAGAGCCACTGCACGAGCGGCTCCGAAAGGCCATCGGGCGGCACCGGACCGTGCGGAGCGGCGAGCATGACGGTGAGGTGGCCGCGCCGGCGGATCCACGGGTAGAGAAACGGCCCCGTGTCGGAGGGTTCGCTGTCCGCACCGTCCCCGTGGTCCGGGGCGGGCGCACGCATCGACACGAACGTGAGCGTCACGGAACCGCCATGTCGCGTCGGGGTCTCGGGCGGCGCGACCGTGCGAAGCCATGGAACGAGCACCGCGACGAGCGCGACGAGGTCGTCCGTCCGGTAGCGCGATCGGTTGACGATGCGGTGACCGCCTGCGTGGACGGCACGGAGATGAACGGGACGGGCCATGCGTGTGTCTCCGGGGTTGCGGGTGGAAGGGTTTGCACGGGGTCGCGTCATGGGCGTCCCCGCGAGGGCGATGCCAGCCGGGCCTCGATCGCATCGAGCGCCTCCCCGAGTGCGCCCAACGGGGTCTTCAGGTGCGCCATGCGTCGCCCGAACCGGTCGTCGGTGTGGAGCGCGTCGAGCACGTGGGCGACGTCGCGCTCGGAGACCGCGGCAGCGTCGACGGCCTCGCGGAGCACCTCCATGGCGGCGCGAAGCTCGCCGCAGATGCGCAGGGCCCGCCGTGTCGCCGTGGGACCGCATGGCCACGCGCTGCGCGTCGCGTAGCGGGCGACCCGTAGGCGAAGCCCGTGCAGCGCGGGACGTCGTTCCTCCCTCGGGACGGGCTGGAACGCGCAGCGGATGCCAGCTGCGAGGTCCCGCAGGTCGGCGGGGCGAGGGCGCGGGAGCGCCCCGGACAGGAGGCGGAGCGGGTTGGCGCTGCGCTCGTCGGGAGCGCGGAGGACCACCGCGGTGAGGGGGACGGAGGGGTTCCAGAACGCCTTGACGAGCGGCGCGACCTCCGGGTCGGGCGGGAGGGTCTCACCGCCCTGCGGGTGGACGAAGCTCAGGCGCGGGAGATGGCCGAGGGGCGTGGCGACCTGCACCGCGCGCGCGATGCGCGGCGCGCCCTGCACCCCTTGGCTGTGCGCGGCGAAGGCCTCCACCCGGTTGACCAGGTCGAGCAGATCGGCGGTCCGATAGACCGTATGGTTCTCGATCTCGACGCTTCCGAGCGCGGAGACGTGCGGTCCTGGCGCCACGCACAGGGGCGCCATCGGGGCGGGTGCACGCTCCTCCCACGGGCAACCGGGGACGTCGTAGTTGCGGTACAGCGTGCGTGTGGGGCGCACCGGACCGCGGAGCGACGCCTGCGCCTGCCGCAGGTCGGACTCCAGATGCCCCGAAGCGGCGTCGAAAGCCAGGAGCGTGTCGTGCAAGGCGGGTGCGGGCAGGTGGGCCTCCAGCCGCACCAGGAGCCGTCGGGCCTGCAACGACGCGTCCCGTAGCGCCACGAGGCGTGCGTGCGCCGAGGCCTCCGCCGCCTTCGCGCGGGCGAACAGGATGCCGTTTCGGACCCGCGCGCGGACCACCACGCCGTGGGCGCGTCGCGTGCGCACGGGCATCCGGGCGATCTCGACCGGGATGGACTCCGACGTTGCCGGTCCGCAGCTCGGGTAGTGAAGGATGTACGCGAGCACCGCGCAAAGGAATCGGACGAACGGCTCGGGAAGGCCGTCCGGTGCGGACGGTCGCATCCCGGCGGGGAGGCTGGGCGCGGCCGTCCCGTGCGGGGAGGCCAGCACGATCATGGCTTCCCCGCGGCGGCGTATCCACGAGAGAAGTTCCGTGACGTCGAGCGTGGAAGCGTCGTCGTGGTCGGACTCCATCGCGGGGGTGCGCGCCGACACGAAGATCAGGGGCCACCCGCCGGGCGGGGGTGTCGCGACCGGCGTCGGCACGAGGGCTCGCAGCCAGGGCTCGAGCGCCTCGACCAGCGCGACGAGATCGTCGGTGCGGTAGTGCGAGCGGTTGATGATGCGGTGGCCGGCCGCGTGGACGGCGCGGAGATGTACGGGACGGGACATGGGCGTGCCTCCGGGATGACGGAGAGACGCCCGCGCGCGGGAAAACCGGGGAGCCGGAGGGCGTTTTGTCGCGTCCGCCTAGAACGGCAGCGGGTCGTCCTCCCCGAACGCCCACCGCATCGCCTGAGGGATCCCCGCGTAGCGGTCCGGGTACAGGGAGAACGGCGGCTTGACCCATTCCTCGGCCAGTACCGTCTCGCCCGAGGCGATCGCGCGGAGCTGCTGCGCATGCCACGCGGTCACCAGGCTGCGCACGCCGGCCGTGGGTGGGCTGTTGCGCGGACCCTTGAACTCCCCGATGTCGAAGTGTCCCGGACGCGTCTCGTTGCGCGAGAGCCACAGCGACGCACGCTCGCCGTTGAGTTCGATGGCGTAGGCGTAGCCCAACCGCGCGCGCGCGGAGGCCTCCCAGGTGCCGTTGCCGAGGCAGTGCTGCATGCTGCGTCCCTCGTCGCCGAACTCCTGCGCGGTCCGCAGCGCACGGATGCCCGGTGCATCCGCGAGGGGAGGCGGCGGCAGCGTCCGGGTGGCGGTGTCCTCGACCTCGGTCGGCAGGCCGTATGCGGCGCGGACCTCGGTGCGCATGCGCTCTACCAGTGCGTAGACATCATCCGGGCTTCGCAGCGGTGGAACCGGACTGCCCGGGTGCAACAGTCGCCATGTCGACACCGCGTTTCGAAGGTGCGTCTCGAGCGCCGTGTCGCCGTGCCGAAGATCCTCGTGGTCGAGCAGCTCGGTGCGCACTGCGTCGACGCACTCCAGACGCACCGCCTCGGCGAGCATCCGGACGGCGTTGCGGCTGGGCGCGGACGCGCGCAGCAGCCGCTTGCGCGCCAGATCGTGCGTCCACACGGACTGGAGGACATGTGTCGTGTCCCAGCGGTCCCAGCGCCCGGGAGGCATGCGTCGGAGCAGCGCCACGAAGGCCCGGCTCGTGTCGAGGCCGAGCCTGCCGGCGAGCTCCCGCCAGGCTCTCATGCCTGGCAATGGCGCCAGCCATTCGCCGACCGTTCGCCATCGCCCCCCGTCGAAGGAGAAGGCACTCCGCTCGACCAGCAGCGACGCGAGGAACGGCACATCCCTCGCCAGCTCACGTGCGGCAGGAAAGCGGCTCAGCAGTTCGAGCGCCACCCAGCGGGTCTCCTCCACGCAGCCGTCGCGCACGAAGGTGGCGACGTCCTCGGGGACTGTGCTCCAGGCCGTGCGCTCCTCCGTGCTGGGGGGCCCCTCGAGTCCGATGGCGTGCGAGTCGTCGATCAAGCGCTGCACCCAGCTTCCGGCCAGCAGGAGCCCCCGGACCTTCTTCCACCGCGTCGTTCCGTGCCGCCGCGCCCAGCGACCCGCCAGGGGCCAGAACGACGTGGCCCACATGCCGGTGGGGTCGCTGTGCACCACCACGCCATCGACGGTTTCGACACGCAGGGGGCCGCGCCGATGCACCCGCCAGCGCATGCGGACGGGGGGCGGCGGCACGTCGGGCAGGTCCCGCACGCTGGGCGGCAGGCGTGGAATCTTCATCGGTGCGCGGGGCACCGGGCGGTGGGCAGCGTTGGGCAGTTCCGCGGTCATGGTGGGTCCTCCAACCTGTAGACGCAGCCGCGATGCATTTCCGGACATCGTCGCGCAGGGTCGGGGCACCATGTCCCGCGACTGTGGGATGTCGATACACTTGACATCGATACTGTCATGTGCTACATCAAGGTCAGGAGGATCACCATGGCAGAGGAGACGTTCGACAAGAGCCGCTTCCACTACGCCAAGGCGCGTCGTGCGGTGGACTTCTGGGTGGATCACCTCAACGATCGCCACGTGAACTGGGCGTGGGAAATCTTCCTGGGCTGCGCGGAGGTGTACGCCCAGTTCCTCCCGCCCACGGAAGGGCTGCCGTCCGGTGCGCTCGCGAGCATCTACTACGACTTCTTCGACGCCTGGCACAACGGCTCGGCCAACCACGGCATCATCGGCATCATGCAGGAGATGGCGGCGGCGTGCCCCGACGCGCACATGGATGACCTCGACCGCATCATGGCGGCGGCGTGGGAGGCCGGAAAGACGGGGAAGGGCGTCCCGAAGGCCGAGACATACTGCATGACGAAGACCCATCCCACCCGCGGACGCCCGCTCGCGCCGCAGCACGTGCGCGACGCAGTGCTTCGCAATCGCCAGACGTCGCCCGCACGCGGCACGGCTGCGCTGCGCCTGGTGGTGGACAACACCGCGAAGGAGGCCACATGACATTCCATGGCACCGGAACGCGCGCATGAGCACGCATTCTGACACCCCGGTCCCCGAGGACTGGATCACGCTCGAGGAGCTGTGCGACCGCACGGGGGAGAGCCGCCGCACGGTGCGCTTCTACATCCTCAATGGACTGTTGAGCGGACCGCTCGGGCAGGGACCCGCGGCGCGGTACCCGCCGGCGCACGCGGTGCGTCTCAAGGCGATCCGGCACCTGCAGGAGGAGGGCCTTCAGCTCTCGCGTATCCGCGAGGAACTCCAGGGCCTTGACGAATCACAGCTGCGACGGCGCGTGAGGGATGCCCTCGGCCTCGGACGCAGCGGTCGCAAGGCGGACCTCCTTGCGACGCACGCCCCGCAACTGTCGCTGCTCGCGGAGTCGCCGGAAGGATGGACACGGAGCCAGTGGGAGCGCATCGAGCTGGAACCCGGGGTGGAGCTGCACCTGCTGCGTCCGGCCAACACGGCGGTGAACCGTCGGATCCAGAAACTGCTCGAATTCCACAAGCAACTTTCGAGGTGAGGAATGAGCGACATGGACATGCCCGGGGTCAAGGGTTTCAGCGTCCGCAGCGACCGCGCTTCGGTACGGGAAGGCTCCGTCGAGGAGCGCTTCCTGGAGGTGCGCCTCGAGGCGGCGCCGTGTGAAACGCGCGCCGAGCGCGAACCCGTACGGATCTCCTTCGCCCTCGACCATTCCGGGAGCATGGCCGGGCGGAAGATGGAGCTTGCGCGCAGTGCCGTGCGCGCGGCGTTGGGTCGCCTGCGGCCCGAGGACCGCTTCGCCATCACGGCGTTCGCCTCGCGCGTCTCGACGCTCACGGAATCCGTGAACGCCACGCCGACGGCGATCGCTTCCGCACAGGAGCAGCTCGCGGAGCTGGAGGCGCACGGATCCACGGCCCTGCACGGGGGCTGGGAGCGGGCGTGCGAGGAACTGGTGCCAGGCGCGGGGGCGCGTCGCCTCGGTCGGTGCCTGCTCATCACGGACGGAGAGGCGAACGTGGGGCGTCGGGTGCCCGAGGATCTCGCGGCCGAGGCGGGGCGGATGCGTCGCAGGGGCGTGGCGACGAGCGCCCTGGGCATCGGAGCGCAGTTCAACGAGGAGTTGCTCGCCGCGATGGCGCGCGAGGGCGGCGGACAGTTCATGCACGTTCCGAGCGTGGCGGCACTCGCGGAGGCGCTCACGCAGGAAATCGGCGACGCGCAGGAGGTCGTGGCGACCGGCGTGGTGATCGAGCTGTGGCCGAGCGAAGGGGTCAAGTTGACCGTGCTCAGCGACTTCCCGATGCGCTGGGCCGAGACGCACTGGCGCCTGGAGGTGGGGGACCTCGTCGGAGAGCAGCTCATGGACGTGATGCTGCAGGTGCGGGTGCCGCGCGGGGTCGTCGGGGGCGAGGCGAGCGTGGAGGTGCGCCTCAGCGACGCCGAGGGGCTGCTGGAGCTGCCCATCCAGCGCATGTGCTGGTCGGTGGTGGATGCGCGCACCGACGCGACGCAGGCACGTGACATGGAGGTCGTGCGTCGTGTTGCGGAGATGCTGGTGGCTGCCGAGCGTCTCCGCAACGTGCGACGCAACCGCAGCGGAGGGTTCGAGGCGATCCAGGAGGGTCTCGCGACGCTGGCGGAGCGTCTGCGGCGCCTGGGCGGCGACGACCCCGAGGTGGCGCGCATCATCGCGCGGATGCTGCGGGAAGGGGAGACGCTCGGCCAGCACCTGGACGAGATGTCGCTGAAGTCCATGCACATGGCAAGCACGTCCACCACGCGCGGTCGCGACGTGACGGGCCGGGCGCGGAAGCGCGCCATGCTCGACGGAGAGGAGGGGAGCGGGGGCGCGTGACGGAGCGCGGAATCGGTGCCGGACGACGAGCGTTCAGGCACCCAACCCCAGCACCCGCCGCATCGCCTCGGCCCGCTCCTCTGCGCTCCACCGCCCGCCGTCGAGCGCAGCTTCGGCGAGAAAACGCCGGGCCGCGGGGTCGCCACCGCGGGCGGCCGCATGCAGCACGTCGAGCCCGACCTCGCCGCTGCCGCAGCGGTGCAGCCATCGGTAGAGGGCGTGGCGCCAGCCATCCCCGGTCGCGGGGTGCGATTCCTCGCCGAGGAGCCGCAGGATCGCCGGAAGGTGGGCCTCGAGTTCCCACGGCAAGACCCATCGATGGGCGTCCCGGGGCGCGGCGTCACCGGGTTCGGGGAGGTCGAGGGCGCGGCCGAGCAGGTCGTCGATCCAGCAGGTCGATGCGCCACGCGCGGCGCGTGCCGCACGGCCCTCCGCGAGCAGCCACACCTCCTGTGGCTGACGCGTGCCATGCAGCGAGGCGAGTATCGCCCGGGCCTCGTCGGCCACCTCGGGCACGTCGTCCTGGCTTGCGTGCTCGAGCAGGGCGAGATCGGCGAGCCAAGCGGGCCGGTGGGCCACGTTCAACGGGAAGGACCAGTGCCAGGCCCACCCCCCGTACGCGCGACCGGCGAGCGACTGGCGTACCTCCCAGAGCCGCGCGACCGGGGCTCCGCCCTCCACGCGCTGCCCGAGGCGTTCCAGCACCGCGGCGGTATCGAAGCCCGGGCGCGCGAGGAGCCGCCGTGCCCGCGCTGCGCGCGTCGGGTCGTCGTCGAGGGCTTCGTCGAGTGTGTCGGCCGCCCAGGCCGGGTCGGCGGCAACCTCCGCGATGCGGACCGGGGTGACCTTGCGGGACGCCCCGAGCGTCGGCGGGCCGTTCCCGAGGAGCGCCGCGCCGTGCAGGCTCACGATCTGCCCCGGCGTCCCCCGCGGGTAGATGCTCGGGGCCAGGGCGCGCAGCGTCGCGGCCGGGCAGTCCCTGGGCACGAGGTGCTTCCACGCGCCGACGGCGTCGAGCCGGTCGGTGTCGCCGCAGCGTTCGAGGGTCGCAAGGATGCCGGTGCCGTCGGCCCGCCGCAGCGACGGGCATCCCACGATTCGCGTCTCCCAGGCGTGCGCGTTCACGCCGACCTCGGTCAGCGCCGCGCAGTCCTCGATGTGGAGGAACAGCGCGGGTTCCGACGGCACCTCGGGCGCAAAACGCGTCCCCTGCGAGTCCCCCAGCGCGACGCGCACCTGCGCGCGACGTCCGTCCGCGGCGGCCAGAAGCGCGCCGGGGCCGGTGCACACGCGGACGGCCGCCTCGGGCAGAGCCGCGTGGGCGGGCCCGACGTAGCCGCCCCACCCGACGCGCCGGGACTCGGGCATGTGCACCGTGGGCAGTGTCCAGCGGCCGACCCGGCCCGAAAGCAGGCCGATGCGACCGGTGAGGTACAGCGGCGGCGCCTCCAGCGCGCGCACCAGCGCCACATCGATGGCGTGCGTTTCGGGCAGCTGGATCGTCGTGAGCGCGTCCCCGTCCTCGATCCCGAGCGACGCGCCGGGTTCCAGCGCGCGTGCGTCCAGCACCACGACGTCCGCGTCGATGCGAAGGTGGACCGCCGCGGCCCCGGACGGCAGGCGCAGGCAGCGATCGGTGCGCGCGCGCGTCACGCCGCCTCCCCGAACCACGCCACCTCGCCCCACGGGGCGGGTGCGGGACACGCCGGGCTCGGCAGCAGCCACAGCACCGGCCACGGCGGCGCCTGCGACGGCGCGGGGCCGTATCCGTCGGTGACGTAGATCATCAGGCGCGGCGGTTCCTCGGCGACGTGCCCGAACGCCGGGCGGAGGTCCGTGTCCCCGCCGAGCGGCACGCGCAGCTGCGCGAGGTCGGGCGGGTCGTCGTCGGTCCAGCGCTCCTCTCGCTGCACGGCGGCGTCGGCCCAGAGGATGCGCGCCTCCCAGCGTCCGAAGCTGCCCAGGAGCGCGTGCAGCTCGCCGAGCATGGCCGGGAGCATCGCGTGGGTGCTGCCCGAGGTGTCGAGCGCGATGCACACCTCGAGCCGCGTCGTGCGGAGGGATGGAAGGTACAGCCCGCGGTGCACGTGCCGACGCGCCGGCGGGCTCCAGCTGCGCGCTCCGCCGAGGGTGCGCGTCACGAAGTCCCGAAGCAGGCGCCGCCAGTCCACGACACCCCCGGAGAGTCGCCGCAGGACGGCATCCTCGACGCTGGAGAGCCGTCCGTGGTTCCGAAGCCGCGCCGCCACCAGCTGCACTCGCCCGGGCCAGCCCTCCCAGGCCTCTCGCCCGGTGGGGCCGCGGTCGTACTCGGGGTCCTCCACGTCCGGATCCTGGGGCGGGGGGGACATCCCCCCCGCAACGCCCCCCCGCGCGGCATGGTCGGACCCCATCGAGAAGTGTGCGGGAAGCGTGGTGGGAAGGCGATCGTAGACCATCTCCGCCGTCAGCCCGTCGAGGTCGCGAACGTGGATGCCGCCCGCCGGCATCGTCCAGCCGTCGCGCAGCAGCAGGCTGTTGACCTCCTGGTCGACCGCCACGTTCCAGCGCTCCGGTGCCCGGTCGCCCCGTCGCAGGGGGTGGAGCAGCGCGCAGTGCCACACCTCGTGCGCCAGCACGAAGACGCGCTCCGGCGCGGAGAGCGCCCGCAGGTAGTAGGGGTTGAACCAGATGTGGTCGCCGTCGGTGCAGGCCGTGGGGACGCGGTGGTCCACGACCGGCACGAGCGCCATGCGCAGGGCCAGGGTCGCGAGGAAGGGGCGCTCGAAGATCAGCGCCGCGCGGTCGGCCTCCCAGGTGGCGAGCAGCGCGCGCTTGTCCTCCTGCTCCGCTTCGGTGGGTGGCCGCCGGCTCATGCGCCCCCCTTCGTGCGGGGGCGGACGTCGCGCTGGAGCACCGCACCGTGCGTCGCGACCCAACGGGCGTAGGCGGGGTGCGAGAGCACCATCAGGAGGCGCTGGGCGTCGGCGTCTCGAACGGCGTCGACGAGGGCCATGGTGGCGAAGTCCGAGGGCAACCGCGCGCCGATCTCGAGGAAAATGCCGAGCGCGGTGTGGGTGTCGGGCACCCGCCAGAGGTGCCAGATGAGGCTCGCGCAGAGGCCGTAGCGCTGGTCCGGGCGGGACGGGATGGCGCAGTCGGTCGCTCCGGCGAGGATGGCGGGCGTGTCGTAGCGGACGACGAGCTCCCGGAAGGCGAGCAGCTCCTCCGCCGGGCCCTGACCCACCAGTCCGGCGATGAGAAGCCGCAGGAGCCGATCGTCGAGGTGCGTCTCCTCCGCGAGGGTGAGTTCGTGTGCCACGCGCTCCCAGCTGCGGGGACTGGGCCAGCCGCGGTCGAGCGGGCCGCCCAAGTCGAGGAACAACTCCGGGCGGAAGCGCAGGAAGCCCGCCACCAGCGGATCGAGGCCGCGGGCGTTGGCCCACGCGACCCATTCGTCGAGGTCGGGCGCGAGTTCGAGGTGGCAGAAGCGGTTGGCGAGCGCCGAGGACATCGTGGTCGCCACGGCGCGGTCGCCGGCGCGGTTGCCGGCCCCGACGAGGAGCCAGCCGGGCGGCACGCGGTACAGGTCTCCCAGGCGGCGGTCGAGCAGCAGCTCGTAGGCCGCGACCTGCAGCGTGCGGTCGGCGGCGGTGAGCTCGTCGAACAGCAGGATGCCGCGGCTTTCGGGGTCGCGGGGCCAGTCGGAGGAGAGAAGCCACCGCACCTGGTCGCCGTCGGGCACCGGAAGGCCGCGCAGGTCCACGGGTTCCCGCTGGGCGAGGCGGATGTCGAGGAAGCCGATGCCGGCGTCTTCAGCGACGCTACGGAGCACGGAGGACTTCCCGACGCCGGGCGGTCCCCAGACCATCAGCGGCGGAAGGCGCGTGGCGCGCGTCGGATCGGCGCGCAGGGCGCCGACATGGTGCGCGACGAGGGCGCGCAGCCGCGCGGGGGTGCACGGCGCGGTGACGGGGGCGGCGCTCATGCGCGCTCCGCGTGGACGTTGCGGGCGACGAAGAGCGCGGACGGGGCGGGAGGGCAGGGGTCCATTAGATTACTCCGGAGGGAGTCGCATCGTCTTGGCACCTTGGAGGACCTCTCCAGGTTGCCGGGTCGACCCACCGGGTCGACCGCTCGGGATGCACCACATTGCTGTGGATGAAGGGGAGGTAGCGGATGCGTGCGCGGGCGTCAAGGGGGCGTGCCGCGTCCGACGGTTCGTCGCGCGGGGCGCCGCGCAGGTAGTGTGGGACCGCGTGTCCGCTTTGGTGGACCTCCCGCGTCAAGATCAGTGGAGGTGCACGCATGAACGACATCGAGACCGTGCTGGAGAGGATCCATCGTCGCGGACCCTGCCTCGTGGAGTTCGCTCGGGCGTTGCGTCCGCACGACGGTGAGCGCTACCTGTCCTGGTCAGGCCATGGCGTCGGCGTCTGCATCCAAGCGGCGGGCGTGCGCATCGAGCGCACCGCGGGGCCGGTGTCGCGGGACGAGGGGCCGCTGCTGTCGCGCGAGGACTGCGTGGCGTTGGCGGCCGTGCTTCGCTGGTGGCAGGACACGCGCGAACAGTGGTGGCGCATTGGTACGGAGAAGTGGGGCAACTGGCTGTCGCCGACGGTGAAGGACGTCGTGCAACCCCCGGGCGAGGAGCCGCGCGTGTTTGCGATCCGCGGCTATCAGGAGCCGAGCCCATACCTGCACGGTGCCGTGACCGAGGAGCCCGTCGAGGGCGACGTGCGCGTGACGGACGGTGCATGCGTCGTCGCATGGTGGTCGTGGCGGCGGGAGGATGTGGGCGTGCTCGTCCCGCGCGCGGAGGCGGACAAGGTCGTCGTGCCGCCGGATGGCGCTCGGATGGGCGCGCAGGTCCGTTTCGGGTCGGCGTTGGAGGCGCGTCTCCTGCGGACGGAGTGCGCGGTGTCCCGCGGGGAGGCGTCGTTCGTGCTGCTGCCGGGGGAGGAGGGGGTGGTGGAGGCGGTGCTGGGGGTTTGGGATGGGCCGAACCGGGGACATGGTTGACGCTTCGGCCTTGGCGGAAGGTCAGCGAGACAGAGCGGAGCAATGAAGGCGCGCTCGGCAGGCCCGTCGCGAACGGGGCTCGTGTGGTTTGGCTGGCACTGTTGGAATACACATGGTA
>JACCDP011065380.1_pt1 | contig 11971 bp, 19 predicted proteins | sample 7445841 | NCBI WGS metagenome assembly JACCDP01 (sample SAMN15323441, study PRJNA562643) | freshwater metagenome | isolation source: river surface water | place: USA:Blue River Watershed | collected 2017-08-17
GAAGAGCGCCGCCGTCGCAAGTCCAACTGGGAAACTCGGTCCGCAGGATGGAATCTCCCTGTTGCAGAGTTTGACGCAATTCGCATTCCGGAAAGGTGAAGCCGAGAATTTTGCCCGGACGCTTCTCTAAGTCCAAGCCAATCGATCCCTCTTGATAACACCAGAGTTGAACGCCGTCCAACGTCATGGAACTATTGGTGTGTAACAAGATTATGAGCATAGAGATTACGATAGCGAGTAGTTATAGGTTGATATTGTCCGACAATATCAACCACGCCAATGTTACAATTTTTTTTATGATAGCCGTTTTTCAAATTTCCAGTTTTGTGAAATAAATCTGTTTGGTTTTTACCACATATTTATTACTGACTTTGAAACACACTCTCATTTGAAACAACATAAATAAGGGAGTTGGAAAGTAAGCTGGACTGATTTTCAAAATGAATGAGGATAACATCTCTGGATCTCAAAAGAGAATTTTTGCAGGGACCCAGTGGAGTTGATAGGTCTGAAACATGGAAATATTTTAGATCAGCACTTGAGCATTCATAACGACCAGATACAGTAATATTTTCATACATTGTAAAGACAGCTTCTTTTCCTAAAATCAAATGATAACAATAATCATCAGGTCATTTTTTGTGAAAGCAGTAGAAGTTACCATTGAATTTGCTTAGAGTTCTCAGAAAGTGCTCCCTCATCCAAGCCCGGTTTTCTTCATCTGCCGACATTCTCTATTTCTTTTTAATCAAAAGAAAAGAAACTAGAATTAAGGTTTTTCTGGGAAATTCATCAACCAAAGTTGTTTAACCAGGAGGGATTATTGCAAAATAAATATGAAAGTAACAACCACGTGAGTTTATGACGATAGGTTATATGATTATAATTTTTAATAAAATCTCTTACTGATGTTGAATCGGTTGAATGAAAAACTCTATGATTGTTGATTCCATACTTCCATTTTAATTTTTTGTCAACAAATTCTGATTTCTAACTAAAGCAGACAAAAACACTGTTGCCAGACGGCAGGCATTAATGATTAATTACAGAATAACACTTAATAACACACAATAAATTTCAGTTTGTAAAAGCCATTTTTACTTACTTTTTAGATTCTGTATACAGAGGTGTGATGGGTCATTTAATTAATGATCATTCCCGTTGCCTTAGGCTTTTTTCCATGCCTTCGCCGAAACCATAGTCAGTCAGCTGTTTGGTTGCACTGTCTGACAGTTCGTCATGGCTGCCGTCCGAAAATCCTCGTGAACCTCTCGTTTATCCTCGCTGCACCTTCATTTTAACTGTTAAAATTTTTTTTCTTCTTAAATACTGGTTGAACGCAACTAGTTTTAACTGATACCAAAAATGGAAGCGAGTACTGGTAATGTAGAAATTTTATCGTTGGAAATCGAACGCTTGACGAGGGAACTGGACCAGACGAATAGTGAAAAAATTCAATCCGCCCAATATGGAATTGTTTTGCTGGAAGAAAAAGAGAATCTTCAACATAGATGCGAGGAACTTGAAAGTCTCTTTGAAAACGCAAGACACGAGCTGGCTTTAACTCGCGAGGTAAACACACCCCATTCTTACTTGGCTGTCACTGTCATTTCATGACTTTTACAACATACTAATTTTGGATCCTTGTATCTATGCTGAAAATTGCCACCATTTTCTTGTCATTAGTATACATTTAATTTTACACTACCTCTTCTGTTTTAATTCCTAGTTCGATTTGTGTTACATTTACAGGCCCTTGCCCGCTTTCAGAATAGTCACAAAGTGACTACAAAAAGTGGCATTGAAACAGAAGAATCTCTACTATATGAATCAGCTGCTAGAGAGACTTCCCTCAATTCTCAAATTCTTGACCTTGAAGCAGATACCAAACATTTACGCCTGGAATTAGAGAGGGTTACAGCAGAAAGAGACCAACTCACACAACAGGTAAAATTAAATTTGGCAAAAATTTATCTTACTTTTAATAATATTAATTTCTTAAATTAGCTTAATGATACTGGAAAAGAGAGGGAAGTCTATATCTTCGAAAGGAAAACTTTAAAAGCTGAACTCAAAGAACTCAAGTATAGAGAAACTCGCCTTCTTAGTGATTATTCTGAACTAGAGGAAGAGAATATAAGTCTTCAGAAGCAAGTTTCAGTTCTGAGATCTTCCCAGGTATTATGAAAGTTTTTTCCATGTAAATGCTGGCTTGGGCTGCCTTTTAAAAATCATTTTCTTTAGGTTGAGCTAGAAGGAGACAAACATGAACTACGCCGGCTTCAAGAAGAACTCGAGCTGCTCAATCAACAAAATGCTGAGTTAGCGCATTTGCGAAAACTTGCCGAAAAGCAGATGGAGGAAGCTTTAGATGCCCTTCAAGCTGAAAGAGAAGCCAAATATGCAATCAAGAAAGATCTGGATGCAAGAATCAATAGTGAATCTATGTTCAACTTAAGTAACTTGGCTTACAGCATCAAAGGTAGTAAAGTTGATACTATCAAATGTAGAAGCTGACACTTCTAGCTTAAATATTTAATGTCCTCTGTCTGTTTTCTAAAGGACTATCTGAAGAACACGGGGCGAGTGAAGGCGAAGATGACGGTCCACTTTTACAAAAACTGGAAGCTACATTCCTTAAAAGCGGTAGCGTATCAAACGAAGGAACGGACGGAGGTGACGGGAACAACAAAGGCGGTGGAGATTTGTTCAGTGAAATCCACTTGAACGAAGTGAAGAAACTAGAACGGCAATTGGAACAGGTCGAAGCAGAAAAGGGAATGCTGTTTCAGCGGTTACGTGATGCTCAAGAATCGTCGGATGTCGCTCGGCACGAAGCAGCTTCTAGACACGTTCAGTTGGCCAAACTTGATGCATATCTAGCCAGCCTGCTTCACCTTCATGAAGCTGTGGAGACGCCCAACAATGCCTCCGTAAGTTTTACTTCGAAAATTTTATCAATTTTTTTATTTATTGTTATTAAATACTATTTTAGGAAATTGATCGAACGTCATCGGAATCATCTTCCACTTCCGGGAAAACAGCATATTTTCAACAATTAGTTGACAAGTTTAAACATCGTACTGCTTTAGCTGTGCGTGAACTTCAGCAAGCTCAGCAGGAACTATGGGCTCTTAGAGGAGCTTCCACTGGTCACTTGCCTACTGATTTGGAACAGGATTTTGCTGCCTTAAAAAAGAAGGTAAATTTTCAATTCTTTTTTTTTTTTGTTCTGTTTTTAAGTACAAACAATGTTAACCCGTATATTCAGTTGTTAGATACGGAGCAGAAAGTGGCAATTCTTCACTCTGAGATCGCAGCATCTTCCGAGTCAGCCGGTGATAGCCGTGCAACGCTTGCTGCACTTCAGTCTGAATTGTCTCCTTTGGTGGATGATGTTACCAGCCTTACACTGCATCTGTGTGCTGCTGTAGGCATTCAGACGGGATCAGGAACTAATACAGGAATCATGCGCAACTCAACTGGTAAATTAAACAAAGAATTATAAATCTTTGTTGGATTAAATGAAAGCGTTTCGTGTAGATGCTGGCAGTGGGCCAAACAGTTTGGCTTCAGACATTGCTGGGCCGGCGTCGATTGGTTCGGAGTACAACAAGGAAAACATTTCGCCAGAATCAAGCGTTACAGTCACTCCTGTTCAAACTCCCACCCGGCTTTTACACATGCTTCAAGAACAAGTTCGCATGTTACGCCGAGCGGCTGAAATGCTGGTCAAACAAAGTCACACCAAAGAAACTCCCAACGACTTGGTGTCGGACAAAGATCGCGACACTTTCGAATCTGACGTCGCAGAACTTCAGGAGCAAATTGTCAAGCTTAAAGGTAAATTAAGGTTGAGAAGTGTGATTGGGACATCCTCTAATTGTGTTTTGTTTGCAGCATTACTATCAACCAAAAGGGAGCAGATCGCTACGTTGCGCACCGTTGTCAAGGCCAACAAACAAACCGCCGAAGTTGCATTGGCGAATCTCAAGTCCAAGTACGAAACTGAAAAGTCCATAGTTTCCGAAACGATGAACAAACTTCGCCTTGAGCTACGAACTCTCAAGGTAACGCGAACTGGGAATTTTTTTATTCGGAAAATATATTTATCGCAATTTTACTTTATTTTAAATAGGAAGAGGCAGCTACATTTTCTAGTCAGCGAGCCCTGTTTGCCGCGCGCTGCGAAGAATACGTCTCGGAGAATGATGAGCTTGGTCGGCAGCTAAGTGCAGCTGAAGACGAAAAACGGACATTGAATTCATTGCTCCGCATGGCTATCCAGCAGAAGCTTTCACTGACTGAACGCCTAGAAGATTTGGAGATGGACCGTGAACGCTCAAATTTACGCCGTCAGCCGCAAAGCACACGATCCACGATTCCAGCTGGTGGAGCTCGAAATCCAGCACAAAGCCAGGCCCAAGGAGCAGGATCTGGTCATCGTTACCCCCCTAACCGTCTTCCGGCATTCCGAGATTCTAATAGCAATCGAGATTATTAAAGGTCTTAACGTTGTTCAGCCGATTCAGTGTTCTGATCATGAAAATCGATTAAGATTTTGGTAAGTAAAGTTTAATAGTCTTACAGCAGCTGTTCATAATGGACTGCCTCCTGTGTGTCAGCGTTCGGATCTGATAATAAGCAATATCGGTAAAAAAAAATTTTCCCTGTGTATTGTCATCGTTTACGCCATGCGGAACATTCGTTTACGAAAAAAAAACAGGTCGTACGTAAACGGAAGATTGCTCAGCGCACACATTTCTATATGTTGTCTAAATGCGCATTTTACTATTCTGCAAATTGCAATCACAATTGGCTGAGCCGATTAATTTTTACGGTTATCAAGCTAGATTTTCGTATTTGAATGAAACCAATAATAATTTCTGAAAATCTCATCTTTCAACCAAATTATAAATACGTCCCATTACTGCCATTATTAATTGACTTCATCTTGTGATTGCAATTTTGTCTGTTTTAACTATCCCTTCCTTTGGGACTAACAGGTGCGTTTCAAGGTTTTTGAACGTTCCGTGCAAAGGCCCTGTAAACTTACTACCATATGTCCCTCAGAGAAACGTCTCCCTTCTGACTACTAAATATCTAACATTTGATCCATTTAAAAAAATGGGAAGGAGTCCTTCGTCCTTTGGTAACATTTTAAAATATAAGTTATTTACAGGTTTTTTTAATTGAGAAATTTGCATCTGTTGAATAATGTGCAAATACTTGTGAATGACACAATAAAATCGTCCGAACTGTACATTGTAATATTTTTTCAATCGCTACTTGAAAGAAGAAAAAAAAGTATATTGTTCATTTGACTAGAATCGCGAGGAAAAGGGTAAAAGAAACAATTGCCGAGCAGATAGAAAATAGATTAGAAAATTAAAAACATCAACATAAAGCTTCAAGAAAGTCAACATAACGACGTAGCCGTGTGTTTAACAGGAAAAAGCGTCAGCACGTAATCGTCCATTTTTTTTTACTGCGACAATTTGGCTAATTGAGAAAGGCGACAGATTATCGAGCCAGATGCGGATTTTTCAAACAAATTCATGAAACGTAAAACGGCTGTAGGCTGGAACGCTTCCAAGCTCAACAGTTTTAAGAGTGTAAAGAAAATTCAAACTCAATGTCAAAAAAGTGTCAAACTTGAGTTCCAAGTTGAGAAGTAATATCTAGGTGAGTATGTTGACTTTCAATGCTGAGACTCAAATCTTCGATCGACGCCAAAACGGCTGACGGTCGAGGTTGCTGCATTTCGCAATAGGGCTGACCAGTACTTCTAAACAATATCATAGATACATTCCAACATTTTCATGAGCTTCATGAGTATAATATACATACCTTGAAGTTTCCTGTGGATTTCTTCTTGACGGTACGTTTAGATCCCAGTCGGGTGAATCAACCAAAGATGCATCTTCTTCAGCAAAGGGCAGACTATCTTGACTGCCCGATGTCGTCATCTCGCCCCTTTCCATCAATCTCCTGCCAATTGATAATTGGGCCGGACTAAATGCTGGTCCACGATCCAGAGCTAAACCTCTGCTTAATTCAAAAAGACCAAGGGGCCGAGGGCTTGTCGGTGCCGGTTGTTGTGACTCGGAAGAAGTTCTGAGTCTTGGGTCGGAATCGTATCTGCATAGAACTCAGTCATGAAGCTTCAGAAAAAAAAAAATTGTATTCAAGCAATGTACGATTGCGATCCTACCGTAGAGGTGAAGGGAGATTCATCCGCCAACTACGGAAAGATGCCGGTTGGTATGCAGGAAATTTCTTATTCCGATCAGTCGAGTCCTGGACGCGATTTTCCGTTGCTGCGCCAGCAAGATGCTCATCGCTGCTGGGCAAAAGCTCAAAATTTTCAGCCGAAAATTTACGACCCCCTGACGTAGAAGACATTTCGTCAGCTTTTTCTCCTAAGAGGGCAACGCGCAACGTATCAGCTGCTCGAGCTAAAGTTGAACCAAGGCTTTTAGACAGGATGGAATCAGCTTCGTCTATTCTGGAAGCTGATAAATTTCTATAAAGGAGAACATATGATTACAAGGGAATATTAGTGACAACTTAGCTCTAATAGCTTCTTACTGGGCTATATTTTCTTGATCTAAGCCCATGTCAATGTCGACTGAGGCGTGTTCCGAGACAAGTGTGCCGACTAAAGAAAGAGTACCATCCTGTGCGATAGAGACGAGTGTATCATGTTGAGAAGGGCTAGTGCTAGGACTGTTTGAAAATTCAGCTGCCAAAGAAGGTTGCGACAGAGCTAGATCCGACCCTGAACTTCCCAGTAATGGTTTGTGACTGGCCGGGCTTCTGCTAGCAGCAGCTTCAAGCATCATGGGTGGTCGCGATATGGTATTTCTTCAAAAAGTAGATAGGTACACATGATTTATAAGTGACTATGCCATTGATACATGAAACTTGAAATCGGGTAACTCACTCTTTCGTGCGAGAAGCAGGAGTGACTGAACCTTCCAGGAATCGGATGAGAAGTCGACAAGATTCTGACTCTAACGGAATAGCGCCGACATCCCTGTGTCGATTGTATATAAGTATACAAATGAGTACAGGGTGGGGTACCGGTAAAGGTACTAGTAGCTCGGAATTCCATCCACTGCGGGTAGTTTCTGAAATTGTTATGGATTTCCCTACCCAAGAAGCGACGCCATCCGAAAGGCTAAAAAAATGACATCAGAAAAGAAGGTATTTACTTACATTGTTTGGGTTCAAATTTTAGAAAATAGTACTATTACCGCCCAGAATGACCATGTACTTGAGTCCGTTTTTTCTTCCATGGTGGGCTACTATGAGCCGCGTCACGACCGAGTGGACTGAAGAAGGAAAAATCAGGCAAGGAAACGACATCTGGTTGAAACGACCTTTGTGGCCAATCAAAAGGCTCGTTGTCGAGATCGGTTTGGGTGAACAAGGCTCCATAGCGACCCAGATTAACATCTTTGGCCTGTACAAGAATTAAACAAGGAAATAAAAGGAAGGAGTTTTTAATAAACGGAATAAACAAGTTTTAAATGTTTACGAATGTTTCACCTCAAGCTGAATGCGTGTCTCTTCCTCATTAAGAGGAACCAAGATTGCCGAACTAAATATTTCACTTAGAAAAATTGCGGACAAAGCAAGCCAGTCTCCTTCTTCAACATTGTAGCGTTCCCATAATTCAGATTCGTTGACACCAAGACGGACTAAGATTTCATTTGGGTAGAATGAGCGCATCATTATAGCTGACCGCACAAGAACCATCTATCCAATGTGATGAACGAGATTTATTGGAGAATAACGAACAAGTCTTAGGTAGAAAACGTTTTTACTCTAAGATCGGCAGGTGTCAGACGAATTTTTTTCAGGACGTTGGAATTCAATGATATTCTTAGTTCTTCGAGGCGACGCTCGACTCTTTCTTCTAGAGACGCCAGTAGTGCTTGTGTTTCACGTTCCAGCTGTGCCGCGACGCTTGAAGACCTGATGGAAAAACGAGGTCTTTCTTTTCTTTTTGAATGTATTAAAAGAAACAAGGGGAGTAATCAACTTACTTTAAGTTGGATGCGGTAGCGTCCGTCTTGTCAACGGGCTTTTCAGAGACAGGAGTAGGACACCAGGCAGTTCCCGAAAACGGAGAGAATACTTGTTGAATGAAGAGTCGAAATTCCTCAGCTGGGCGCCGAATTAGACGTTCTGTTTGCCGACGGTAAGCAATCAGACGATCCGCTTCTAGGCGAGCTTCAAAAGCGGCTAAAGCTTGCTCTTTCGAAATCTATAACCAAGATAAAGAATCTCAATGACTTGAAATGAAACGACTAGCAGATGCAAATGAAATTAACCTGATAGTGAAATTCCGTATTCAATCCTGGTCCTGCGATACGCTTGACTAGGCAGCCTTCTGACGCCGGAATTCGGCCTCGTGGGCGGACAACGAGGCTGTAAACAACAGAGTCTCGCGAACGAACCAACATCCATTGTAGCACTCCATCTTTTCATAAAAAATTGTGTTTAAATAACTTGAAATTGAGTGGCAGTTTAGATTAGAGATTTTGACTTACAGACGGCCAAGAGAAGGGAAATCACCGGACAAACGATGAGGGCAGTGACCAAGCAGGAAATAGGTTGCAAAAGCCCATCGAGTAGTAGGTCGCGAACAAAGACGCGGATTAGGGGAAGGAGAGGGCTACGTTTAGGATCGGGATTATCCACGTCCCATACTAGTATGACGCAGACCTGATAAATAAGGGCGAAGACGGGAGCCCAAACGGGGGCCGTAATAGCCAAGCAAACGCCGCCGGCGCTGCAAAGGACACAAATCACCGGGAAGAATATGAGGAACAGCAAACTGCACAAAATTCCTTTGAAGCCATAATTCCATGCTCTATTCAGTTGCCGCGTTAGGCCTTTGCCCATGAATCCCGTATCGGGTTTCGTTTCGAATTCCGTTCTAGATTTTGAGATGTGGCGCCAGAGTGAAGCTAAGCGCGAAGTGAGTGTGGGTGTGTAGGCAGAACGACGTGGACAGACAGTTCCGTTTACTTGAGACAGCTCAAGATCGGCATAGAAAGGTTGGCTAGCGAGAAGTGCACGCAAGCCGATTGGGCTACACCAAGGCACAATGTAGCCACAAGCATATGCGCCGTTCCACGACCAGGCCCAAGCGCGTTGTAAATAGTTTGCCCAGCGCCAAAAGGGCCACTGAGTCGTTGTCGTTCTTCTGCTACTCCTTTCTAATGTGTACACTGGCTGTTCTTGACCGTCGTTACCACCACTACTACATCGGGGACTAGTGATCGATGTCGGCGTGCCACTCATAAGGGTTGGAATCACCTAGAAAGAAAGAAAAAGATTACATGTGTTAAAAAATTGAATTTAAAAAACGATATTAAAAAAACGACTACCTCGGCGTTCCCTTGGAAATAGCGGCGGACGATCCAGGCGTGTGGATTCCAAATCCAAGTATCCCACAAAAAGGTACGAGTTGCCTGTTTGTCAGCCCAGAGCTCTTTACTCAAGATGGGCGCCCGCTAGACGTTACAAACATAAATAAAATCAACTGATGGACAAACAGCAAACTACTTGAAAGTTAGACTCATCCGTACGTCTCTAAGAAATGCCAGATCACGAGAGAGGAAATAAACAAACTGGTCGAGTGACTGACGGCGGCACGCGTCGATAGCTTCTTCATGGCATTTCCATTGGTATTCCTTAGCAAGTTTAGTCTAGATAATGTATTGAACGGAAAATAGGAGTAAAATAGTTAGTTAGTCTTACACCAATTCAAGCAGATAGATCTCACCTTAATGTCGTGAAGCTGTTTATCCATCCACGGCTTGACAAGAGAAAGTAAAGGATGGTGCAAGCGAATGTCCACTTCGGCTTGAATCAAATCGGCAGTGAATTTCTCTCGCACTTTGCCAACGGCTCGTTTCATGGTGATGGTCGCTCGGGCTTGATCGATCAACAGTTGACCGATGCCCGGCCCTAGTTGTTCTACATCAGAGCTATGAAGGATTGATTCACAAATGCGGTTGAGCGGCTCATCACTCATCAAGTCCTGAAAGTCGTCATCGGGATCTGTATGGCCAGCTTCATTACGCTTACGATCGGCCTTGATTTCAGGGACACGTTGACGTGACCAGCGAGTTTTAGATTCCTGTTGCAATACCTTATTTACCAATGGCTTTATTTTGTCCATGATTTCCCTGAAAATCAAAACATCATCGTGTGTATTTTAAAAATTGTCGTCCAAATTTTTCAAGGCTTCAGAATGTACCTGGAAAAAAGTCTCAAATCAATCAACAAGCCTTTCGGGGTTTGGAAGATGTAAGGGAGAGGCGGGGGCTTTTGTTGACGAATATCTGACAACCGACCGCCGCTGCCGTGGGCTTGCTGGTGGGCTAGATAATGGCGAATAAAGCGACACAATGCAATGTATTCATCCTGACACTGAACCTAAAGAAGGCACGTTCTTTATATGAATTTCAATGCATCATGTTTAGTAGTATTTTACATACCGCGCACAGCAATTCCGCCACCAAATAACGGCTTCTTTCTTCGTGTAGACGCGACTCAAAGTCTCGCGGTTGGAGACTCGGCATCCCAAAAACCAAATCTATGACACATAAATGTCAAGCCGGTATATAAACAAGAACAACATTTTTATGACGCGAAGAAATTACCTAAGGAGCGGTGAAATCCCATGCGGAGACTCCTGATTGATTGTCGAATGCTAAACACATCACCCGTGAAGCGCTCTCTGGCTGTCAAATTTATGATGGCGGCTGCCCATGCTAAAGTGTTGAGTAAGGAATCCATCGCCGCCTCCGAGCCTTTTTGCAAAAGGGGGTTCACTCGCCATGTATGTTGCTGACCGGGGAAATTTATACTGGCCACAGTAAACGACCTACACACCCACACATTTAAAAACACAGTTTTTAAAATTTCAATAAATAAGCTGAAACATGCACTTAATTTTAACGGATCGAAAAAAAGGGCAACCTTTACACCGTTTTTGAAAACAAAAGAAATACACAAACTATTTTGACAAACAAATAGATGGAGTAGCGTTCATGCAAAGAGACACGCATGCTGATTCCCGAAACTCCTACCCTGTTTTGCTTATGGAACGCAGTTGATCGGCTGTTAATGTTCTCCAAGTACCACTTTTCTGAGTTAGACTGTCAAATGTGACAGAAAATAGAACAGAGAAATCAATATAGATATATCCAGAAAAATCAGAGAAATTACAAATTAGTTCAGTGTACAGAAATTCAGTATACAGAGAGCCAAAAGAAATGTGTAACAGCAAATTTAGAAAATAATAATAATAATAATAATTACCCATGCTGCCTGACTGATGCCAATTGCTTATTGCTGAGGCGTTTGGCTTCACCATGAACCTCAACAGATACCACATCCAAGTCGTCCCATGAGGGGATATTGAATAGGTGCTCTACCACTAATGGTTTCCTTCTAGTTGAAGCTGAGCCTTCACTGAATTCCTGAACTGCTATAGGTTGAGGAAGATTGAGAGGAAATGTTTTCCAATGGAAGAGGGTGCTCTCTGCTAAGCGTTGGATCTCTAAAACGAGGTTAACGAGATGTGGGGCCAGTAGAGTGGTGTCCAGATGAAATTTTAAAGGTTCTTTCTGTAAGGATGAACACAAAATTCATATAACTCTTTGTATCTATTGTAAGGCTTCAAGAAAACATGGAATACTAAACAAGATGACAGGACGTATCGCAAACGTGTCAAATGATGCTTCAAGTTAGAAATAATGCCTACCTGCGGTTGATTGATACAATTTTCACCGTCGTTATACTTAAATTGTTCATCAGAAGAGGGATGGGCCGCTTTAAAACGGGCCATCTTAACAGATGAGAAGAATTTCAGGTGTTCCTTGACTACGACAAAACATTGGACTCGAGCGTCTTCTGCTGAACCCAAAGAGTTGGTATCAATGAC
>JACCDP010395994.1_pt1 | contig 11969 bp, 10 predicted proteins | sample 7445841 | NCBI WGS metagenome assembly JACCDP01 (sample SAMN15323441, study PRJNA562643) | freshwater metagenome | isolation source: river surface water | place: USA:Blue River Watershed | collected 2017-08-17
GTATCCTCATTGTAAAGACGCTCCGTTCCTTCAAACATAATATTTATAAGCTTGGTGTAATGAATTTCAACTTCCGGAATTTCATAGGACCTTAAATAATTACAGCGATTCTTATTTTGAATCGTTAACACTCCATTTTCACCCATCACCTCAACAAAATTCAACAAATTATTTCCTCCACGCACAATGACTTTATTGGTTGAATCCTGAATCAATTTATAGCTAAGATGCTCTTTTAAATGCAGTTGATTAAAGGAACCAAACTCATAGGTCCGTATGGATAATTCACCCGATTTTTTAAAGCAAGATCGGTCTTCTGGTTTTTTGCAAGAAAAAACTAGTGCGCTGATTAAGAATAGACTAAACCACTTCATTTAGCCCTATAATTAAAGGTGTATCCGATGCCATATTCCAAATAATCTGCCCTGGCCCAATGAGTTTTCAAGGTAAGATTCAATAGCAAACCGTTCTTGAGGTAATACCGCGCACCGATGCGGTGATACATTGGATCTTCCGGACTAAATTTATCGCGCAAATACGCACCCATTCCAAACACAAAATGAAAGCGATCTAAAGGAACTAAATAGGCGGCGTACGCTCCAACTTGTAAAATATCGAGCTGCGATTTTGAGATATAGGGCTGGTAGTCCATTATGGCTTGCTTGGATATTAGATCCAAGGCTAATTCTAGTCCTGCCTTATGTCCAAAAAAATGCTTTCCCGACAGATTCAGGGCATAAACCGGATATCTTCTTCCTCCAATTGGCATCATTTGCTTGCCACTTAAAATTGCGGTAACGCTATAATACCATCGTTTATAGGCAAGATTCATTGGGATCCTAGCCTCACCTTCATAGGGGTCGAATTTCATTTTATCCACTGGAATTATCGTACGTGCATACCCGATAGAAACGAATGGCATGTTAATTCCGAAATTAGGCACCTTCCACGCGGCGTTACTGAAATGCGTAATATCTAAGCCAATATTAAACGCATTCTTTTTGTATTGATACGTACTTTTTATTGCTAAGCACATTAAGCCATTAATTCGTGTAGCAATAGCCACATTGAGCGGATTTTCTATGGGGTCATAGGGGTGATTATTATAACCAAGACCCAGTCCAAATTTAAAATCCATTCGATAATTTCTAAATGAAATCATTGGTAATTCCGTATAACCATAGGCTCCTAAGTAATTCCCTAAAATCTCTTGGTTTCCAACCTGACCATAAAATAAGGTACCTCCGAACGTAGGAAAATTGTATGCGCGATGATACGCTTTGTGTCCGCGAGAACGAAGCACATAACTTAATTCTCCGGCCCACGCTAGATTTTGTGGCATATGCGCCATTACACCTCTATGTGCAGCTAAAAAACCTAGTTTTTGTCGGTATTCAATTGCATGCTCGAAATTCGTTTGTGCAATACTTGCCCCTGTTAGTCCAAGAATGAAAAAAAGAAAATTTAATCGCATACGAAACAAAGTTAATAAAGCTAATGATTCAAATCACGCAATCGCGTTACATTTGTACATGGATAAACGACTGCTCGCTTTTGAACGCTTATTGACCATCATGGATGAACTTCGCGACCAATGTCCGTGGGACCAAAAGCAAACCTTTGAAACCCTCAGAAATCTAACGATTGAGGAAACGTACGAATTGGCCGATGCCATTACCAAGAATGACTTGCAAGAAATCAAAGGAGAAATTGGTGATCTTTTTCTTCACATGGTTTTTTATAGCAAACTCGGTTCGGAAGTTGGAGCTTTTGATGTGACCGACGTTCTGAATGGTATTTGTGACAAATTAGTTCATCGCCATCCGCATATTTATGGGGATGTAACGGTTTCTGGCGAGGAAGAAGTTAAAGCAAACTGGGAAAAGCTAAAACTGAAAGAAGGCAAGAAATCCGTGCTTTCAGGAGTCCCATCCTCCCTTCCTGCGTTAGTAAAGGCTACTCGGATTCAAGAAAAAGTCAAGGGAATTGGCTTTGAATGGGATAATAAAGAGGAAGTTTGGGCAAAAGTAAAAGAAGAACTTGCTGAATTTGAGGCCGAAGTAGCGCTCGTATCCACAAAACAAGAAGAGGAATTCGGTGACCTTTTGTTCTCTCTTGTAAATTATGCACGCTTCATAAACCTTTCCCCTGAATCGGCACTCTCCTACACCAACCAAAAGTTCATTACCCGATTTCAGTGGATGGAAGAAGCTATAAGCAGCGAAGGTAAATCCTTATCAGAAATGAACTTGGAAGAGATGGATGTGTATTGGGATCGAGCGAAGATAGCATTGAGAAAGAAATAGGACATCAAGATATTTGGACATTAGGAATTAAATCGACTTCGAATTGAATACAGAAATTATAGCACTAACCGAACTTTAAATCGAAACAAAATTAGATAAATATCTGTTTCACGGGATTTGAAATCCCGTGAAACAGATCTACTTTAACTTAAAATGCTTATCCGCCTCATCAGCTATATAGTCCCCAATTGCCAATGAAGCCGTAGCGGCAGGTGATGGTGCGTTCAAGACATGAATCGAATTTCCATGGTACTCAATTCTAAAATCATCTCGAGTATCGCCGTCCTCAGCTAACAATAAGGCCCGTACCCCTGACCTCCCCGGCTTGATATCGTCCATGGTTAGGGAAGGAATCATTCGCTGCAAGGTTTTGAGGAATAATTTCTTAGAAAATGCGCGACGGTATTCGTTGATTCCGAAAGACATATTCGAGAAAAATAATTTCCATGTACCCTTGTATGTTAAGGCATCCCACGTATCGCGAAGGGAGAAATCAGTTTTCCCATAACCTTCTCGTTTAAAGGTAAATACCGCATTGGGACCACATTCTATCTCACCGTCTGTCATGCGAGTAAAATGTACTCCAAGAAAAGGGAAATCGGGATTTGGTGTTGGATAAATCAAGTGTTTTACTTTATGTTTCGCCTGATCGGTTAGTTCATAATAATCTCCGCGAAAGCCAACCACCTTCTCCTTAAGTTTAACTCCATCTTTTCGCGCTAAGCGGTCCGCTTGTAATCCGGCGCAATACACCGCAAACTTGGATTCAAATTCTCCATTATTAGTAGTAAATACCGTACCATCGGCAATTTTCTGAACCGATTTAACTTCCGTATTAAGCATCAATTTTGATGCTGGATTAATCGCTAAGGCTAACTCTACCATTTTTGCCGTGGCTGCTCTAAAGTCAATTATTCCCGTACAAGCTACATGCAAACCGGCTATACATTCTACATTCGGCTCAATTTCCTTAACTTCTTCTGGAGTTATTTTGCGTAAGCCTTCAATTTCATTTTGTAATCCCGTTTGATAGATCTTCTCCAGGTATTGTAGTTCTTTCTCTTCCGTGGCTACCACTACTTTTCCGCAGACATCATGGGCTATCCCGTGTTCTTTAGCGAAGGCAACTAACTCACGGCGCCCCTGAATACAATTTCGTGCCTTTAACGAGCCTGGTTTATAATAAAGTCCGGAGTGAATTACCCCGGAATTATGCCCTGTTTGATGATCTGAAAGCAAATTCTCCTTTTCAAAAAGTACTAGCTTCAAGGACGGATTTCTTTTTTGCAGCTTATAAAAGGTTGCTGCTCCAACAATCCCTCCACCTACGATTGCGATGTCAAAACTCATGGCACAAAGGTAGTTAGAAAATAAGTTCGTTCAACGCTGTTGAATTTCACGGCGCCTAGCGAGAATTATTACTTTTGCATTATGAAAACACCCACCATACAGCGTAGCTATATAGCAAAAGACATCGTCTTAAAAACCTTTGAAGATGTAGAAGGATATTTCAACGAACTCTTGTTGCGTGAAATAAATGAGTTGAGCAGCTATAAAAAATGGCTTTGTGATGTCAGTGAATTGGAGGCCTTTTTAGAGGAAGACGGTGCGTGGAGATACATCAAAATGTCCATCGATACCAAAAACCCAGAACTAACAGAATCTTATACGTATTTCGTTACTGAGATTCAACCAAAATTGGCTCCACTAACCAATGATTTGAATAAAAAAATGATGGCGAGTGAATTCCACAAGGAACTAGGTGAGGACCCTGCTTATGCCATCTATTTTCGCTCGGTTGGCGTACAACTCGATTTATTTCGCGAGGAAAACATTGCGATAGAAGCTTATTTGAGTGAAAAGTCTCAAGAATATGGAAGCATTAGTGCTGCGCAAACGATTGAACACGACGGGAAGACCTTAACCATGCAGCAGGCATCCGTTCATTTGAAGAATCAGGATGAAGCCTTGAGGTCGGAGGTATACCACAAAATCGTAGCGCGCAGGAGACAAGACATTGATACCTTGAATGTGCTTTTTACTGATTTAATTCAAAAACGACATGAATTAGCTAAAAATGCAGGGTTTGATAATTACCGAGATTACATGTTTCAAAACATGGGGCGTTTTGATTATGACAAGGAGGCTTGTTTTGATTTTCACGAAGCAGTTGCGCAGAAGGTGGTTCCATTGGTTAAAGAAATTCAACAGAAGAAACTCCAAAAGCTTGGTAAATCAACCTTCAAACCTTGGGATTTAGATGTTGATCCGGATGGAAAAGAACCTTTAAAACCGTTTAACAGCGGGAATGAAATGCTTGAAAAAACGATTGAAATTTTCAATCAAATGGACTCTTACTTTGGCGACTGCTTGCGTACGATGAAGGAAATGGGTCACTTGGATTTAGAATCGAAAGAAGGCAAAGCTCCCGGAGGATACAATTATCCCTTGTACGAGATTGGAGTTCCCTTTATATTCATGAATTCTGTCGGATTACATCGGGACTTGGTGACCATGGTTCATGAGGGAGGCCATGCCATTCACAGTTTTCTGAACCGTGAACTAACCTTAACAGCATTCAAGAATATCCCTTCGGAAGCTGCTGAATTAGCCTCGATGTCGATGGAATTATTGAGTATGAAGTATTGGGATGCCTTTTATCCGAATTCGGAAGAACTCTTGAGAGCCCGTGAAGAACACCTGGAAGACATTCTCAAGGTATTGCCATGGATTGCCCAAATCGATGCGTTTCAGCATTGGGTCTACACTAACCCAACACATAGCACAGAAGAACGTAGCGCACAATGGCTAACACTTAGTATGCGTTTTGGTACTGGATTAACGGATTGGACAGGTTTTGAAGATTTACAGGCTCATTCTTGGCAGCGACAATTGCATCTGTATGAGGTGCCGTTTTATTACATTGAATATGGAATTGCTCAACTTGGCGCGATTGGGGTGTGGAAAAATAGCTTAGAAAACGAAGCTAAGGCTATTGAACAGTATAAAGCTGGTTTATCGTTGGGCTATACACGGAGTTTACCGAAAATATATGAAGCAGCGGGCGTAACCTTTGATTTGAGTCCAAAACGCATTGGAGAGTTAATGGAATTTGTAGATTCTTATGTAAAGGACTTGGCTTAAGAATAAAAATCTTTATATTTGCCCTCTCAAAAAATGTCGAGATAGCTCACCCACCTGCGCCAGCTTCGGTGGATTTGAGTTGGTTAAAAAGACATAATGGCGAGATAGCTCACCCACCTGCGCCAGCTTCGGTGGATTTGAGTTGGTTAAAAAGACATAATGGCGAGATAGCTCAGTTGGTTAGAGCGTAGGATTCATAACCCTAAGGTCCCGAGTTCAACTCTCGGTCTCGCTACGAAAGCCCCGACGTTTATTCGGGGCTTTTAATATTTATCACTTTAGTTAGTCAATTATTTCCCGAGCTCTGACGAACTTTTACTGATTCAAAAGTTATCAGAAATCTTAGATCCCACGATCAGTCAAGCCGCTGCATTACTAAATCCTATGCAATATATTTTGAGTTTATTGGTTTTGTAACTATGTATTACACTTATATTTTATACTCAAAAAAACTCAACGCTTTTTACAAAGGAGAAACTATCAACATATCAAAGCGATTACATCGCCATAATAATGGATTTGAAAAATCTACCAAGCTCGGAACTCCTTGGATTATTTTATGGAAAGAAGTTAAATCATCTAAATCCGAAGCAAAACAACTCGAACGAAAACTCAAGAATTTATCAATTAAACGAACCCTTCAATTCATATTAAAATATAAAGATGGAGTCCCGAGCTCTGACGAACTTTTGCTTGTTCAAAAGTTATCAGAACACTGACAAACACGTTTCGTCAGTGTTCAACTCTCGGTCTCGCTACGAAAGCCCTTACGATACAGTTAGGGCTTTTTTTATTTTCATCACTTTTCATGATTAATTATTCCCGAGCCCTGACGAACTTAGGTTAATGAAATGTAACAATTCTTGACTGAATGAAAATAACAAAAAACCTTATTTTTATCAAATGAAATATTTCCCATTCCTACTCTCACTTACATTTATAGTATCCAGTTGCGATTCAGAAGACAATACCAAAATCCCCACTCCACCCGCACCACTAGAGGCAAAAAAAACTATCGAGGTAAAGAATAAAATCAAAAAACTGGATAAGAAACCTACTACGGTTAGCGGTAAATTTTACATTACTCATGAAGTTGATTCAGAGAACGAAATGCCTCAATCCTTAATTTATGTGATTTGTCAAGCTGAAACAACCTTAGTTGCAAAAGTTATGGGCGATGCAACACTTGTAGAAAAAAGTCAATTTCCCGACATGGATATTCCATCTAACGCAATCGATGCTTGCGGAAGCTGGTATGCCGGAGCGGGCGATTACTTTTATTTGATTCCTGATAAACATAATATGCTTAAGGTTTTTCAAGGCTGGCAAGATGAAGAACAAGAAACACCGGGATATCATTGGAAAAAATCAAAAGAGATTCATTTCTAGTCAAATAGAAACCGTTTACCAATAAAAAGAACGAGTAATAGCTTGCAACGATTCATTATCTTTGCATCGTAAAATGATAAAAAAATCTCTTTTCCTCGTTTTCGGATTAATCTTCTCAAGTGCTACTGATGCCTTTGCACAGAACTTTATTTTCGGTCAACTTCAAGGATCTCCGGTCTTGAACACAAGCGGTTGGAACCTAAACGGAAACGCCTATGTAGGTGATACTCCAGGCGACAACGACAATTTTGGTAATGAATTAATTCTAACAAATGCTGCAGGTAATCAAAGCGGAGGAGTTTTTTATTCTCAGCCTTTAAATCTTGGGATTTGTTCTCAATGGACCGTAGATTTTGAATATCGAATTTGGGGCGGGAGTGCGGCCGACGGCTTAGCTTTTTGTTTTCTTCAAGTTCCTCCTGCAGGCTTTGTAGCCGGTGGTGGAATTGGAATTCCCGGAACAGCAAATGGCCTTAAGATCGTGCTCGACACGTGGGACAATGGATGCGGCGCAAACCCTGAACTTCAAATTTTCAGCGGGGTTGGATATAACGAATGTATTGCTGGTATTGTTAAACTCACGAACACCGCAGGAAACCTGAACTTTATTCGAGGAAACACCTACAAACCCGTTCACATTACATACAACAATGGCGTCATTAACCTTTCAATCAACAACACCCTCTATTTAACAGCAAACTTCCCCATCAACTTTGCTGGCTACATGGGATTCACCGCAAGTACAGGCGGAGCAACGGACCAACATTCCATTCGAAATGTAGTAATTTACACCGCACAAGCCACTTCCAATGCCGGTTCAAACGTACAAACATGCTCAAATACACCTGTTTCCATTGGTGCACCAAATAATCCAAATTACTCTTATTCTTGGTCTCCTGCCAATGGACTAAGTAGCGCCTCCGTTTCCAATCCAACAGTGAACTTAACTAACAATACCAATGCGCCAATTATTCAAAACTACGTAGTCACTACAACCATGACAGCAAGCCCTGGAATTTGTCCAACTACTGATACGGTTCAAGTTACGATTAACCCAACATTTACAAGCAACGTGGTAGATACCATTTGTGATGGAAGTCCTTATTTCTTCAATGGAAATTTAATTAGTCAAAGCGGTTATTATGTGGATACCTTAACCAGCAATTTTGGTTGTGATTCAATTACTACCCTAGATATTGTAATCTCATCGAATCCAGTGGTTACAGCTACGGGTGCTCAGCTTTGCTTTGGTGATTCTGTGCTCTTAATTCCTAACGGAGCACTAACCTATTTGTGGTCACCTACCGTAAATACTGTTTCAAACTTCGGCGCCATGTGGGTTACGCCAAATGCGACGAGTAGCTATATTGTACAAGGATTTAATATCGATGGATGCAGCGACAGTGATACCATTACCGTTACAGTCAACCCCATTCCCAATACCCAAATCCTTGTAGACGATAACAATGTTTGTCCGAATACCCTCATCCAATTTACAGCTTCGGGTGCCGACAGCTACACGTGGTCTGGGATTGATTTAGTCGGATTTACAGGGAATAGTCAAGCGGCAACGGCAATCAATTCAGGATGGTATGAAGTATTAGGTACCAGTATTTATGGATGTCAATCTTCAGACTCACTTTATGTTACGGTAAATCCTAACCCTGTAATTACAGTCAACCCAATATTGGAAGAAGTATGTATAGGTGAACCTGTGAACTTCAACATGAATGGTGCAAACACTTACGTGTGGTCGAATGGAAACACAGCCAATAACTTCACAGGTTTTCCTACTAATTCTGAATCCTTGAGCATCATTGGCTATAATACGTTTGGATGCAGTGATACAGTTTCTGCCGAAATAATAGTTCATCCAAATCCACTCGCCAGTATTGGGGTAAGCAATGGCAACTTACAAAGCGATAACCCGGTGGCTAGTTTTCAAAATAATTCAATAAATCAATCACACTCCACTTGGAATTTTGGAGATGGCACCGTACTTACGGACAATGCAGTAGATATCCTTCATACCTACCCGAGTGAAGATGGAAACTATTCAGTAAGCCTGAGTGTAATGACTGAATTTGGTTGCAGTGATTCCACAACGATAGGCATACAAGTATCTGGCGACCCCATTTACTATGTCCCAAACACCTTCACGCCAGATGGAGACCAATTCAACAATGTTTTTAAACCAATTTTTACAAGCGGATTCGATCCGACGGGTTATAACCTCTCTATATACAACCGATGGGGAGAACTGCTCTTTGAGTCCCTCTCTAACGAAGAAGGATGGCCTGGTTATTATGGCGGACTAAAAGTGCCTCCCGGGGTTTACACCTATACCATAACTTTTTTTGATAAGAAGGAAAATCGATTAAGGATACTAGAAGGCCATGTGAATTTATTACGATGAGATATACAAATCGCAAGTTGATTTTTACAAGTTGGATTATCCGCAAATCAAATCATGTAATAAATCATTAATTTTGTGTCCTAAATTAAACGCAATGAAATTACTTTGTACACTTTTATTAAGCTGTGTTTTAACAAGCTTTGGTTTTTCCCAAGATCTTATTACCCTTAAAAATGGTACTCAAATAAACGGAAGCATCTTGGAGGTAACTCCTTCGCTTGTAAAATTTAAAAAGACCAGTGACGGACTGGTATATTCGATGAATCTTACTGATTTAAGTTCAATCACCTATAAAAATGGTACTGTAGAGAATTTTGGTCCTGCTCCGGTAGTATCCAATTCAAATAAACCAATAACACCTGCAAATCCCGACCCGAAAGAAGATGAAATGCTAATACCTACAAAACGTTATGGCGGACCGAGGGTAGGATTAACATACATCAGCGCGGGAACGACTCGTACAAGGATTGCTGAAGCATTTAACCGTGCTGATATCACTCCTTTTGTTTCTCAATTTGGGTGGCAATTTGAAACCCGTATTTTCACGCTAGAAAGTGGAGGTGCTGGATTGGTAGAATTCATTCCTATGATCGGGGGACTAGAACAAGGGTTGTTTTTACCAAGCGCATCAGGAATCCTCGGTTTTCGTGCGGCAAATGGTATCGAATTTGGCGTAGGTCCAAGTGTATCGCTTGCAGGATTTGGACTTGTAATGGCCGCTGGAGCATCCTTTAAAGTTGGTAAAATCACTTTCCCATTCAATATTGCATTTAGTCCTAACATTAAAAAAATCCTTCCAGATGAGCAGGTGTATAATCCAAATACAGGAATATACGAAATCATTCCAGGAGAAACTACTAAGTCCGGCTTTAGATTAAGCTTACTTGTTGGATTTAATTCTCGTAAGGGTTGATTATGAAATCGATTAAACTGCTTCTTTTTGTTTTTATCAGTCTCAGTTTTGGGGTATTTGCGCAGGATACCCTAATTAAAAATACCGGGGAACTTCTTACTGGAATCATAATTGATCAGGCCGACGGATTCATTTCATATCGGGGAGCATTAGGCGAGGAAATAAACCTCGTTGCTGTAGACCAATTGCTACTGATTAAAAAGGCAAATTCAGAATATCAAGTGTTGTATAAAAACGATACACTCATTACTAAATTAGGGGTTGTTTTAACGGGTAAGGTTCTCCAGATTTCTCCTGACTCGGTGGCATATTTCAGATTCAATGGACGTCTGGAATCTCAAAAACAGGTAGCAATTAGTGAATTATTACTTATTAAATTCTCCAACGGAAGCCTTGAAAACTTCATTCAAAACTCCAATAATACAAAAATAAGCGACGGAGCCCTTTATGAGCTCGGTGCAAGTGATGCGTTAATTTATTACAAAACGGCTCCAGGGGTTATTTTTGGTGAAGTACTTCTTGGAATTTCATCTATAATGCTTTACCCTATGGTTGCAGGAATCACTATTGCCTGCGTTAAACCAAACAAAGTAGACAACCCACTAAATCCTAATAATAAACTAATCTATTCCGAACCTGAGTATAAAAAAGGATATACAAAACAAGCCAAAAAACGTAAAACAAAAGACGCTTTTGTCGCCTACTTTAGCGGACTTGCCGCAACGATAAGCGCACTTATTATTGCGTTCAATTAGCATCCACTTTTTATTGAACCAAAATCAGTCATACGTGTTGAATGATATAGTATGAATCCTAATATTAAAAATATCTTTGGCGAGCCTCTAATTCCATGTTGTATAAGTCCAATGACAGGATTCTATCGGGATGGCTTATGTCGAACCGATGCACTCGATGAAGGACGCCATGTGGTGTGCGCTCAAATGACTGAAGAATTTCTTGTCTTTTCAAAAAAAGTTGGAAATGACCTTTCCACACCAATACCAGCATATGATTTTCCTGGGTTAAAAGCAGGCGACTTCTGGTGTCTGTGTGCGCTTCGTTGGAAACAAGCATTCGATGCGGGAAAAGCTCCGTTAGTTAACTTAGAAGCTACATCCGAAGCAGCCTTGGCATACATAGAAATTCAAGATCTAATTGCTCACGCCTATCGAACGATCAATGAATAGACTGGAATACGGCTATTTTGAGCTTCCCTCCACATTTTATTCTAAGGTTAGTCCGCTGAAATTTAAAGGACCTTCGACGCTACTTTTTAATAAAACACTCGCAAAAAAACTACATATCTCGGAGGATTTTATACCTGATTTGCTTGACTTAACTTTAGAAGCATCAGAAGAAATCATAAGCTCCTTCGCTCAAGCCTATGCAGGACATCAATTTGGTAATTTTACAATGCTAGGAGATGGCCGTGCAATTGTACTTGGTGAAGTGGTAGTTGAAAAACAGCGCTTCGACTTACAACTCAAAGGAAGCGGCCCTACCCCCTATTCTCGTCGAGGAGATGGTCGAGCAACCCTAAAAGCCATGACTCGAGAGTATATAATAAGCGAAGCCATTGAGGCCTTGCATATTCCAACATCAAGATCACTAGGCGTTTTTTCAACAGGCGAGCGCATATTTCGCACGGGTCCTGAACGTGGCGCAGTATTGGCACGCGTCATGAAAAGCCACATCAGAGTGGGAACCTTTGAATATGCTCGTTATTTTTTAACCAATGAAGCGCTTCAAGCTCTCTTAAATTATACCATCGATAGGCTTTATCCATCATGTAAACAAGCAA
>JACCDP011001224.1_pt1 | contig 11969 bp, 13 predicted proteins | sample 7445841 | NCBI WGS metagenome assembly JACCDP01 (sample SAMN15323441, study PRJNA562643) | freshwater metagenome | isolation source: river surface water | place: USA:Blue River Watershed | collected 2017-08-17
CCGAGCGGCTGGATCTCGACCTGGTTTGGGGTTGGCCTCGCAGCAGTCCGTGTCTCTGGCGATCAGCGCGACGGTGAGTACGAGATCAGTGCGCTTGTGCCAGTGAACGCGCCGAGCGCCGGCTACATCGTGCGAATTGGCTGTGAGTGCACTGATGCCTCTGGCAATTCACTCTTTGTGACCTACCCATTCGATGTTGTGGGCGGTAGCACCGATGCGAGTGCGCCAGAGATTCTTAAGTCGGCCATTGTTGAGGCTGGCGTCATTCGTTCAGGAGACACGTTTAGCGTGCGCACCCTCGCTACTGACGAGAGCGGCATCGCCTACGTCGTGGCCTGGGTCGAGGGGCCGAATGGACGCATTACCAACGACGCTGGGCAACCTTGGGATGCCGAAATGGGACTTGACACAATCAGCAGAGAGCCCGGTGGAAATGGTACGGAGGCGTTCACGCAAACCATCACGCTGCGAGCCGACGCGACGCCGGGTCGCTACAGGCTCTGGTTCTCCGTTGGAGACTCGATCGGCAATCGCGCTGCTCTGTACAACGTAACCCTGATTGAGTTCGTGATTGAGTAGGGAACGTTCAGCTACTCGTTAACCTCGTCGAGGAGCCGCGCCCGCGTAATCGCGTCATCACCGTACTTGGCGCGCATCTTGTCAGCGGCGCCGGTGATGGCGCGTTCGCGCGATGCCGTCAAGTAGCCGGCACGCCTTCCCCAGTCAAGCCGAAGCCGTGGCGGAAGAGCGGGTCTTCGGTATCGAACGGGAGATCCTCCTTGGAGCGCTCGACGGCGGCCATGGAGCGCGGGAGATCGAATGGGAGGCGGCCAATAAACGGCGCTTCGCCGAAGAGCAGCTGCAACAGATTGTTATCGGACGCGCCAAAGTCGCCGATCAGCACGCTTGCGTGCAGGAGGAGCGGCGTCAGGATTGCCGGCCGTTCAAGGAAGACGCTCACGATGACTGGCGCAATGTGCGAGAGATCGCGCACGTGATCTACGACCGCTTGTGAGAAATCAAGGCTCCCGCCATGGAACCACTCGTCAAATCTTCCGTCGCCAACTTCATATGGTGCGTTGAGTCGAACCACGATGAGGTCAGCGCCCTCCGGATCTTTCGCTTCGGCTGCAAATCCGTCAAGGCTCGCAGCGGAGAAACCCTCGCAGTAGATGCGCACACCTTGGGGGAGCGGCAGTGAGAGTTTCGTTGCGTCGTGTTGCAGCAGAACAAGCGAGTTGCGCTGTGCCGCTTCACCACGCGCGCGAAGCTCTGGCGTCCCAACGTGTGCCGCGGCAGCCGCTGGGTCTACGCGACGCTGCTCAAAGAGGCCGAGCTGGAACTTCTCGGTGAGAAGGCGCAGTGCGGACTCGTCAATGCGTGCTTCGGATATTGCGCCAGTTCTCACAAGGTTGATAGCAACGTCCACACAATCATCACCGCCGAACTGATCAACACCAACACTCAGTGCGCGCGCCATGCGCTGCCGCGGTGTGAGGTGCTCAAGCCCCCATGCATTCGGACCGAAAGTGAATCCTTCACGTGGCGCGCCATCAATCACATTCCAATCGGCGCAGATAATGCCCGTGTATCTCAGCTTCTTACGCAAGAGGTCGTGGACCACCGGGCGATTGAATGCGAATCCGACCTCTTCCCATTCAGTTCCGATCGGCATGCCGTAGTAGGTCATCATCTGCGTGACTCCCGCGGCAATCGCGGCCTCAAACGGCGCAAGGTGCAGCGCTTGTGCGCCACCCGGATACACCTGCTCGCGGAATCGTGAATCGTGTGCATCGCGGCCATCTTTTTGTGGCCCTGCACCAGGGAAGTGCTTCACCATGGCGGCGACACTCTCTGGCCCAAGTTGCGTGCCGCCTCGGAGGCCTTCAATGAAGGCAACGGTGAAGCGACGCACAACGTCTGGATCTTCACCAAACGTTCCGTAGCCGCGCGACCAGCGCGGGTCACTAAAGATGTCCGCCATGGGGCCAAGCAGCACGCGAATCCCTAGGGCAGTGAGCTCTTGACGCACCGTGTCGCCACAGAGCCGCGCCACCTCCTCGTCATCGCTCGCCGCAATTCCCGTGGTTTCCGGCCAGCGCGAAAGCGCCGCAATACTCTCTCCCGCAACCGGGCTACTTCGTACGTGGTGGCGGGGGTCAGATGAGAGCGTGACGGGGATCTTGAGCCGAGTCTCTTCGGCCGCCTCCTGCAGTGCGTTATGCCAGCGCGCAATCTCTGCAGGATCACTCCCGTCAACAATGTTCAGGTGCGAAATACCGCGCTTCCGAACGAGCTCTAAGTCTCGCTCGCGGCCAATGTAGGTGGCGGGATGGAAGAGGAGGCCCGCCTTCTCTTCAAGCGTCGCTTCAGCAAGGAGCGCCGCAGCCCGCGTCGCCGCAGCCTCGCGCGAGTTACTGCTCATCGCTCGGCTCAATCAGGCGGGCGCGGGTGATCGCGTCATCGCCGTATTTTGCGCGCATCTTGTCGGAGGCGCCGGTGATGGCGCGTTCTCGCGCCGACTGCGCACCACCGAAGAGGGGGAGTTGCTCGTCGGTTGTGAAGTCGGAGGTGGAGACACCAATGAGTCGGTATGGCTCGCCGCGCGCCGCCTTCTTGAGAAGCGCGCGCGCCGACTCAAAGATCGGTCCGCTCAGGTCACTCGGCTGCGGCAGTTTCACCTGTCGCGTGAAGGATTGAAACTCGGTGTCCTTCAGTTTCAGCGTGACGGTGCGCGCGAGCAGGTGTTCGTTTCGCAGAGAGTGCGAGACGGACTCAACGAGACCGAGGAGCAGCGTCTCAAGTGCGTGTGGATCGGCAACGTCGTCATCAAGTGTCATCTCGCGGCCGAGCGACTTGCGGTCGTCACCCGTATCAACCGTGCTGTCGTCTTCACCGATCGCAAGGAGCTTTAAATCGGGGCCGTGCGCGCCAAAACGACGCAGCAGGTGATCGTCGGGTGCGGCGGCGAGTTGCCCGCACGTTGTGATGCCGAGTTCGCGAAGTGTGCGCTGCGCAACAGGGCCAATCCCTGGGATCTCACCGACTGGCCGTGGTGCGAGCCAGGCAACCTGCTCGTCTGGTGGAACGATGAGCAGGCCATCTGGCTTTGATGCGCCAGATGCAATCTTGGCAACAAGTTTGCTCGCGGCACCACCAACGCTGATCGTTAAGCCTGTCTTCTCTTTCACCGCGCGCTTCAGCCCGCGTGCAACGCGATCTGCATCGCCGTGGAGTTGCGTGGTGCCAGCGAGATCGAGATACGCTTCGTCAACAGAGACCTGCTCAATCACTGGGCTCCATGCGTCGAGCAGCTCCATCACCTCATCCGACGCTTCGCTGTATCGCGCATGGCGTGGTTCAACAATGATGAGTTGTGGGCATCGCGCGCGAGCGAGTCGCGTGGAGATGGCGGCGCGGACGCCGAATGCACGCGCCTCATAACTTGCGGCGCAGATCACGCCGCGCTGTCCTTCGCTGTATCCAACCGCGACCGGCTTCCCCGCCAGATTCGGATGATCGCGGACCTCTACCGACGCAAAGAAGGCGTCAAGGTCAACGTGAAGAATGCTGCGTGGCGCGGTGCTCTTCGTTGTGGTCAGCCGTTTCTCTTCTTCGCGCTACGGCAGCTAGCTCTTTGGCTCAACGGTGACCGTGACCTCAGCGATGAGGTGCGCGGCGACCTTGACCTGCACCTTGTAGGTGCCGAGCTGCTTCAGCGGCTCATCCAACAAGACCTGGTGCTTCTCTACGTTGATCCCGCGGCGCTCAAGTGCTTCGGCGATCTCCTTGTTGGTGATGGAGCCGAAGAGCTTCCCGCCTTCGCCGACCTTCACTCCCATGGTGAGGGCGGTAGCACTGATCTTCTTGGCGTACTCCTCTGACTCCTGCTTGACGCGATCGACCTTGGAGGCGCGCGACGCGATCTCGGCGGCGACCCGGGTGGCCGCCCCGCCGATGGCAGGGATGGCGAGACCGTTCGCGATCAGGTAGTTCCTGGCGTAGCCCCCGGCGACCTCCTTGAGCTCGCCGGCCTTGCCGACCTTTGGGACGTTGGCGGTGAGGATGACCTTCATGTTGCGCTCCTTTCTGGGGCGGGGGAGAGCCCCCCGCGCTGGTGCGGGGATTCTCGCACACTCCTGAAACTCCCCCTTGACAGAGAACAGATGTTCTACGAGACTACCCAAGAAGAACAGATGTTCTAGTCAAAACAGGCCCTCGTCATGGGGGTAGCCCCCACGGGGGAGGAGGCACGAGATGGCAATGCAGCAGATCGCCCCGGTCAAGGTCAAGGTGACCGCACACTGGCGCACAGGGGCCCCCACGGCGGTCGCCTTTGAGGGGATCGTCCGCAAGGTGACCAAGGTGCTCGCCCTTCGCCGCGAGTACGGCGCGTACCGCGCCGAGAGCGGCCCACGCACCCTCTGGGAACTGGAGACCGAAGATGCCGCCCTCGTCCTCTCCTTCTCGCGCCGCAGTGGCGACTGGAGCATCGAGGCCTTCGACGACGCGTGGCGCACCCTTCCCTTCGCCTCCACGGCCGAAGTGCCTGGTGGCGTCCTCAGCCACGCCTAACTCGCCAAAGTGGCTCGCCGTGCGATGCTATGCACATGGCAACGCAGAGACGAACGAGGGCATCAAAGGGGCAAGGAGGCCCGGTTGAATCGGCGCGCTCCGCGCTTCGTTTGGTCGAGATCGGTCTCGACCTCACCCTTGCTGCGGTCCTCATGGTCGCCGTGCTCATTATCGGCGGCGAGGTACTTCATGAGATCGTCGTCGGGCTCCAATCCGGCAGCATTGAAGCGGCGCTCAAGATCCTTGATCGTGTGCTCCTCCTCTTCATCATTGCGGAGCTGATCTACACGCTGCGCATCTCGCTCGCTCGATCACAACTCATTCTTGAGCCGTTCCTCATCATCGGCCTTGTCGCCGTGGTGCGGCGCATTCTCATTGCAACTGCGCAAGTTGAGCAGTGGCTTGTGGCAGGACGAGAGATTTCACCGCTGCTTTATGAGCTCGGCGCACTGGCGGGGCTCGTCCTCTCGCTCGCCATCGCACTCTCGCTCGCGCGAAAGCACAGCGGCCGCAGCAGCGATTACGAGGCAGATTAACTTCTCCTTGCGTACGTTAGGGAGGGCTGCATGACGCACCTATCAGCTACCTCGCTTGGCGGCTATCTTGACGCGCTCGCCGCGGCGACCCCAGCACCAGGTGGCGGGTCGGCGGCTGGCGTTACTGGTGCGATGGGGGCGGCGCTCGTGGAGATGGTCGCCGGAATCTCACTCGCAAAGTCAGACGCGCACGGCGGCGAACATAGTGCGCTGCAACAGGCGGCACTTGAGCGCGCACGCAGCGCACGCGCTGAACTTCTTCAACTCGCCGAAGATGACGCCGTTGCATATGGCGCCTTTATGGAGGCACTAAAACTTCCAAAGGCTACTGATGACGAGCGGGCGGCGCGCACCGCTGCCATCTCAGCTGCAGCGCAGCGTGCCGCAGAGGTACCGCTCGCAACGCTTCGTGCCACGGTTGCTGTTGCTGAAGCGGCGCGCAGCATTCAAGACAAGTCACTCCTTGCTGCCGCGAGTGATCTTGAGGTTGCGGCACGTTTTGCACGCGCATCCGGTGAGAGTGCCGCGGAGAACGTTGAAGCGAACCTTCCGTACATTGACGATCCGCAGACACGCGCGGAGATTGCGAGTCAGACCAGCGCGGCGCTCACCGCACTCCACCGTGCAACGCCACAGTGAGTCGTAGCCTCGCCGCAAAGCCGCGCTCTACCGCGCTCGCCGCAGAGGCGGCGCGCATTGTTGCAGCGGCCACCGCGAAGCGAAGCGGAAGACCGCCAGTACTCGCTGCAGTCGTTGCAACAGAAGAGATTGATGCGCTCATTTACATGGAGCAGCTGCTCAAGCAGGCAGCGACTGCTGGTCTTGCGGTGAAGAAAATTTCGCTCGCTGCAACAGCGAGTGAAGCGGAGATCAGCGCAACGCTACAGCGTCTCTCAGAGGATCCAGATGTTGCGGGGATCATCCTGCAGTCGCCACTTCCGAGTGGCGTTGATCGCGCGCGTGTTGTGGCGGCGATCGATCCACAAAAAGATGTTGACGGGGCAACGGCAGCGAACGCTGCACGACTTACGTCGGGTGACCTTGACGGCACGCTCCTACCTGCAACGGCGGCGGCGGTGATGGAGCTGCTACGCGCTCATGAAGTCCCGCTGCGTGGTCAGCGCGCTGTGGTGGTGGGCCGCAGCGCTGTTGTGGGAGGCCCGGTGGCGCAGCTGCTTACGCTCGCCGGTGCGCAGGTAGAAGTTGTCCATTCAAAGACGCCAGATATGGGGGCGATCACGCGTACAGCGCAGATCCTGGTGGTGGCGGCCGGTGTACGAGGCCTAGTGCGCGGTGAACACGTTGCACCAGGCTGCGTGGTTATTGATGTTGGGATTCATGCCGACGGCGACCGCATCATGGGCGACGTTGATGCTGAGAGCGTGAGCGCAGCGATCGGCGAGTCAGGGGCGCTCAGCCCCGTGCCGGGCGGCGTTGGCCCCATGACGAACGCGATCCTCGTGCTGCAGGCGGCACAGGCTGCCGCGCGGCGTGCTGGGGCGTAGACTCACCGCATGTCCTTTCCATCTGACCTAGAGATCGCGCGCAGCGTCACGCCGAAGCCCATCGACGCGATCGCCGCCGACCTCGGCTTCACTCCAGACGAGGTGGAGCCCTACGGCCGCACCAAGGCGAAGATCTCGATTGAGGCGATTGAGCGGATGGAGAAGCTCGGCAAGCGCGGCAAGTACGTGGTGGTGACGGCGATCACGCCAACCCCACTCGGCGAAGGGAAGACCACCACAACGATCGGACTTGCGCAGGGGCTCAACGTGATTGGGAAGAGGGCAACGGTGGCGATTCGCCAGCCGAGCCTCGGACCTGTCTTCGGCATCAAGGGTGGCGCCGCAGGCGGCGGCTACAGCCAGGTGATCCCAATGGAAGAGTTCAACCTGCACCTCACCGGTGACGTCCACGCTATTGGCGCTGCGCACAATCTCGCCGCCGCGTTTCTTGACAACCATCTCCATCACGGCAATGCGCTCGGTATTGATCTGCGCGCCATCACCTGGCCGCGCGTTGTAGACATTAGTGATCGCGCTATTCGAAAGACGATCATCGGCCTTGGCGGACGCGAGAACGGTGTGGTTCGCGAATCAGAGACGGTGATCACTGTTGCAAGCGAGGTCATGGCGGTGCTCGCACTCGCCTCGGATATTGCTGACTTACGCGCACGCCTCGGTCGCATTGTGGTTGCAGAGACGACAGACGGGAAGCCAGTCACGACTGAAGACTTGAAAGTTGCTGGCGCAATGGCGGCGCTGCTGCGCGACGCAATCAAGCCGAACCTCCTGCAGACACTCGAGGGCGGCCCTGCGTTTGTGCACGCCGGTCCGTTCGCAAATATTGCGCACGGGAATAACTCCATCATCGCCGACCGTGCCGCACTCGCAACGAGCGAGATCGTTGTGACCGAAGCTGGCTTCGGCGCAGATATGGGCGCGGAGAAGTTCTTTGATATCAAGTGCCGCGCATCTGGCATTGCGCCAGACGCCGCAGTGATTGTGGCAACAGTGCGCGCGTTGAAGATGCACGGCGGCGTTGGAAAAATTGTTGCAGGGAAGCCGCTCGATCCAGCGCTGAATCAGGAGAACGTCGCAGCTGTTGAAGCCGGCGCGCAGAATCTTGCCAAGCAGATTGAGAACGTTCTCGCCTTTGGCATCCCCGCCGTTGTGGCAATCAACAAGTTCCCCACCGATACACCAGCAGAACACGAGGCGGTTAAGCGCGTTGCACTCGCAGCAGGCGCACGCGCCGCAGTGATCTCGTCGCACTTCACCGATGGCGGCAAGGGTGCGAAGGAACTCGCTGAGGCTGTCTGGGCGGCGGTCACTTCAGGTGAGGCGAAGTACGCGCCGATCTACGCAGACGATTTACCGCTCGCAAAGAAGATTGAAACGATTGCAATGCGCATCTACGGCGCCGATGGCGTGGATATCTCACCTGCCGCTTCGAAGCGCTTGGCACGACTTGAGGAACTCGGCTACGGGAAGCTCCCGATCTGCATGGCGAAGACGCAGTACTCGCTCTCCCATGACGCAAGCAAGCTCGGTCGCCCAACCGGCTTCCGGGTGCCCGTTCGCGGTGTCACCCTGGCGGCAGGGGCCGGCTTCATCACCGCGATCTGTGGCGATATGCGCCTGATGCCGGGCCTGAATAAGGCGCCTGGCGGCGAGCGGATCGACCTCGACCTGACTCGCGGCGGAGAAATCACCGGCCTCTTCTAGGCCTCGTTTCGTGCTCCGCTGAGCGCGGCTGGAACCCCCGCCGCACCCAGGGCGTTATGGGTATGAAGGGCTCTCCTGAGCCCAAGAGAAGGAGCGAACGAATGAGAACACGAAGCGCCCTGATGACGCGGCTCGGAGTACCTGCAGTCGTAGGTGCTGTCCTCGCCATCGCCCTCGCCTTAACCTCCGGACTCGGAGCCCTTAGCGGCTCTAGCAGCCAGGGCGGTGCTCTCGAACCGAACTACCCCGATTTTGGCGCTCCGGACAAGGGTGCTGGCCCAAGTACCGGCGCACCTGAGCCAGGGGATACGAGCACTTCTAGTCGAGGCGACAGCGCAACCAACGTCGTCCGATACGGGAACATCTTCCTCGAAGTGACCGATGCCGACGATGCGCTCACGCGCGTGACGAAGCTCGTCGAAAGTGCCGGCGGCTACCTCTCGGCAAGTTCTCGTTCAGGCGAGGAAGAAAACCTAAACCTGAGCGCAACCTTCAAAGTTCCAGAGGCAAAGTTCAGCGATGTAATGGCATCTCTCCGTACCGAGGGTAAGACACTCTATGAAGACATCAACAGCTATGAGGTCACCATGCAAGTGGTGGATCTGGAAGCACGACTCAAGAATCTTCGAGCGAGCGAAGCGGCGTTTCTTGAGCTTCTAGATCGTGCAAAGAGCGTGGCAGATGTTGTCGCAGTTCAAACGGAGTTGAGCAGGATCCGTGGGGACATTGAGGCGTACGACTCGCAGCTCAACGCGCTGAAAGATCAGGTTGCAATGTCAAGCATTAGCGTGACAATGCAGCTTCCAGTTTCACCAGTTGATGTTGCGTCGGGAGACTTTGATTTTGGGTACGAGATCAGCAACGCACTCGCAAATCTGATCAACGTTGGACGAGCGGTCGTTACCGCAGGGATCAACATCGTGGTGATCGGAATCCCGATCGCTGTGATCGGCGCGCTCTTCGGCTCGGTGATTGGTCGAGCGCTGACCGCAGTTGCCGCCTGGTTCAAGAAGTCGTTGAACGGCTCGGGCAAGGGTACGCGTCGGGCGGCCCGCCGCTAAGTCGTAGCTACTGAACGCGAAGCGCCGCTGGGGCTAAATGGCTCCGGCGGCGATCGCGATTACGGCAACGGTAAGTAGGCCAATCGCCACACCGATCGCTCCTGCAAGCCAGGCGCGCAGGTTCAGCGGACCGAGTTTCTCGCTCTCATCTGACGCGTGGTCTCCCATGAGGTCTAGTATCCCAGACGATGAGGATTGACATCGGTGACGGGTTTGAACTGATCGGCGTGGAGAGCGCCGAGGAGCTGCTGCTCGCCCCGCCATGTATCCGCGACGACGCAGATCACGCCACCTGCACCTGGTGGGAAGACGCCGACAAGGGGAGTAAGGCCGCGCGCGTCGATGCGCTCACCGCGACTCCTGCACAGCGCGCGAGCGCACCAGCAGGTGGCAAGGCGGCGCTCGCCGCCTTCCTTGGTGCCGAAGTGAGCGAGGCGCCAGCCTTTAATCCGTTTGCGCCGAAAGAGCCGACGCGCGAAGAGGCGCTGCGTGATGCCGCCGCCGCACCCGGTCAGCCGGCGAAGCTACGCCTCCTCACGCGACAACTTCCAATCAGCGGACCGATGGGCTGGATCCTTCTCGCCAAAGGCGAGCCGGTCGCCTACTGCCAGGCCGGCCCACTCTCAGCATTTCCTCGCGCGCAGCGACTCCGTGATCGCTACCCCGATCTCCCGTCTACGCCACCACCCGCAGTGGTGACCTGTATCTCAGTGATCCCTGCAGCGCGCGGCAGCGCACTCGGCAGCGCACTCGTTGAAGGGGTGCTCACGCGACTCAGTACCGCAGGATTTGCCGCAGTCGAGACGTATCCCGAAGAGCCAGCGACTGCGGCGGCACTCGATGCGGACGCAACCTCCTCTGCAACGCAACGTTTCTGGGAGCGGCTGAACTTCTCCGTTGCCGCTACGGGACCCGATGGACGCTGGCCGGTGATGCGTCGCGTGCTCGAATGAACGACGTGCGGCTTTCGGAGCCACTCCCCTCATACGAAGTCGTTGCGAACGTCAGTGAGGGGCGCGATGCGGCGATCCTTAGCGCCTTCACGGCGATCGTCGCTGGTTCTCCAGGGGTGCAGCTGCTCGACGTGCACCACGACCCTGATCACGATCGCAGCGTCTACACCTACGTGGGAGAGGCCGAAGCGCTCGCCCTTGCGACTCGCGCGCTGGCGCGACTTGCGATCGCAACGATTGATCTCACCGCGGTGACAAAGAGCGGTGCTGGCCGCGGTGTTCATCCACGGATCGGTGCAATTGATGTGATTCCGCTGATCCCACTCGGTCCTGGCGGGAGCGAGCATGGAGCGGTGGTGGCGGCGCGGGCGCTCGGTCGCACCCTTGCCGCCGACCTTGATCTCCCCGTTCACTTCTACGGCGCGGTCGCGCGCAGCGAAGTGAGGCGGGCACTTCCAGAGATTCGACGTGGTGGATTTGAGTCGCTGGCTGAGCGGCAGCGAGATCCAAACCACGAACCCGATGAGGGTCCAATCACGCCGCACCCAACGGGCGGCGCTGTTGCGGTTGGGGTGCGTTCACTCATGGCAGCGTGGAACATTGAACTGACGGGCGCGCCCGAAGCAAAACTCGCCGACGCTGCACAAGCGATGGCTCGATCAATGCGAGGGAGTGCGCCGCGCGGCGTACCGGGACTGCAGGCGCTCGGGTTCCGGCTTCCAAGCGTTCACGGCGCGCAACTCTCCATGAATCTGCACGACGTTGTCGAGGCCAGCACTGCGGGGGTCACACTTCACAGCATTCGAGCCCGCGCAGAAGAAGAGGCGCGTCTGCTCGGCGTCCAGCTCGGTGAGAGTGAGATCGTGGGGCTTCTGCCAGAGTCCGCGCTTCGCGCGGGGGGAGATCCAAACGCGCTGAAGATTCGTAGCGGCTGGCAGCGTGCGTCGATTGAATCGCGTCTCGCTAGATAGCAAACAGCGTTAGTAAGAGCAGAACGGCAGCTACAGGCAAGAGACAGCCAGAGGCTCGCGCTCCACTCTTCCCCGCACTGAGTGTGGCCTTTGCCACGCGCTTCTCTTCGCGTCGGCGTTGATCTTCAGTAATCGCGGCGAATAGTACGAATTCATCAAGAGATGACCCGTTGTTGTTTAGATCAAACGCACCACCATCTTCACCGCCATCATTACCGCCACCGAAATCTCCGTCACTCATGATCAGCCTCCGTGCTTGACGGCGCTGACGCGCCAGCTACTCTGATTACATCAAGTAGTTGTGCCATCAGTCTGTCGCGCCGCACCCGTTTAATCGGAGGTTAGTCGGCGCCAAAGGCCTCGCCGCGTGGCTCCACCACAATCGTGGTCGTCTCCTCTGGAAGGCCAGAGATGGTAATGGTGAGCTTCGGTTGCGCAGTTGGTGGCGTGGTGAGTCCTTCTTCCTTGCAGAAGGCCTTCACGGCGGCGTTCGCCTTTGCAACGTCATCGGTCATTGGCATAGGGATGACGATCTTTGGGCCAAGCTCGCTGATCAGCGCCGAGGCGGCCTCAGCGCTTAACTCGCCGCCAACGGGAACGAGCACGATGTCAGCGCCAGGGAGCTCCTTGATCTGGTCGGTGGAGA
>JACCDP011042354.1_pt1 | contig 11969 bp, 8 predicted proteins | sample 7445841 | NCBI WGS metagenome assembly JACCDP01 (sample SAMN15323441, study PRJNA562643) | freshwater metagenome | isolation source: river surface water | place: USA:Blue River Watershed | collected 2017-08-17
GCCGGCGAGGTGACGCACTGGATCACGATGAACGAGATCCGCTGCTTCACGCTGCTGGCCTACGGCTACGGCACCAAGGCGCCGGGCCGCAAGGAGAGCAACGCCGTCGTCAACCAGACCTTCCACCACGCCCTGCTGTGCCACGGCCACGGTGTGCGCGCGGTGCGCGAGTTCGGCGGCGCGGGCGCCAAGGTGGGCCTGACCGACAACTGCGACGTCTGCATCCCCGTGACCGAGACGCCGGCAGACATCGCCGCCGCCAAGGCCTGGTTCCTGGAGAAGAACGCCCACGTGCTGGGCGCCATGCACGCCGGCCACTATCCGGCCGACTACCTGGCCCGCGCGGGCGCCGACGCCCCGCAGGTGGAGCCCGGCGACTTCGACCTCATCAGCCTGCCCACCGACCACCTGGGCCTGAACATCTACACCGGCACCTACGTGCGCGCCCCCAAGAACGGTGCCTCGGACCAAGCCTGGGAGGCCGTGCCGCTGCCGATCAACTACCCGCGCGCCGACAGCCCCTGGCTGCACATCGCGCCGCAGTCCATCTACTGGGCCACGCGCTTCTGCGCCGAGCTGTACGGCCACCAGTCGCTCTACATCACCGAGAACGGCTGCGGCTACAACGAGGAGCCGGTGGTGAACGGCGAGGTGCTGGACCTGCACCGCCGCGACTTCGTGCGCAACCACCTGCGCGAAGCCCACCGCGCCATCAGCGACGGCGTGCCGCTGCACGGCTATTTCCTGTGGAGCTTCATCGACAACTACGAATGGGAAGATGGCTACCAGCGCCGCTTCGGCATCGTGCACTGCGACTACGAGACGCTGGTGCGCACGCCCAAGCTGTCGGCCCGCTACTACGCCGAGGTCGTCAAGGCCCACCGGATCCTCTGATGAACACGCAAGCCCTGCCCCTGAAGAAAGCCTTGCCACCCGTGGCCGACCGCCTGCCGATGTCGCAGAAGATCGGCTTCGGCCTGGGCTCCATCCTCGACATGTGGGGGCACTGGCTGTACGCGTCGCTGGCCTTCCAGGTGTTCAACATCTTCCTGGGCGTCGCGCCCGGGCTGATCTCCACCGTCCAGGCCATCAAGATCGTCATCGACGCCGGCTCCGACGCGCTGTTCGGCTGGCTGTCGGACAACACGCGCACGAAGTACGGCCGCCGCCGCCCCTTCATCCTGGTCGGCGGCGTGCTGGCGGGTATCGGCTTGCCGCTGATGTTCGCCGTGGGCCGCGGCTGGACCGACACGCAGTACTTCATGTTCATGCTGATCAGCATGGTCATCTACGTGCCGGTGATGAGCTGCTTCAACATGCCCTGGGTCAGCCTCGGCGCGGAGATGACGCCCGACTATCACGAGCGCACCACCGTGATGGCCGTGCGCAACGCGATCCAGAAGGCGCCCGAGCTGGCGATGTTCTTCGCCGCGCAGTTCACGACGCTGGCCTGGTTCCACGACGCCAATGGCAAGCCCGACATCCTGCGCGGTGCGCAGGTCTATTGCGCCATCCTCGGCACCATCATGGTCGGCGTGTCCATCGCCATCTTCCTGCTGGTGCGCGAGCGCTATTACGAGAAGCTCGTGGCGCGCACGCAGACGCACATCCCGCTGGCCGACACGCTGTGGCGCACGCTGCGCTGCAAGCCCTTCCGCACCGTGCTGACGATGTCGCTGGCCTACAGCATCGGCACGGCCATGGTCGGCGCCCTGGGCTACTACGCGACGGTCTACTACGTCTGCAAGGGCGACATCGTCACGGCGACGCAGTGGAACACCGCGATGGGCCTGGCCGGCATGGGCTTCGGCTTCGCGGGCATCCCGTTCTTCTCGTGGATCGCGCGCCGCTGGGGCAAGCGCACGGGCCTGGCCTGCGTGCTGACGCTGGCCATCTGCGCCTTCATCGGCGACTGGTGGCTGTACGACCCCGAGCGACCCTACCTGCAGCTGCTGGCCTGCGGCTTCGTGGCGTTCACCGGCGCCGGCTTCTGGACGCTGTATGCCGCCACCATCGGTGACGTCGTCGACTACGACGAATCGCAGACCGGCCAGCGCCGCGAGGGTTCGTTCTCGGCCTGTCAGTCGTGGATCTCCAAGGTCGGCATCGCGCTGGGCGTGGGCGCGTCGGGCTGGATCCTGCAGTTCACCGGCTTCGACGCCGCCAAGGAAGGTGCGCAGTCGCCGGAGGCCATCTTCTGGATTCGCATCCTGCTGTCGGGCATCCCCGTCATCGGCCTGGTGCTCGCGCTGATCGCCATCCTGCGCTTCCCGCTGACCGAGGCCCGCATGCTCGAGATCCGCAGCAAGCTCGAAGCGACGCGGGGCACGGTATGACCGTATCGCGCCGCCACGCGCTGCAGGCCGCGCTGGCCGGCGCGGCCCTCGCCGCCCCGGCCGCCGCCACGCCAAGCCCCGGCACCGGCATCGAGGGCCAGCGCAAGGCCGACCGGGGAGATGGCCGCTACGTCAACCCCATCGTGCCCGGCGACCATGCCGACCCGACCATCCTGAAAGACGGCGCCGATTACTGGATGACTTTTTCGTCCTTCCAGTCCTACCCCGGCGCCGTCATCTGGCACTCGACGGACCTGCTCAACTGGACGCCGGTCACCGCCGCGCTGACCCAACCCATCGGCACCGTCTGGGCGATGGACCTCATCAAGCACGCGGGCCGCTACTACCTCTACATCCCGGTCCTCAACGACGCCGGCACGGGCATCTACGTCATCCACGCCGACGACATCCGCGGCCCGTGGAGCGCGCCCATCGACCTGAAGATCCCCGGCTGCATCGACCCCGGCCATGTCGTCGGTGAGGACGGCCGGCGTTACCTGTTCGTCAACGGCGGCCGGCGCGTGCGGCTCACGGCCGATGGCCTGGCCACCGACGGCCCGCTGGAAGACAAGGCCTGGACGCCCTGGCAATACCCCAAGGACTGGGTCGTCGAGATGTTCGCGCCCGAGGGGCCGAAGCTGTTGCGTCGCGGCGAGTGGTTCTACCTGATCTCCGCCGTCGGCGGCACGGCCGGGCCGCCCACCAGCCACATGGTCACCGTCGCGCGATCACGCTCCGTCCACGGGCCCTGGGAGCACGCGCCCAACAACCCCATCGTGCGCACGACGAGTGCCGGCGAACCCTGGTGGTCGCGCGGGCACGCCAGCGTCGTCGAAGGCCCGAGCGGAGATCCTGGCGACTGGTGGATGGTCTATCACGGCTACGAGAACGGTTTTCGCACGCTGGGCCGCCAGGCGCTGCTGGAGCCCGTGGAGTGGACCCAGGACGGCTGGCTGCGCGCCAAGGGCGGCACGCTGGACCGGCCGCTGCCGGCGCCCCGATTGAAGAATCCAGGCGGCAAGGCCGGCCCGGCCGGCGTCGCGCTCTCGGACGACTTCTCTCGCCACCGCATGGGCGTGCAGTGGACCTTCCACGCCCCCGGCCCCGATGAACTCTCGCGCTTGCAATGGCAGGACCGCAGCCTGCTGATGCGCGGCAAGGGCAAGTCCCTGGCCGACTGCTCGCCGCTGGTCTGCATCACGGGTGACCGCAGCTACGAGTGCAGCGTCGAGCTGGAGATCACCAGCCACGACAGCACCGGCCACGGCGGCCTGGGCCTGTTCTACGACGAGCGTGGCCATGTGGGCATCGCCTTCAGCACGACGCAGCTGCTGACCTACGGCTACGGCCAGGAGCACGCATGGATGCGCGAGAACATGGCCACGCGCAAGGTCCACATCCGCCTGACCAACCGCGAGAACGTCGTCACCTTCCGCTATTCGCGCGATGACGGCCGCACCTGGGTGCAGCACCCCTGGCAGATGGAAGTCTCGGGCCTGCATCACAACGTGTTCGGCGGCTTCGTCAGCCTGCGCATCGCGCTGTTCAGCGCGGGTGCCGGCGAGGTGCGCGCCCGCAACTTCGTCTACCGAGGACTCCCCACGTGACATCCCGCCGCCAACTGCTGGCCGCCGCCGCCGCGCTGCCGCTCGCCCCCCACGCCGCGCTCGCCGCCCAGCGCCAGCGCCAGCTCGTGCTGGACCTCGCGCAGGCCACGCAGCCGCTGGACCGCTTCTTCGACCACTGCGTCGGCTCCGACTACCCCGGCACGCTGTTCCGCGAGGACTCACTCGCGCAGCTGAAGACGGCGGTGGACGAGCTGGGCTTTCGCTACCTGCGCTTCCACGCGATCTTCCATGACGTGTTCAAGACCGTCACACGCGACACCGCCGGCCAGCTCGTGTTCGACTTCACGCGCATCGACCAGCTCTACGACGCGCTGCTGGCCCGGCGCATCAAGCCCTTCGTCGAACTGGGCTTCACGCCGGCCGCGCTGAAGAGCTCCGACAACAAGATCTTCTACTGGGCCGGCAACACCTCCCACCCCGAGCCCACCGGCTGGGTCGCGCTCATCGACGCGTTCACGCGCCACCTGCTGCAGCGTTACGGCGCGTCGGAGGTGCGCAGCTGGTACTTCGAGGTGTGGAACGAGCCCAACCTCGACGGCTTCTGGGAAAAGGCCGACCGGCAGGCCTATTTCGACCTCTACACGCGCACGGCACGCGCCATCAAGGCCATCGACCCGCAGCTGCGCGTCGGCGGCCCGTCCACGGCCGGCGCGGCCTGGATGCCGGAGTTCCTGGCCCACGCGAAGGCCACCGATACGCCGGTGGACTTCATCACCACGCACACCTACGGCGTGGACAACGGCTTCCTCGACGAGTTCGGCAAGGAAGACCTGAAGCTGTCGCCCTCGCCCGACGCCATCGTCGGTGACGTGCGCCGCGTGCGCCGCGAGATCGAAGCCTCGCACCTGCCGGGCCTGCCGCTGTTCTTCACCGAATGGAGCACCAGCTACAACCCGCGCGACCTGGTGCACGACAGCTACATGAGCGCCGCCTACGTGCTGACCAAGCTGCGCCAGACCCAGGGCCTGGCCCAGCACATGAGCTACTGGACCTACACCGACCTCTTCGAGGAGCCCGGCCCGCCGGATGCCGCCTTCCACGGCGGCTTCGGGCTCATGACGCGGGACGGGGTGCGCAAGCCGGCCTGGTTCGCCTACCGCTACCTGCGGCAGCTCGCTGCACTGCAGGGCCGCGAGATTCCTTGTAACGACGAGTTCAGCTGGGCCGCCACCGATGGCGAGCAACTGCGCGTGCTCGTCTGGGACTGGCGCAACACCGAGCAGCAGCTCAGCAACCGCAGCTTCTTCGGCCGCCCGCAGCCGGCGCGCGACGTGGGCAGCGTCAGCATCGAGCTGCGCCACCTGCCGCCGGGCCGCTATCGCCTCACGCAGCACCGCACCGGCTACCTCGCCAACGACGCGCACACGCTCTACCTGAAGATGGGCGCGCCCAAAGACCTCGACGCACGCCAGCTCGCCGAGCTGCAGGCCGCCACCACCGACCAGCCCGAACGCCTGCCCGAGCGCCAGCGTGAACTGCGCGTCGGCAGCGCCGGCACCGCCCGGCTGAAGCTCGCCCTGCGCAGCCACGACATCGTGCTGCTGAACCTGACGCGCGTCGCCGGCTGAAGCGCCGCGCACGCCTGCCGCGCCGCTGGGCGGGCAGGCCGTCACCGCAGCCATCGCCGTAGCCCGCTGGACGCTGAACGCACGGTTACGTCCCGGTGCTGCACGCGGCCACGGGCGGCGACACAATCACCGCACCGTTGCGTTCGGCCGCAGGGGCGGCGCGCCAGTCACGCCGCCCTGATCGAGGCCACCGCCCAGCCATCAGCTGAAGGCGCCCCTGACACAACCTGACCCGACACGGAGGCGCCGCACCAAGCCGGCGGCGCCCTTGTGCTGCGCACAGCGTGAGGCGGACTGTGCTGCAGCGTTTTCAACCTAGGAAACCACCATGAGATCCAAACTCCTGACGTCCCTGTGCCTGCTGGCGCTTGCGCTGGCGGGCTCGGCCCAAGCTGCGACCAAGGCCTGCACGGCCACGGCCATCAAGCCCTACATCAAGGTCGGCGGCAGCTGGACGAACACCGCTGCCTCCAACGTCGCCGCCGGCACGACGTTCGTGCTGGGCCCCCAGCCCACGTCGGGCGGCAGCTGGGCCTGGAGCGGCTGCGGCAGCGCGGGCACGTCTCGCGAGCAAAGCCTCACGGCGAAGTCGAGCTGCACGGCGACGGTGACCTACACGAACAGCTGCGGCACCAAGTCGACCCAGGCCTTCAAGCTCACCGTGCCCGGCATGCGTGACCTGACGAGCCTGCAGCTGTCCAAGCAGATGGGCGCGGGCTGGAACCTCGGGAACTCGCTCGAAGCCATCGGCGGTGAGACCGCCTGGGGCAACCCGCAGGCCACGCAGGCGCTGTTCAACGCCGTGAAGGCCGCCGGCTTCAAGACCGTGCGCATCCCCGTCGCGTGGAAGCAGTACGCCGACGCCAACGACAACATCAGCGCCGCCTGGATGAGCCGCGTGACGCAGGTCGTCAACTACGCGAAGAATGCCGGCCTCTACACGATGATCAACCTGCACTGGGACGGCGGCTGGATGCAGCCCACCTACGCCCAGCAGGCCACCGTGAATGCACGCATCACGAAGTTCTGGACGCAGATCGCGAACAACTTCAAGGGCTACGACGACACGCTGCTGTTCGCGGGCACGAACGAGGTGATGGTCACCGGCGACTACGGCACGCCCACGGTCGAGTACTACACGGTGCAGAACGGCTTCAACCAGACCTTCGTGAACGCCGTGCGTGCGACCGGTGGCAACAACCTGGCTCGCCACCTCATCGTGCAGGGCTTCAACACCAACATCGACCACACGGTGAACTTCGCGACGCTGCCCAACGACTCCGCGACCAAGCGGCTGATGATGGAGGTGCACTTCTACGACCCCTACAACTTCACGCTGAACGAGAACAGCAGCATCTGGCAGTGGGGTGCATCGGCCACCAATGCGGCCAACACCGAGACCTGGGCCAACGAGGCCTGGGTGGACGCGCAGTTCCAGAAGATGAAGACCCGCTACGTCGACGCCGGCATTCCGGTCATCCTCGGCGAGTTCGGCGCCATCCGGCGCACGGAGTTCTCGGGGGCGGAAACGTATCGCACGAACTGGGCTCGCTACGTGGCCCGCTCGGCGTGGACGCACGGCGCCGTGCCCGTGTGGTGGGATGCCGGCTCGCCGAGCGCCAACCACAGCACCGGGCTGCTGGATCGCAACAGCGGCGCGCAGGTCTACCCGAATCTGATCAGCGCCATCGTCAAGTCGGCGCAATGACGCGAGGGCCGGGGCAAGCCCCCGGCCTGTTGCGCTGCTTCAGCGCGACACCAGAAGATCCTCGGGCTGCTTGCCCGCGGCCAACGCGTCCTTGAACCAGTTCGGGCGCTTGCCCACGCCCGACCACGTGCGGCCGGCGCCATCGGTGTACTTGGCCACACCTGCGGGCTTGCGCGCCGCAGGCTTGCGGGCCGCCGGGCCGGCCACCGCGCGCTTGCGCGTAGCGCGCGCCGGTGCGCCGCCGAACAGCTCTTCGGGCGTGAGGTCGTAGTGGGCGATGGCCTCCTTGATACGCCCGATGACACCGGCCTTCTCACGCGAACGCAAGGTGTCGGCCTGCTTTTGCAATTGCGCAATCTGCTTCATCAGCGTTTGCAGATTCTTTGCCATGTCTGAACTCCAGCGACTTGTTGTTGTGTCCGGAGAATTCGACCACAGAAGATGGGCACGCATGGGCGGATGACGGCTGCCAGTCATGGGAATGACGTGCAGCCATCAGCGAAACAACGAGGCGCCGGCGGCGACCGCGGCCGTTGCAACTCGCCAGGCGAGCACTGCATCGGCCAATGCCTACAGCGCAATGGCCCGCATCCCGACCCTCAAGCACGAGCCGGTGGCGCAAATTGGCGGTGTGGCGACGGCGATGCCGCGCCATTCAAAGCGATTTGCAATCCCCAAAGGAGCCCCCCATGTCCTATCCCACCATCTCCTCGTCCAAGGTCGAAGGCACGACCGTCTACAACCTGCACGGCGACAAGCTCGGCTCGATCGATGACCTGGTCATCGACAAGCGCAGCGGCCAGGTTCGCTACGCCGCGCTGGAGTTCGGCGGCTTCCTGGGCATGGGCACCGACCGCTATCCGCTGCCGTGGAACATGCTGAAGTACGACACCAACAAGGATGGCTACGTCGTCAACATCGACAAGACCCAGCTGGAGCGCGCACCGCGCTACACCGAAGACGAAGCGCCGACCTACACCGATGAGTACGGCCGCAAGGTCTACGACTACTACGGCTTCCCCTGGATCTGACGCGCGCCGGGCGCACACCGGCCAAGCGGGCGGGTAGCGGTTGGCGCCACGGCGCCATGCCGCTCCCGCCCGCGATCGTTTGAGGCCGCGCGGCGCCACCACCGCCGCCACTCGCGGCGTAGCGGCTGATAAGACCGCCCTGGCGCAAGCGCCGCCATCCACCCCAAGCGGCGTTGTCCGACGGCAGCGCCACCGCGGCACCGACAGGGCGCCGCCCCGCTCGTTTCTAAGCTGACGGCACGGGCGCTGAAAGCCCGCCGATCCCCCCGCCATCAATCCCAAGGAGAGACCCATGACGACACGATTCCAAGCCCCCCGTCTGCTGTGCGCACTGCTGTTTGCCGGCCTGGCCGGTGCGGCCTCGGCCAACATCAGCAAGCCGGTCTACAACACCGCCAAGGACGAAGTGAAGGCCATGTTCAAGGCCGAGCGCGACAGCTGCGACAGCCTGTCCGGCAACGCCAAGGACGTCTGCGTCGAACGCGCCAAGGGCCAGGAGAAGGTGGCCCTCGCCCACCTGGAGTACCAGTACACCGGCAAGGAAAAGGACCGCAACGACTACCTCGAGGCCCGCTTCGACGCCAAGTACAAGGTCGCCAAGGAAGCCTGTGACGACAAGTCGGGCAACGCCAAGGACGTCTGCGTGGCCGACGCCAAGGCCGCACACGACAAGGCCAAGGCCGACTGGAAGGCGCACAAGAAGATCGTCGAAGCCCAGAACGACCAGATGGAAGCCAAGCTGAAGGCTGACTACAAGGCCGCCAACGAGCGCTGCGACGTCCTGTCCGGCGACGCCAAGGACAGCTGCCAGGCCAGCGCCAAGGCCCGCTACTTCCAGTGATGAACCCGCGTCCCGCCCTCTCTCGAGGCGGGACGTTTTTCGCTGGCATGGGGTTTGCTCTTAACCAGGAATTCAAGCGGCATTTCCAGCCGCGATCCCGGGGATGACCGGGCCGATGGCCTGGCGAGGAGCAAATTTCATGTCGAGCGAGGATATTCGTGTGGTGCTGGTCGATGACGACATCGACACCTGTGAGACCTTGAGCAGCCTGTTGCAGTTCGATGGCTACAGCGTGCGCGTCGCACGCACGGCGCAGGACGCCATCACCGCCGTGGACGAATATCAACCCGTGTGTGCGCTGGTCGACCTGGGGCTGCCCGACCTCGACGGCTGCGAGCTCAGCAAGCGCCTGCGCAGCCGCTACGGGCCCGATCTCGTGCTGATTGCCGTGACCGGCCGCAGCGGCGATGACGAGCACAATCTGGCCATGGCCTGTGGCATCGACCATGTGCTGTGCAAGCCATTGACGGCGGAGAACCTCCGGCGCTTCTTCCCCCCGCGGACCTGATTTACCGGTAAGAACCGGTAACTTTTGCCGACAGCTCGGCGAACTTGACCGATACCGCTCGCCCAGCCCGTCGGCTGCGGCCCGCCCGGCACGGCGCTGGCGCCGATGCGTCAGCGCAAGAACGACAACAAGGATCCGCGATGCCCGTGACGCCCCCGGCCGCCGATGACACCACCCTTTTCCGCCGCATCCTGACCCGCAACCTCGCGGTGCCCCTCGTCATGGGGCTGCTCAGCATCGTCGTCTTCATCGCCCTGCTGGCCCGCCTGCTGAACCTGCTGGAGTGGGTGGACCACACCAACCGCGTCATCATCAGCGCGCACGAGCTGACCACGCACATGTCCGACCAGGAGGCCGGCGTGCGCGGCTTCATGCTGGCCGGCCAGGACAACTTCCTGACGCCCTACACGCTGGCGCGCGGCCGCTTCCTGAACGACATCGACGCGCTGATGAAGTCCGTGGCCGACAACCCGGCGCAGGTGGAGCGGCTGAGCCGGGTCAAGATCGCCGCCCAGGCCTGGGACGACTTTGCGCACGAGGGCATCGCCATGCGCCGGCGCGGCGAACCGCTGGAGGCGTTCGTGCGCACCGAGCGCGGCAAGCGGCTGTCCGACGACATCCGGCGTGACCTGCGCACCGTCATCGACGCCGAGCTGCGCCTGCTGGGCGAACGCAGCGAGGCCGCGCGCGAAGGCACCTGGACAGCCGTCATCGGCTACGTCGCGCTGGTGGCCGGCCTGAGCGGCCTCATCGCATGGGCCGGCCGTCGTGACATCCACGCGCTGTCGTCCAGCTACGGCAGCGCGCTGGAGGCGATCCGCATCGATGCCGAGGAGTCCGCCGAGCGCGCGTGGCTGCGCGGCGCCGAGACCGAACTCATGCAGCAGCTGACGGGCGAGCGCGCGCTGACGGTCATCGCGCGGCGCATGCTGGACTTCCTGGCTGAACGCATCGGTGCGACGGTATCTGCCGTGTTTACAGCGAGTGAGGACGGTCGGCTGCAGCGGATCGGCGCGCACGGTGTGCTGCCAGGCTCCGAGCTGGCCGTGCAAGAGAACAACCTCGTCGCGCAAGTCTGGCGGGACGCCACCCTGGTGCGGCTGCCCGGCCTGCAGGCCGATTTCCTGAAGGTGGCGACCGGCCTGGGCGAGATGCCGCCACGCGAGGTGGTGCTGCTGCCGGCACGCCACGAAGGGCGTGTCAACGCCGTGCTGGAGCTGGGCTTCGTCGAGCCGCCCGACAAGCGCGCGATGTTGCTGCTGGAGCAGTTGCAGGACGCGCTGGGCGCGCATATCGAGGCAGCGCTTTCCCAGCAGCGCCTGCAGCGAGCGCTGGAGGAAACCCGCCAGCTCAACGAGGAGTTGCAGGTGCAGCAGGAAGAGCTGCGCACGGCCAACGAGGAACTCAGCGAACAGTCGCGTGTGCTGTCGGAGTCGCAGCTGCAGCTCGAAGAGCAGCGCGCCGAGCTGGAGCAGACCAATGTGCAGCTGGGCGAGCAGTCCGAGGCGCTGTCGCGCCGCAACGCGGCCCTCAGCCAGGCCCAGAACGAACTCAAGGAGCGCGCATTCGAGCTGCAGCGCGCCAGCCGCTACAAGTCCGAGTTCCTGGCCAACATGAGCCACGAGCTGCGCACGCCGCTGAACAGCTCGCTGATCCTGTCGCGCCTGCTGGCCGACAACAAACCCGGCAACCTGACCGAAGAGCAGCTGCGCTTCGCCAACACCATCCACGCCGCCGGCCGCGACCTGCTGACGCTGATCAACGACATCCTGGACCTGTCCAAGGTGGAGGCCGGCAAGCTGGAGATCGTGCAGCGCCCGGTGCCGCTGCATGCGCTGGCCGACGGCATGCGCCGCACCTTCGAGCCGCTCGCGCAGGACAAGCGCCTGGCGTTCACGGTGTCGCTCGCGCCGGGCGTGCCGGAAAGCATCGAGACCGACGCCCAGCGCGTTGAGCAGATCCTGCGCAACCTGCTGTCCAACGCCATCAAGTTCACCGAGCGCGGTCACGTCACGATGCAGATCGAGCCGCGCAGCGACGGCGTCGCCTTCGTCGTGAACGACACGGGCATCGGCATTCCGCCGAGCCAGCAGCAACGCGTGTTCGAGGCCTTCCACCAGGGCGACGGCGCCCTGAACCGCCGCTATGGCGGCACCGGGCTGGGCCTGTCCATCTCGCGCCAGCTGGCCAAGCTGCTGGGCGGCGACGTACAGCTCAGCAGCATCGAGGGCGAAGGCAGCCAGTTCACGCTGATGCTGCCGCACAAACTGGACGTCACGCCAGCCGTGCCGGCGCCGGTCGCCGTGCCGCCGCTCGCGCTGCCGACTGCGGCGGGCGCCGCCTTGCCCC
>JACCDP010171112.1_pt1 | contig 11968 bp, 16 predicted proteins | sample 7445841 | NCBI WGS metagenome assembly JACCDP01 (sample SAMN15323441, study PRJNA562643) | freshwater metagenome | isolation source: river surface water | place: USA:Blue River Watershed | collected 2017-08-17
CAGTACTTACAATGTAACCAATACTTCTATAGTGTCAAGATTAATTTTTAAAATCTTCTAACATTTGTTTAAAATATTCTCTAGATTTATAAGCATTTTTTAACATAAGAAATCTTGTTGTTGGCATGTTTAATAATTCTGCCGCATCTGAATCAGTATTAGAAGCGGAAATAGCATACAACATTAAAGCATCTTTAACAACTTTTGGTATTGCAGCCCATAGCTGAAATCCATAATACTTACCGCCAAGAACCCTAGTAGTAACTTCAAGTTTAAGAGCTATTATTTCCTCTAATGAAAGCTTGTTTAGCATGAATTCAAATTCATCAGAAGATTTTCTTTCTTTCTTTAACTTTGAAGAAATAGAAAAAGGAGAATTAATTCCTTTTCCTTTCTTAATACTTCTTTTCCAAGTCAATTAAGCTCCAGCGGTTGGGCTTTCTCCACCACCCTTATCTTCTTCAGATTTACGATTCTTTTCTTGTTCGTACTCTGGTGTGGTTGGCTCTGAAACGGTTGGATTCATCTCTTCTTCAAACTTGTCAAAATAAAGTTTAAGGTTTGTAATTAAATAATCATAAAACAAACCTCTATCTTTTTCATTATCAAGAAGTTCGTAAGCGTCTTTTACTTGATTTTCCATTTTCTTGAATGAATCCATCGCCATGTTTCTTCCAGTACTATCTAGATTTTGATCTTCAAGACCTTTAGAGAATTGTTCTGCTGGTGATAGTTCTTCTTCCTCTTCTGGTTTATCTTCAATGTCAATAAATTTTGACATATCTGGATTATCTACAACAATAGATGCTTTTTCTTCCTTTAAAGATTTTACTTCTGTATCTGAAAGAGCATACATCAATTCTGGTGATAACGCATTTTGAACGGCATTAAGAATATGTGCTCTGAAAGATTGTCTTTGAGACTGATCGGTTGTAAGGGTTTTATAGTCAGTTTGTAACTGAGGAATGATTTTCTTTAATAAATCTTCAAGAACATTAATACCAGTAGAATCGTGTTTTGGTTGTTCATCTGCTTTTTCTTGAAGTATAAGACCCCTTATTAATTGTCTGAAGTTTTGTTCTTCAAGCAACTCTTGCTTTTGTTTATTTTCTTTATAAAGTCTTATTGCTTTTCTTATATAAAGTCTAAGAGCATCTTTTTCGTTTATCATTTTTTAATTATTCCTTTCTTAAGTCTTTTTCTTTTAATAGGTGCAGCAGGAGAACCCTCAACTGCTCCAACACCCATTGCGGAACCCATAGCAATTTCATCTATAATACTAAAAATTTCTTTTATTGTAAAGTCTATTTTATTTATTTTTCCTTCATTTAAACTAACTTCTTCAATAATACTAAATATCTCATTTAACTGAATTGGGCTAGTAGATCCGTTTAATAATTGAGTATTATCACCATGTAATAAAATGTTTAATACTTCTTCTGTATCGCTTTCTGGTATTTCTGGTAAATATCCTAAAAGTTCTGCTTTCTTTTCTTCTCTTGTTTTTGGAGAGTCAATTATTGCTCTCATCTCTCTAGCACTAAGAGGCATTCTTGCTTCATAAACTTTCTTTGGAAAATTAAAATAATCAAATTTTGTTTGTTCTTTATTTGAAGTTAACACACAATCACCACGACCTTGATTTATGTAGTTTGCTGCTTCTATGTATGGTGAAGATTCCTGTCCAATTACTGTTTCTACAGGCAATCCTTTTGTATAAATATCAAATAATTTTTTAGACTCCTCTGCTGGCATTGTGGATCTTGCATTTTTTTCTGGTTGAGAAATTATAATTGTTACCTTACCAAAATCATTTAATGCTTGTTTTACTAAATCTAAATGACCTTTATGTGGTGGTCTAAAAGACCCAGGAAATAAACCTATTTTTTGTCTTTGCTGAACATTTTCATTTAATTTATATTTATATAATCCCATTATTTGATTAATAGGAGCAAAATTACCAGTAAATTTATAATATTTATTTCCAAAATTAAATACAAAACCTTCTAATGAAGTTTGAACATTATCAATATGCTTTATTTTTTTTAATTGTCTTTTAAGATTATCTACAACATAATCTTTATAAGGACCATCATAATTTTTTAACTTTATTACTTCATCTTTTAATTCTTGTTTTATTCTTATTGCTTCTTCTTCTGAATTTTCAATAAAAGATGAATTTAATTTTTTAAGTATTTCTACAGAAAAATCATGAATAGCATCTTCAATAGGAAACATAACATCATTTATAATTTGTTTCTTGTTAGATACTAAAGATTTTAATTCTTGTGTAAAATTTGGATTTTCATCTACATATCTTTTTAATACAGTAATGGATGGAGTACCTTTAACTCCAATTATTTTATTTACAACATCATTGTTATTTTTTTCATTCAATGATGGCAGTTTCTCAGTAACTATTGTTTTTATTTTATTAAACAGGTATTGGTGAATAGTCATATCACCTTCAAATCCTGCTGTTTTTAATTTTTGTATAGTATCTGCAAGTACTGATTGATCTTCTAATGCTGGCAATTGAGTTATTGGGTCTTGTTGTACCCTAAATTCAACCCCTTCCATTTGTTTATTCATAGTATCATTCATTTTATTGATAATATGAGAAATTGCTTTTGATGTATCTTCTCTTATATTTTCTACTTCACCTGTTTGTTCGTTTAATCTTTTATGACCATTTCTATGAATAAGAATTGTTTTAGTACCATAATTAATAACATTAGTTTTACCATTTAATATTTCTGAATTTAAAAACACATTTCCGTTAGGTCCAAAAATAATATCTAATAATTTTTTATCTAATTTTGATACTAAATTGGCAAAAGACTGAAAAGCAAGGTCAAATATGTTTGACACTTGCTCTCCATTAAATTCTCTTTGTGCTAATTCGTCAGCAGATAAACCACCATTTTTAATGTCGTAGTTGTTTCTTGCGGCTTTTGGTTGTCCATCTTTATAACCAAGGTAAAGGTTCAGACCATCTACCTTCTCTGTACCTTTTACTTCGCCTTTAGCTGCTTTTGTAAGTATTTCTTGTATTTCGTTGAACGTGAGTTCTCGATCATCATAAAGATGTGGTAGATGTTCAAGCCCCATGTTATTATTCCTTGGTTGCCTTAGCTTTTTCAATCTTCTTACTTAGACTTTCTACTTCTTTTTTAAGCTTCTGATTCTCAGATTCTAGTTCTGTTATATTGCCTAATAACTTATTAACATATCTATTAATCTCAGTCAAATCATTTAAAGCAGTATTTAAATATGATCTATTTTCTTTGCTTAAACTACCAGTAATTACTTTATTAATTTTAATACTTACAGATTTTAAATATTCAATACCATTAGGTGATTGTTTTTCGTGAATAAAATTCCAAGTTATTTTATCTAATAAATTATTAGGCATCTTTTACTACTTTCTTTTTGGTTGGCTTGACTTCTTCTATAGGAGCTTCTATTATTGGTTTAGTTTCTTCTACTACTTCTTCAACAGCTTTTTCTACAACAACGGAAATTTCTTTTACTGCTTCTACAACAATCTTAGAAGCTTCTTCTAATCTTGCTTTTAGTTTAAAAAATTTACTTGCTTTCATCTTTTTTACCTTTTACATATTTTTGTAATTGTGGTGGTACTTTACCTTTTTTTGATTTAGGTTTTTCTTTTTTATCACCTTCTTTAGCAGCAGTGATAACATCACCTCTTGTTATTTTATCTTTTGGTGGTGTTTTAGCAGCTAATTCTTTTTGTTTTTCAGTTTTTGGTTCACCACCTTCTGATTTCTTTTCACCCAATATGGCATGAGGAGCTACTATACCAAATCTTGACATAAGGAGAGAATTTAGTTCAGTTTTACGCCACTCATTTAAAGGCATTATTTGCTTTTCTGCATCAAGAACTTTTTTAGTAGATTCTGCCATATATCCTTGTGGACGAATACCTTTCATTTTAAGTGCATCTCTTGTAGATTGGCTACATTGTTCGCAATCACAACTCTCATCATATTTATGCATTGCTTTGTTTTCAACCTCAGAAGCATCTTGTAATCCTGTCATTTCAGAAATAAGTGCTCTAATTTTTGCTCTTAAAACTTTCTCGTTAATCATGGTATTAGAATTCCTTTGTTTTTTTAAATTATCTTCCCAATCTCTAAATAGCAAGTTTCCTAACAAATATGCTTCTCCTTCCATATTTCTTAGATGATTATTTGATTGAGCATAACCTTCTTCGCCTATATTAAAAGCGTCATCAAATTCACCACGGCAGTTTTGAGCGTGATGTATAACTTCATGAGCAACAGAACGCATAATATCTTTAGGATGCCTTCCAGTAATAAATACGGTTATTTCTGATGTGTTTGGATTATAGTATGCGGTTCTTCCAAACATATCTTTTGCATTTTCTTCGTCTTCAATAAAATTTAAAGTTGGTATTTTATCAAATTTTAATTGTTTTTGCATTGTTGGAATAAGAAGATTGTTTATTTCTTCACGATATTCTTTTAATAATTTTTGTTCTTTAACAACAGTTGATTCAATAGTTTTTTCATTAAAAATTTGCTTAGCTTTTTTAAATACTTTAAGTGCGCTATAAACAATATAATGTTGATTTTGATTATTTAACTCATTTCTATTTTCACTAAAATCATATTTTGGTACATGATGATAAAGAAAATCTTTTGATTCTTCATTATCATCGGTAAGAATTAAATCGTGTATTGTTGCTGTGTTATCATCCGATGCTGCCATCAATCTATTGAAAAAATATTTTAAAAATAAATTAGTATTTGCATTTTCATCTTTGTTGGTTTCTTTTGAAAATATTTTGTATGGATTTTCTTCAACTTCATCTTTATTAAAAACACTATCTATTGCTTGATATAATATATTTTTTATATATTCTATCTGTTTAGACGACTTATCTGACGTTGGTGTTGAAGGTTCTGGTGTGTCTTTAAATAAATTATTTAATTTAATTATAAATTTTTGTAGTAACTCAATTACATGTTGTGCCCATATATTATGTGCATCAATGCCTTGACTATATTTTTGTTCTTTCATAGAATCTTTTGAATCTAAAAATTCTTTTTTAAGATCTTTTATATCATTAAGTTCTTCATCTGTACTATTTAAAATATCATTAAAATTTAATGATTGTAACTTTTGAATATTATCTACTTTATTATCTAAAATTGAATTTAAGTAAACATTGCAAGTTTGTAATATATAAATTGTTATTAATACTAATTCATATTTATCTTTTATGTCTTTAGCATATTTGTATTTGTAAAAATAATTTGTTAGCTTTGTTTTTAAAACATATGCCGCCATCCCTAATGCCAAGACACCACCAGCTATTGTTAAGCCAGCAAAAGATTCATATATTTGATTTTTTACTAAAGATAATTTTTTATAAATATGATCAATTAATGGTTGTGGAAGAATATTAAAAATTGACTCAATTACTTCTGGGGCTTTTTTTGAATCAAAATTATTCTTATTAGATTCTAATAATTGAATTGCTTTTTCTATATTAATTATTAACTCTTGTAAATTTTGTTTAGTAATTTTCTTTGTTGTACTAGCTTTTGTACCTTGTAGAGATTGTGCTGTATCTTTTGCTATTTTTACATAATCTGGTCTATAGGCAGCAACCTCGTACAAGAATAAACCAGAATTTTGATTATACTTAAATTTCATAATAACTAATTAGTCCTTAATTTTGTATTTCTTTGTTTACTTTAGAAACAAGAGTTAAAGAAATAATTAAAATATCTTTTTCTTTTCCAGCACTCATATCTAAAACTTTTGCTATAACAACTGGTCTTTCTGATCTTGATACCGTTAAAATTTGAGTAATAACACCTAATTTTTTAGATTTATCTTTTGAAATAACGTCACCATCAAGTTTAAATACAGGCCAAGAAACAATATCCCCTATGGCAAATTTTTTAGCCATTGATTCACCAAAAATTGTGTCTTTAGAAAACAAAAAAAGCCCTCTCCTGTAATAAATAGGAGAGGGTCTTAGTTTATTTGGTATGTATATCTGCTATTGTTGATGAAGCCCAAGCGTAAGGTTTTACTTTATAATCAAATCCTATTGCTTTTACCCACCCTGTCATTGAATCAAGCATCTTGGAGCTTGTCTGGCGTCTATCTGAATTAATATCCAAATGTATCTCAAGTTTAACGTTTGGGATATGCTCTCCAATAGCCATACCTAGTTCAATTGATTTAGAAACTTCCTCTGTGAGTCTCATTACCATTGTTGGGTATTCAACTCGTTTATTATGAAACTTTCTATAGTAATATCTTCCACCTGTTTGTCCATCAGCACCGTGAAGAACAACAACACAACAAAATACACAATTTTTCTTATGTACAAAAGAATCAGAACCTACATATATTTTTCCATTATCTTTTGTATGCTGCTTAATATCTAAAAGAATATTCTCAAGGTTCGTTTGTTTGTGGTCACCTGTAAACCACCGATGATCTGTATCCATTAGTTGTACCCTATGTCTATTATTTCGCTTGAAGGAACTAATATTCTTTGGTTCTCAGCGTATATTAAATAACGTCCTTTATTATCTACATCTTCTGAGAGCCTATTAATGATTCTTCCTTTTCTTACTTTAACATACAGTTTAGTATCTGGGCAATAGTAATGTCCGTATCCTTCTCCTTCAATTACTTCATAAGAATATAACATTCTTATTTTTTTTTGATTTTCAAACAAAGCTTTTACAGAAGCCATTGTTGCGAGTTCAAGAGGAGTTAAATTAATCTTTTCTTTAATTTTTTCAAATTCACTTGATTTTTTGGATGCAGCCATTGTATTAAACCTCCATACAATATAAGGTCTATACAATAACTAGTCAAGATTATCTTACTTTGCGAACTGGACTATAATGAAGTACTCTCATTCCTCTAATCTTTCTCATTTGAGGAACCAATATAGCTCTCATATATTCATCTATATTTTCACCACGTTCAAGCTCAAACTTAATATTTAAATTTCTTCTATCGTACATGACAGAAGGATCTGGTAAATCTTCAGTTCCTACCGTAGTTACAGAAACAATACCTCTAATAATATCTTTGAACTGTGTTAACATTACGTTGGAGCCTTTTCTAAACTCTGCTTTTACAGTTACTTCAAAAACTGAGATTTCATCAGTTACAATTGGATCAATATTAACGTCTTTTATTGGTTGATTGTCTTCTGTATTTGTTGGTACAAGCGCAGTTTCATCAGAAGTTGGAACAGGTATTTTTTGTTCTTCTTTTGCTTCTTTTAAAAATTTATACCATTTATTGTGATTCATGTACTAATTAGTGATAAAAGGAAGAAAGTAATATGGGCAATTTTAAAACTATTATGGAATCTTGGAGAGGATTTAAGAATGTTCTAAATGAAAGAACAATACCAGAAAAAGATTATCCAAGAACATTTCAAGAATTGCAATCTGCTTACAAAGAATTTGAAGGAAAAACTTTAATTTTCTTTGATACAGAAACAACTGGTCTTGAAATGGAAAAAGGATTTAGTGCAATAACTCAATTAGCAGCAATTAAAGTAGATGGAAGCTCTTTACTTGGAGAAGGTGATGTAGTTATAAAACAAAAATTTGATAAAAGAATAACCCTGTCCGATACAACAGCAATAGAAATACTAAGACAAGAAAAAGGTTGGAAATTTAGACTTCAAAAATATAATGAAGAAAAAGAAGCATTTGAAAAAGAAGAGCAAAGTAAAAAAGATTTAGATTCAAATTATGAAATGAGAAAATTTAGTAAACCTAAACCATTCTCTATTGCAATGGCATTTAGTATGACAGGCTATAAAACAATGGAAGAATTACAAGACGAACTTGGTTCACCTATTGTTTCTGTAGAGCCAAGTGTTGAAGAGAACAACCCAGCGTATGCAGAAGAAAATAGAACTTATTTAGTACCAAGTGAAGTATTAAATGGATTTGTAGAATTTTGTTCTCCAACAGGAAAAAATATATTAATAGCTCAAAATGCTCCTTTTGATGTTAAATATGTAAACATTGCATTCAGAAGAGCTGGATTACAAGTACCAGATGATTTTGTAGTAGATACTGCTGTAATTTTTAGAAAATATTTAGTACCTGTTTTAACTAAATTTAAAAAAGAAATTGATACAAACGAAGAAATAAAGAATACAATAGATAAAGACCTACTATCAGCAATAGAAACTTTATTTACCAACTATGATAGATATACAAAAGAACCTAAATTTACAGTTTCTTTGGGTAAAGTAACAAAAGCTTTTGGAGTACCAGATGAAGGTTGGCATAATGCTTTAGCAGACGTTGTAATGTTAGCGAAAGTTATGAAAAAAATAAATAACTTTTTATTAAAATACCCAGAAGAAACAAGCACTATAAGTTATGAAGATCCAATGGGACCAACTACCGAATCAGAAGCAGAAATTTTAAAACAAATTGAAGAAGTAGAAAATGAAATAAATAGTCTAAATGCTCAAGGTATTGGTGGTGACAGTCCTATAGACCAACCAGAAGGAAAAGGTTATAAATTTAAAGATAAAAAAACTAACCAAGAAGTTGTTGTAAAACCAGATTCACCAGAATATGCTGAGTATGCAAAATTGTATGAACCTTTGGAAGCAGCACAGAAAAAATTAACATCTCTAAAAGCAAAACTAAAAGACGTAAGAGATCCAGAGACAGCAGAAAAAAATAGACAAAAAAGAAGAGAGCAAGATGCTGCAAGAAGAGCAGCTAAAAAAGATGCTCCTCCAATTTCTGAATCTAAAATAAGAATTAAAATAAAACGTTAAATCTTACAAACTTTAATACCGTGATTTTGTAGTAATTTAATTCCTGCATCATCACGGTATTCTTGTATATAATAAACTTCTTTTATGTCTGCATTGATAATTGCTTTTGCACACATTTTACAAGGAGAAAGAGTTACATACATTTTCTTTCTCTTTGGGTTGTTAAAATCCATCTTAATAAGTGCGTTTATTTCAGCATGGATGAACCCAGAAGAACCAGACTCCTCGCTATCCCTGCAATTGGTTCCACCCTTATGGTCACCGTTATACCCAATTGCTAGCACGCCTGTATTGTCTTCTGGGACGATTACTACACCGACCTTGAAGTTGGGGTCGCTTGAACGTTGAGCGATTGTAGAAGCAAAAGAAGACCAAATAAAATCCCACGAAGGACGTTCCATAAAACACCTCTCCGTGGGATCTTAACTTATTATCTTAATCTTACAAGTGCTTTTAGTATTAAAGCTAAAACTGCTTCTTGATCGTTTGGATCTATTGGTGCGCTACCCAACATACCAGTTAATTTATCTACATTTGTTTCAAATTCTTGTTCTGATGAACCTCTTAGATTTTGTCCATATGTATCAATTCTTTGTCTTTCTGGTATATCTGATTGACTCAATTCTTGTGATAAACTTTGAAAATCTTGAAAACCCATAACTTCAATTAACTGTTTTCTTATAATTTGTCTTAATTTGACCTCTGTTATTTTCATAATTAAATTCCTTATAAAAATAATTAGGCAATTTTAACTTTTCTTACAGTTAATGGAGTATTTAAGTCCCAATTATTTGCATTAGCTATTTCAAGCATTGCATCAATTCTATAAACTGTTCTTTGTACAAGTTCATTTGAGTTAGAAGCAAGCCAAGCTCTTCTTGCTTTTAGTAGAGCAAGTACCCATGCTTTTTCATCGCCACCGTTAGCTGGTGATTTTTCTGGAAATGTTTTTCTTAAAATGCCAACACGACCTGGACCAGAATGAATACAGGTATCATAAACTACTAAATGAGCAAAAGCAGTTTTAAGACCAATTTCTTTGCATTGATTTTCTGCTGGAAGCCAATAGTTTTTATCAAATACCTCGTCTTGTGCTTGCTTCATAAGAGGATCAGAACCAGCAGACTTTAATAAGTTGATTAAAGAGTTTAACCAAGCTGGATAGTTTGCTACAACATTATTGTATTTTGCAGATTCATTTGTTGCAAGATAATTCATATATTGCTTTAATGGTTCTGCTTGTTGTCCACCTAATTCAATATAACGTTTGCAAACTAAATCTAGTGAACCTGCTTTATCTGTACATTGATGTTTGCCATATGAAATACCTGCTCCGTCATTTAGAATAGAACAAGTTCCATATGAAGCAGCAGTTGGTATTCTACCAGTTTCAAAAATTGATACGACACAATCAATAACGTGTCTTTGCTGTGGAGTTACGCTCATTTATTATACTTCCTTTGGAGGTCTACCTACCGTTGATTTGAGTTTTTTCTCAACTTTAAGTAGTCTTTCCTCTACGTCATCAGCATCAAATCCAGCAGAAAAAGAAGAAGTTTTCTTTTCTACAGAAGCCAACTTACCTTCAATAGCAACTAATTTAGCTTCTAAAGCAGCATTAGCAGCTTGGCATGGAGGAGGTTGGGCACCATTTATACCTTGTGCTTGTGCTTCTAACTCTAATTTTTTCATTGCTTGTTCATGCTTTTGTTCAGACAATTTTTGCCAGAATTTCCATCCAGCAGTTCCACCTACAACTGCGATAAGTGCTAAAATTACTGCAATACCGCCACCACCACCTGTAGATGTTATGATTTGGTTTATGTCAAAAGGAGCGGCAGGAGCCTCTGTGGTCGTTGCTACTGGTGCAACTGGTTCTACATGTTGTACAACTACTGGTGCAGGTTGTACGGCTTCTGGAGCTGGTTGTTGTATTGGTTGTGCTGGTTGAACTACTGGTTGTGGTTCTACTGCTTGTGCTGCTTGTGGGTTCATATCTAATGATACCTCCTTTGGAAAATTATTGGCTTGTTGCACCTCTGGTTGATTTAATACAATATCATCATGTTGATTCTCGACAATACTTAATCGAAGAATAACACCTTGTTCAATAATACAGTTAGGATCTTTTAAGCGTTCCATATCCTCAACGCTGGAAACGTCAATAACATCACCATTTTTGTAATGACAATCCATAATAATAAATAGTTTTAAATATAAGAAAACCCCCAATGAAGGGGGCTACTGATCAATCTTCTTTAAGTCCAAACTTATCAAGAATTTTCTTCTTTAAATCCCAAGTATTAATACTATCCATTTTTCCATTTGCATGATAGAAACAAGTATTATTATAAATTCTATTTTTCTCAAAACCAGTTGAATCAACAAAGAACCAACCATCATCTTCTAGCATTTCTTGTACAAGATTAAAGATAGAATGAGAGCCATTATAAGAGTCTTGTTCATCTTCGTCTTCATATTCATCACTTGGGCCATTAACAACGGAATCTTTTAGCTCTGGCCCTCCGTCACAATACCCACCAGTATGAATTGAGAAAGCATTGTTACCATATTCATTAAGATTTATATAATGTTCTCTTGAATAATAACCACAACCAGTATTTCCTTCATCTTTAAGAAGTTCAATAAGTTCTTTTAGACGTTCAATTTTATCTGGTTTTACAATAAATTTAGATGTTGAAAAATAGTCAACTTGTACAGACATAGTATACTCCAAACAGCAATACTATAACATCAATAGTCAAAGACTACAAGAGTCTGATCATAAAGGGATAAAAATCCAACATTATCAAAATGTATGTCACCCAATGAACTATCCCAGTTATTTATTTTATAATGTTTAAAAATACCAGCAATAAAAATTTGTAATTCTTTTTTTGTTATATGTTCGTAACGATACTTATTAAAATGAAAACTATTTTCAAATTGTTCTATTGCTTCCCATTCGTCTTCATTTTCTGTTAAACTAAAGTCACTTAGAAAACTTTTAATGTCGTAAACTAGATTATCAAATGATTCCCTCTTATCTTCCCAAATGTAAGGGGGAACATCCATGTATCTATAATAATCTGGAAGAGTCAATACTTTATTCATCTCAACCCAACCAAC
>JACCDP011039589.1_pt1 | contig 11968 bp, 9 predicted proteins | sample 7445841 | NCBI WGS metagenome assembly JACCDP01 (sample SAMN15323441, study PRJNA562643) | freshwater metagenome | isolation source: river surface water | place: USA:Blue River Watershed | collected 2017-08-17
GGGAGGCTTCAGCTCAATCGAGCGACCGCGGCGCGCCGCAGCGCGCCGCCTTCTTTTTTAGGCCCCCTGCTCCCTTAAACGAGTTTGCTCGCAGGGGGCCTAAAAAAAAGCGCCCCCAGTTGGGGGCGCGGTCGCTCGATTGAGCTGGCGGAAGAAGAGGTTTTTGAACCTAGTCACCCTATATCTTGATAATCAACATTTTAGGACTGAGTGCTTCTCAGTGGGGTTACGATTTAGCCTACAACATTTGCCGGCAGAAGGCTTCTCCGATGCTGCGCAAATCTTCACCCTTTTGCGAAGATAAACAGATTTTTAAATCATTTACTAGTTCGATGAACGCCTAATTGGCTAGTTCAACTTCAATCCCGCTCAGTCCTTTGCGGCATATTGACCTTGAATATTCTGATTACCGATTTCTGCTGGGAGTTGCGCGGTGAATGTGATGTAAGAATTTGTAGATGGACACCTAACACGCATGAAATTCCGGTTAATTGTCTAAGCGCTCTCTACACATTTTGCAGGCTTAATAATCTTGAAGCAAAGAATTAATGAATCACCTTTTCAAACCACATCTTTTTTGGCGTCTGTGTCAAAGCACTTACTAAAATGGGCTGAAATACCCGTCAAGATGATAGAATTATATCACGTTTTAGTTGCGGCAAAATCCTAGAATTGCCTTTTAACAACTTAAACATGAAACAGAAATTTACACAATACTTATGTTCACGGGTTATCTAGCCCATGCGCAGCCAATCAATCCCGCAAGTACCATCGATTTAGTCATGCCTGGGGGAAGCTACCGCAATGTGGCAAACACGGGGGCGGGTATTTCGCAATGTAGTTTTTGTGCACAAAATGTAGTGCACGCCTATACGTGGGATGGAGACAATCCTAGTATCGCTGTTTATGAACCAGGAAACGGTACGTTTCTGCAGGCATTGCCTGCGGGTGCCACGGACCCTGATATTGTAATCGGAAACGATGGAAACAATGGCGTCGTGGTATATGAGCTCAATGGCGATGTCGAGTACAGCACGTTTACCTACTCACCGGGTGCGATAGGCTTGAATGCCCCAATAGTTTTAGTGAATAACGCGGGGCATCCAAATATTGACCTGTCGTCAGATTGCGACAAAGACAATACCACGGTTATTGTATTTGATGACTACTCCAACAACGACATCTATTTCAGTCAAGGGACACTTCTCGGCGCATTTGGCAGTACTACCCCAGTAACCACAACTGGGCTTAGTCAAGGGGTTGGGCTAATAAATAGGAAGCATCCTGACGTGCAGGTTTATGGATTCGGAAATTACTTGTTCACTTCTCAGGGATATGATCCTTTTACATTTTCTGAATGTGTCGATGTTTTTCATACTCTTGCTGGCACACTAAATGGTTTTTCTAGTGGCAACTTGTTGCTTCCCAATTTGAAAGTGCATCCAAGAATCGATGGTGTTGTACCCAACCCCGGAATAAACTATGCGTTCTCGGTAGTATACAAAGATCACAACAGCATTCGCCATGGACTGCAAAACCAGGCCGTAACCAGTATTCAGCCACTAGGCTCAATTAGTGGTCGTCCTGCAGTTGCATTTTCAGGTGATTACCACGATGCGATCTGGCCTTCTGATGCGGTTTCTGCTCCCAATTACGATGGTTTAGGCAGGGGATTCACTGGCGGAGCAATGAATACATTTTTCAAAGAAGTAAACGACGGCAGTTCCACTGGGCTTTTCGATAAGGATGCGTTCTCTATTGCTGGCTCATGCGAAAATGCATATGCGATGTGCTGGGCTGGTGACGATCAGATTTACTACAAGCAGGCAAACGCGTTTGGTAATCCAAACTACAAAACCGAACCAACAAAATGGAATAGGTTTGAACTTTTCAACTTTACCGGACAATGCGTAGCCACTGGTTCTGCCTACGATTACGCAACCAAGATTGGTTTGCTACCTCAAGGTCTTTATATTGAGGTGTACTATGATTCCAACGGCAACGAAGTAAACCGAGCGAAAGTCTACAGATATTGAAGCGCAACGCACTCATATTATTAGCCTTAGTTCATTTCTTGAGCTACGGTCAAAATTCCATTGACAAATGGGTTTTTGGCCGTGGCCAAGTCATGGATTTTACGACGGTGCCGCCTTCGTTTTCGACGACGTCCTGGTCACAGACTTCAAACGTCAATAGTGCGGTGGATGGTAACTCCTCGAGTGCCTACTACAGCAAAGACGGCGAGCTCCTTATCTATTTTTTAAACGGTAAATACTACGATTCAAGTGGAACGCTGTTGCTTGGGGGCACGGTGCCGAATTACTACTTCAACCTAGATGCTAATGCAAAATATCGTCTAAAAAACTCTTGCTTTATAAAGTCGTTCATAAGTGATACAATATACCATTATTACCACTTCCAGTCCCCGTCTTCATCAGGTAATCTGAACGGTCACTCGCATCTGAGTAGCATAAAGCTTAACAGGTTATTTTTCGATGGCAACCAATGGATAATTCAAGATCTTGATTTGTTGAGTCCCGTGGGGGGAAATAGTCCTATTGGTTACGATTTCTGTTCTGTGCCCGTAGTCAACGATATGGCGTTATCTAATCAATTATTAGTAGGTCATCTGGCGGGAGCAGCCATTGGTTACGACCTAAAAATGTTTGAAATAACCAATCAGGGATTTAAATCGCCTGCCGCCACGGCATCTTATGTTCAATTTAACAAGCAATTGGATTCGCTTTATCAAATGAGGGTCCTACACTTTGCACCGTTAACGCAGAGAATCATTGGATTGACGTCGTTTAACTTACCACGACACAACTGGAGATTTTATACTTGGCACAATACCGGAGGTGCCAACTATGTAAAAGATCCATTGACGTTTCCCTTAGTTTTCCCCGAGCGATTTGATACCACTGCGTATCAAAGAATTCAAGTAATAAAATCCGCCCTATCTAATGACGGGAGGTATCTTTTTTGCGTGGCGAGAGAGATGGGCGACCCTGCCAACTTCGTGCTGCCCTTTAACTCAGCGCACCTGTTTCGCTACGATTTATTGAGTGCCGATAGTCTGGATTTCGTGTTGAATGCGCGCGAGATTAAGTTAGATACTGTGGTTCCAACCAATAAAATAATGGATCTGCAAGTAGGCCCAGACAATCATTTGTACTTCAATATTGGCGGAGGATTGCCTTACACCACCTCCAATGACAACAGAGTCTCGAGGATATTAAACGCCTGCGAGCCCGACACTTCGCTCATTTCGGTGCAATTAAATTTCGCGACACGGCCTCCGTTTACCGTCTACCATTCTTTTCCCAGCTTGTCGCCGATGCAGACGCTACCCCGTCCGTTTCAGTTGGTCACGAATTGCTCGGATTCGGTGCAGTTTCAGTTTAACCTGAAAAACGTGCCCGACAGCGTGTGGTGGGATTTTGGCGCACCGGTTTTGGGAGCTCAAAACCACAGCGACGTGATGCACCCGTGGGTGCGCTACCCGGGCGGCGGCACATTTTACGTCACGGTTGAATTGTGGCTTCGCGGCCTGTTGCTCCGCAGCATGGGCGACACGATTGACGTAAATCCCTCGCCGCATGTTTCGTTGCCAAACGATACGCTGTTGTGCCGTGGCCAGAGCCTTACCCTTGACGCGCGGCAGGGATTCGCCGCAAACTACCTCTGGAGCACCGGCAGCACCGACTCAACGCTGGTGGCGTCGCAGACCGGGACCTATTGGGTACGCGTCCAAAACGACTGCGGCACGGTGTACGACAGCGTGAATCTGGCGGTGATTGACCCACCTGTGGCGGTGCTTCGGGACACGGTGCTGTGCGACGAATGGTCCTACGTGCTGCAGGTTTATGCGGATTCGGCCAATTACCTGTGGAGTACCGGCGACACCCTTTCGGGCATCGCTCCCAAGACCAGCAATACCTACTGGGTCGAAATCACCAACCCCTGCGGTCAGATTCGCGACGAGGCCGAGATTGAAGTGCGCCGCTGCATGTGCAACGTGTGGATTCCGAGTGCCTTCACGCCCAACGGCGACGGGGTGAACGAGTCGTTTGAAATCAAGGCGGAGTGCCGAGAATTTGAATTCACCCTGGACATTTTCAACCGCTGGGGCGCGCACCTCTACCGCCAGACCGACCTAAACCAACCGTGGGACGGCAAGGTCAACGGCCAAGTGGTACCCAACGGAATCTACACCTACCGAATCCAGTACTGGGGACGGGAACCCGAGGGACTTCGGTGGCGTGATTTCTCTGGGACCATCCAGCTGCAGCAGTAGCCATGGAGCTAGTTGGGATTTTGTGAGCGTTAGAATTTCGGAATTTGTGTGGTTTTAGAAATCGAGGTTTTGCGCCTCGGATTTGAATTCCACTCTCACCGATGTAGTTCTTTTCTATGATATAATTCTATCACGTCTGTGCCATTTAGGAAAAATATCTTCCTCGATTTCCAATCTAGAAGATAAAATCATGACGCTACACAACACAGAGTCGCTTTTCGATGAGCTCAGCCGAGCAGAAATTACTTTTAGGCCGGGACCACCTGTCAGAGAGTTGAGTTTGCTTGATTTGGGAGACAAAGGGACCGAATTTCTTTTCAATGGTGCCCCATCCGTCGCTGCATACCGAAGTCGCTTACTGAAACTGCATGCTCAGTTCAAAGAAGAGTTGCTGGAATGGGCTGAGAAAGACGTTAAGCATCAACACGAAATGTTGCGGCACCTAAAAACTCGCCTTAAAGAGCTTCGTCTAATACTGCATCCAATCAATGAGGAGGTCCTCTTCACTCATGTTTGTTTCCCGAAGTACTCGAATCGAATGCAACCGTCAACTGATCTTGACCTACTCAAAAAAAAGTACTTCTCTACCTAAACATTCAGCGCGAAGGACTCCGTTGGATCAAGCTATCGCTTAAGAACTGGACCAAACACTTTCTTCCAGAAGAGCACACCATTCGAAGAAAACGACCGATTAGAGGTCAGTCAGTCATTGAGTTTGCTCACGAGCGCCTTGTGGAACTTAAGTGGTCCTTACAGCCCATAAAGCTTATAGAGCTAATAGCAGGTCTTGACGAGATGAAAGCCTTTGGGCCCCATGTTACCCGTAAAAGTTTGTGGGACTTCTTTGGGACGACTTTTTTGGTAGACCTATCCGGGGCCGAGAAGGCCCTTACCCAGATGAAAACGCGTAAAATTGAGCAGGCGAAATTCTCAATAGAACTCAGAGAATCCGTGCTCGCTCTGGTCGACCGCAGCATGGAATAGGTCTTAAATCTTTACGGAGTCCTTAATGAGTCCTTAACTCAGATCAAGCGCTCCCTCTAGTCTTGCACTGTAATTAAACGCAAGAACAATGGAGATAGTGACTATTGAAAACAAGGCCTTCAAATCGCTTTGCGATAAGATCGACAAAGTGCACGAGGAACTGCTGCGGCTGCAAAATCCCGTTAAGCAATTATCCAATGAGTGGATCGACACTTATGATGTGATGAATATACTTCAGGTTAGCCGCAGGACCTTGACCAAGTACCTGGCCGAAGGCAAGCTGAAGCATACCAAGCATCAAAAGAAGAACTACTTCCGCCTTAAGGATGTCGAAGAGTTTTTGGCTCGCAACAATCAATATTCAACTCCTTTATCCACAAGTGATCATGGGGCTGAATAAGGACCAAATACTTCAAGCGACTGACGGAGGAATGGATGTCTTCAAGCATTTCTTGCGTTCCAACTGGCCAGGCCTAAAAAAGTCCTTCCTGAATCCCTTTTACCAAGACACCAAACCGTCTTGCAACATCTTTCAGGATCCGGATTCTCGAAAGGTCATGATGGTGGACTATGGCAATCCTGAGTACAGCTGCGACTGCTTTGGCTTTGTTGGTCGCATTTTCAACCTGCAAACCCAGGGAGACGAATTCATCCAAATAATGGAAATCATTGACCGCGAGCTCAACCTTAATCTGTCTGAAAGCCACGACCGGATTCGTGAGCTCAAGCGGCGGTTTCCGGTGCTCAAAACCGCAAATGAAGTTGCCCCCTTGACGATTTCGGAAGATCGAGATGATGTTTCCAAGCAATTCATCCCTCCTATTGAAAAGGAATTTGGCCCATCCGAGCTCAACTACTGGGGCATGTACGGAATAGATGCGGAGCTGCTCCAGAAGTACCAAGTGAAATGCATCTCTGAGTTTAAAGGAATCAACAAAATGGGACAGGAGTACTCCATCCACGCTAAACTCGATGAACCCATCTATGGGTACCTGAGCACACGGTATGTTAAAATTTACCGCCCAATGTCTGCCAAGCGATTCTTCTACGCAGGTGATCTTAGCGAAGGCTACGTATTCGGACTTAACCAACTTCCGCAGAAAGGCGACATTTTGTTCATCGCCTCAGGAGAGAAGGATGTCATGAGCCTTGCGGCTCGAGGATTCCACGCGATATGCTTTAATTCCGAAACCAAGGCCATCCCTAAAAAAATCATTCGCAGGCTACACTACCGATTTCGGCACATTGTCATCCTCTACGATTGCGATGAGACCGGCCGTCGGGAGTCCAAGAAGCAAGTTGAAGCGCTCAAGGAATTTGAGGTCAAGGAAATCACGCTGCCCCTTAAGGGCGAAAAAAGACAGAAGGACATCTCGGACTTCTTTAAAATGGGTCGAAGTGCCGAAGACCTAATGAAACTCTTTACCGATGTCCTGGACGCCCTGTACCAGGACACCATGAATCTGCTGTCAAGCTTTGAGGTGCATTTTGACCATCCGCCTTTAGTGCCTGATGCCGTGGTGACCATCAATGATGTGCCGTTAGGCTCCGCGGGCAACCTAATGGCCATAACCGGTTCAGAAGGCAGCGGTAAGTCAAACTACTTGGGAGCTCTCCTAGCGGGAACCATGATGCCCGAGTTTGCCGATACAGACTTATTAGGTCTCGAAGTTGCTCGGAACACACACCACAAGGCCGTCCTGTTCTACGACACCGAGCAATCCGAAGAGCAGCTCTACAAGAACTTGAAGCAAATAGTGCGCAGGGCAAAGTGCCAAACTCCCCCTGCTTGGTTTCGTACCTATGGATTGGTGGGCATGGGAAGAAAAGACCGTCTCGTCAGCATCCTCCATTCCATGGACCGCTACTACTACGCCTACGGTGGCATTCACTTGGTTGTCATTGACGGAATTGCGGACTTGATTGATGGCGTAAATGACGAAGAACGATCCGTGTACCTCATCGAAGAACTGTTTCGCTTGGCTGCCATTTACCGAACCTGCATCATTTGTGTCCTACACCTCAGCCCTAGCGGCTATAAGCTGCGAGGGCACTTAGGTTCCGAAATTCAGCGCAAAGCTGCCGGCATTATTTCGATTGAAAAAGATGATGACAAGCAGAACTCCATTGTCAAAGCCTTAAAAGTGCGTGACGGCAGTCCGCTTGACATCCCTCAAGTCATCATTGGCTGGGATGATGAGCTCAAGTACCATGTTGTGGTGCCCGATACCTACCGAACAAAAACCCAGGAACGCAAACTTTCTGATCTCGCGGACATCGCACGCGACATATTCTACGGCACGCAGGCCGTCACCTACACCCATCTTGTAACGGAACTTAAAGAAAGGCTGGGCGTCAAGGACCGACAGGCCAAGAATTACATTAAAACCATGAAAGAGCACAAGATCATCTCCCAACTTGAAGGTGACTCGGGGCACTACAGCTATAACGTCCAAGCCCGATTGGATCCGTTTTAGGAGAAATTCGTTTGGAATTCGCCTGCTATTTGGTCTGAATTCGTGGAATTGTCGTTTTTTTGAACGAAGTCTGCCATTTTTGGCCTGCAATCAACCAATGAGCACTGCGTTTTTAATTATTGCTGAATAATTCGACGCGCACTTTCGCAGTGGTCGTTGATACAGACTAAACTTCAAGCCCCCTACCCTTTCTAAATTCAAATCAGTCTCATCGGGAATGGCGTGAGTCCGTTATTAGTGCGGAGGTAGATTCACGAAGTATCTTCCGTGCAAAAGAGCGGTGAATGAATTTGGACCTAAAATCCTTAACCAAACCTGAGCTAATTAGCCTATTGCAGGAATTGGAGGACGCGGAACCCGGTAAGGTTTCTCAATATGTCGAGGCTTGGAACACTTCGCCCCATTACCGAGCCATGAAGCACAGGATCAGAGCAGCCCTGAATCCAATGCTGGACCGTGGATCCCTGTCAAGAAAAAACGTTCGCGCTGCGGTTTCCAAAATGCGGAGGCTATTAAAGCAAATTGACAATGCCTACAGCAAGGGTCAGAACGAAAAGGCATTTTGGGCAGGAATGGCGATGTTTGAATCCTGGAACCACCAGATTTGCCATACGGATGACAGGAGCGGTTTGATTATCCCGTTAATTGATACATCATGGGCCATTGTTGAAGCGTCGGTGGACGACGAGTATGACCCCGAAATTCGATTGGCCTTTGCAACATATCTTCTGAAGGTAATTAAAGAGGACAACCTCCGCAGATGGCATTGGTGGATAAATCCTATTCTGTTGCTTTGTTCGATGGACTCTGGACTTGAGATTGACAGGGAACTCTTGGTCGAAGTCAATAAACCGCAATCGGTATGGGATGAAAAGGAACTTGCGAACACCCGGATCGCGTTAACAGAACGCGTTTACGGCAAACAAGCGGCAGAGGAACTCACGTCGTCTCTGATGCACCTGGACAGCATAAGACTAAGGGAAATTGAATCGGCCTTAGATCAATCCAATTACCAACGGGCCAAAGACTTATGTCTCGAGGCTGCTGATCGCGAACCTAATAAATACGGGAATGGCTATTTCTGGATGGTACGACTTCTTGAGGTCTCCGAATTTGAAGGAGATAAGGGTTCCCAGAAAATTGCACTAACGCACTTAGTGTTAAATGGATCGCAAGAGGTACGTGAGCACTGGACAAAGCTTCGGCCACTCTTAAGTGAGGTTGAAGCAAATCAAATTATCAAAACGTTAACGACACCCGATACTAACAAGCAGTGGGATATCAGCAAGGAAACCATTATCGTCCTTCTTGGCTCAGAAGGACATACAGAGCGCTTGCTTGAGTTCTTGAAAGACTACCGCAGTCCTCGATCCTTGGAGGCAGCTGAACCCTATCTACCTAATCAGAGGCAAGCTCTTGCGCAGCTTTGGAAGGAGGAAATCTTGGACCGCTTATCTTACTCTTATAGTTCACAAAATGCAGGGTGGGTGGCAGAATACCTGCAAAATATTTTAAGACTAGTGGGATCTGATGAGGCCCAAGTAATTAAACAAGAAATACTCAGCGCACATCAACTTAAGACGTCGTTGAAGAGTCAATTTGATGAAATTGTGTAGGGCATTATAATGAAAAGTGGGTTTATTGGAATCGGCCAACCCAAGTAGAAACACAAAATGAGACACTGTCATGTGAATTGCTTTTGTATTCCCCCCGGTTGCAGTAACACCAAGTTAGGGATTTTCTCCTTTTGATGTCATTGCCTAAATCCCTTACTGGGAGGCCTCCCAGTAAGAGATTTTCTGTGTTCTTTAAACTCGATGGGCGCCATGTCATTTAGCGATCCATGCGGTCTAATGTGATTGTACTTGCGCTGAAACGCCTCGGTTACGGTGCGGATCTCGTGCATGCACGTGAACAAGTGTGCGTCAAGTACTTCGGTCTGGTACGTGCAACCAAAACCCTCGACGTAGCTATTCTGCGTCGGCTTACCGGGCTAAATACAATGTTAACTGTTATTTGAATTGGGAATTAACTATAAGTTTTAATAAAGTTAGAGAATTCGAACTGATGCGATTCCCGTGATACTATTATATCACTAAATATTTAAATTTCATATATTACTTTGTCCGAGTTAATGGTATGGCAATTTGAAATTTAAAACAGAACAATTATCAATTTGAATTACTCATTGCTGACGTCGCTAACATTTTTATTTTAATTAATCCTATCAACATGAGAAAAGAACTATTAATTATCCCCTTATTAGCCGTTTTGGTTAGTTGCGAAAAACAGAATTCGAACCAAATTAACATACTAGACACAATGAGTATTTCAAACGTGCCTAATGCAACATTTGATCAAATGGGTTGGCTTGTATTTACAAATTCAAATTCTTTTAAATCGACGCTTGCATTAATAGCGTCCTCAGATAGCGTGTATGAAGAAACCTTTAAGAATTATCTGGAACTTTTTCCGGGAAACTTAAGGCCAGATCAAGTAGATTCTATCTACTTATATTATGGCTATGAGGAAGGTCAACCAATCGATCAATGGGAAAATATTTTTGAAAATTTTCATCCACTACGGACACACATAAACTTACTGCAAGACAATTGGCTACTAAGTTCCTCATCACAAAGTGACTGGTCAACGTATCCAGATAATTTTTATAATGATGATTATTTTAATAGCTTGGTTAATAAGGACGGCGTTGTACAGATCGGTAATTTTGTTTATTTCTATTTAAGTGATGGTCGATCAGCAGCGATAAAAAGGTCCGATATTACTAGTTCAAATTACTCTAGTATTTTGCAGATGCTGAATAACAACTTTAGTGGTGTTAATTACACGTATGAAACCTGTGATTCAACTGTCCTTGTCAATGAAATATTGGGTATAAATGACAATTCTTCAATGAACTCATCAAATGGCGCATCAGTAATAACAGTATTCGTCCCTGGAGTAGTGATTTATTGCTTGTGGAATGTTGCGACGTGGGGATATGATAGTTTTTCGTCTCCAAATGAAGGCACGGATTGTAAATTTTGTTCTGTTGAAGATACTACCATTTACAATGCTACCGGGGAGAAGCGGTGGATTTTAAAATCTAAATTTTGTGGAGTTATTGGAATTGGTCAATTGTCTTCTGCCCGTATGTCTCATTTTAAATACCAGTCAAGTGGCCATTGGGTGAAGTTGAGATCCAATATGCGTTTTTATGCTTACACTCCATTTAGATGGAGAGGTACTGATTGTGGAGCACCTATTGATGTAAGTCATGCTTTGGATAAATCTCGAAATAATGTTAAATCAGTTCATAAGACATCATTTCCTTTAACCACCTATCATAGTTCTAAAATTAAAAATGGCGAGCGCGTTACGGATTTTTATGATAACAATAATCTCTTAATTTCATTGCACAATGTTTGGTAGATTATTTATTTTCATACTTTTTTTGAGTTTTGGGAATATTTTAAAAAGTCAAATTCAACCAGGATTAGAATTTGATGTTTTTGGAATATCTCCTTCTGTTCAATATGAGTTCAAAAATTCAAATGTGAATCTTGTTCTTCCGATAAATTATAATTTTTCTGAATTGACGACTTCATATACAGAATTTCAACTTTCACAAAGTTTATTTAGAAAGAAGGAGTATGTTGGATTGTTATTTGGATATAATTTGAATCAAGATTCGAACTATCCAATTATGAGAATTGGACTATTTTCAAATTATAAGTTTGAGATTTTTAATAAACTTACTATTTCTCCTGGTTTGAAAGTGCCGTTCGAGTCAATTATTTACAATAACAGTCTGGTATGGCGTTTAAGAGCGTGGCCCTCATTGTCATTGAAGTACTCTTTATAATTCTACTTTATCCAAGGGAGTCCTGACGTTTTTTTTCAGGACTCCCTCTGTAATTCCCTTTTTAGCGGCCAAATTTTCGGTGCTGGGGGTTCCGAGGTCGGAATCCGCCACATTCGGTTCCAATTCAAAACTCCGAAAGCGGATTTCGGCGTCCGAGATTCCGAGTTCGGCCAATGCGCCCTCAAGGTGCCGCTTGCCAATTTAGCAGAAGGGGTGTGTATTCCCCCAAAAATCAAAAATTATCCTTTTTATTGTTTTCGAATTACGGGGGGGGGGAATACACACAATCACCGATAAGGAACTCGATCAGATTTTTAAGCTGATTCCATAAAAAAACCGGACTTA
>JACCDP010140082.1_pt1 | contig 11966 bp, 1 predicted proteins | sample 7445841 | NCBI WGS metagenome assembly JACCDP01 (sample SAMN15323441, study PRJNA562643) | freshwater metagenome | isolation source: river surface water | place: USA:Blue River Watershed | collected 2017-08-17
AGTGGAAGTATAGCATCTGGTCAGATTGGTGTGATTCATGTTGCTTCTGGAGTGCTTTTTTCAGTTGACAACGCTGCCGATAATAGAATTCTTACAAGCTTAGCTTCCGGCACAAACAAAGCCAATGCAGAATCTAGTCTAACATTTGACGGAACAACACTAGGTCTTACAAATACAACAAGTGGCTCTACCGTTGTGAGCATCACAGGAAACAACGGTACACTTTTATCACTACAAGATGATGCTTCAGGCAGTTTACTCGAAGTCGGATCTATATCTGGCCAGCCAATACTGTCAGTACACAATAGCGGCCTTGTAACAATAGCTCCAACAGTTGGAGAACTTGTTACAAACAACATTACTGTCAAAACAACAAAATCTGGATCTGTAGTAATTCAATCGTGGCAAAATGCTTCTGGAAGCCAAGTCGCAAATATAGATTCTAGTGGAGTTTTCACAGGATATCTAGGATCTGGACTTGTTGTTTCTGGCAACATAGCATCTGGACAGGTTGGTTTGTTTCACCTTGCTTCTGGTGTAATTAGCACAGCTATACTTGGAAGTGGGCAAGTTACATCTGGAGTTATAGCATCTGGCACTGTAAACAATTTTGCTTTAAGTTCTGGAGCAGTGCTTTCCGGACATATTGGCAACAATGCTGTTGTTTCTGGGAGTATAGCTAGTGGGCAAATAGGATTTTATCATTTGGCCAGCGGTCTTTACGACGATCTAAAAATTACTTCAGGCGAAATCACTTCTGGTTTAATAGGAGATAATGCAGTCGTTTCTGGCAGTATTGCTAGTGGACAAATTGGATTTTATCATATAGCCTCTGGTACTATAAGCACTGCAAATCTAGGAAGTGGACAAGTAACATCTGGTGTAATTGCATCTGGCACAGTAAACAATTTTTCTCTCAGTTCTGGTGCTGTTACTTCTGGACACATAGGTGATGGAGCAGTAGTTTCTGGCAGCATTGCTTCAGGAAGTGTTGGTCAATTTGCCATAGCTTCAGGAAGCATTACGGCTGAACACATCGCCTCCGGGGCTGTGATAGCTGTTGACATTGCTGATAATGCAGTTGTAAGCGGCAAGGTGGCAAGTGGTGCCATTTCTTGGTGGAACCTAAGTAGTGGCTCTGTCAACTCTGGGAGCCTTGGAACAGCAAGTGTATTTTCAGGCAATATTGCTTCAGGGCAAATTGGGAAATTTCATCTTTCTTCTGGTGCAGTTAACTCAGGACATCTTGGTGACAATTCTGTTGTTTCTGGAAGTATAGCTAGTGGGCAAGTTGGATTTTATCATTTAGCTAGCGGTTTGTTTGATGATCTCAAAATTACTTCAGGCGAAATTACTTCTGGCTTAATAGGCGATAATGCAGTTTTAAGCGGAAGCATAGCATCTGGACAAATAGGTTTCGTTCATCTTGCGTCTGGAACCATAAGCACTGCAACTCTAGGAAGTGGACAAGTAACAAGCGGCGTTATAGCATCTGGTACTGTCAATAATTTTTCTTTAAGTTCTGGTGCTGTTACTTCTGGACACATAGGTGATGGAGCAGTAGTTTCTGGAAGCATTGCGTCTGGCAGTGTTGGGCAGTATGCAATAGCAAGTGGTAGCATAACGGCAGAGCATATTGCATCTGGAGCAGTAATAGCCGCTGACATTGCAGACAATGCTGTTGTTAGTGGTAAAGTAGCTAGTGGTGCCATTTCTTGGTGGAATTTAAGCTCTGGTGCCATATCGTCTGGAAGTGTAGGCGAAAATTCAATATTCTCTGGAAATATAGCTTCAGGACAAATAGGTCAGTTTCATTTATCTTCTGGCGTAGTTAATTCAGGGCATCTTGGTAACAATACTGTTGTTTCTGGTAGTATAGCCAGCGGACAAATATGGACATATCACATAGCTTCTGGTGCAATAACTACAAATCTAATTGCTTCCGGTACTATAGTTTCAGAAGATTTGGCAGAAGAAATTATAATAAGTGGAAAAATAGCCTCTGGTGTCATAGCTTGGTATGAATTAAGCAGCGGTGCCGTAAGATCTGGCCACATCTGGAGTGACGCTGTTAATTCTGGCAGCATAGCTTCAGGACAAGTCGGACACTATCACCTCAGTTCAGGCACAGTTAATTCTGGACAGGTTGGTGACGGAGCCATAGTAAGTGGAAGTATTGCATCCGGCCAGATAGGACAATACCACATAGCCTCTGGCGTTATTACAGGCCAACATATAGCTTCAGGTACAATTACATCAGAAGATTTGGCAAACAATGTTATAGTTAGTGGCAAAATTGCTTCTGGTATTGTAGCTTGGTTTAACCTAAGCTCTGGAGCTGTTCTTTCAGGAAATTTAGGAAATGATGCTGTTTTATCTGGCAATGTTGCATCTGGACAAATTGGCTTCTACCATCTTGCTTCTGGAACCATCACTACAGCTACATTAGGTAGCGGACAGGTAACATCTGGTGTCATCGCATCTGGAACAGTGAACAATTTTACTCTTAGTTCTGGTGCTGTTAATTCTGGACATATAGGTGATGCAGCTGTTGTTTCTGGAAATATCGCATCTGGCAGTGTTGGTCAATATGCAATAGCTTCTGGAAGCATAACGGCAGAACATATTGCTAGCGGAGCAATAATTGCTGTTGATATTGCAGATAATGCGGTTGTAAGCGGAAAAATAGCATCGGGCGTTGTAGCTTGGTTTAATATAAGTTCTGGAACGATCCTTTCTGGAAGCATAGGAAACAATGCTGTTACATCTGGAAATGTTGCATCTGGACAAATTGGTTATTACCATATTGCTTCTGGTGTTATTAGCACAGCAACACTAGGCAGCGGTCAAGTTACTTCTGGAATTATTGCATCCGGTACTGTGAATAATTTTGCGCTAAGTTCTGGTGCAGTAAATTCAGGACATATTGGAGATAATGCTGTTGTTTCTGGAAGTATAGCTAGTGGGCAAGTTGGATTTTATCATTTGGCCAGCGGTTTATACGATGACCTAAAAATTACTTCTGGAGAAATTACTTCTGGACTAATTGCAAATGATGCAGTTGTAAGTGGTAACATTGCTTCTGGGCAAATAAGTTTTTATCATATTGCTTCTGGTGTCATTAGTACAGCAATATTAGGTAGTGGACAAGTAACATCTGGTGTAATTGCATCTGGAACAATTAGCAATTTTTCTCTAAGTTCTGGAGCCGTCACTTCTGGACACATAGGTAACGCAGCGGTAGTTTCTGGCAGCATTGCTTCTGGCAGCGTTGGGCAGTACGCTATCGCTTCAGGAAGCATTACGGCTGAGCATATTGCCTCTGGTGCGATTATTGAAACAGACATCGCTGACAATGCTGTTGTAAGTGGAAAAGTAGCTAGTGGAGCCATCTCTTGGTGGAACTTAAGTTCTGGATCAGTGTCATCTGGGACACTAGGTTCATATGTTGTTTTTTCAGGCAACTTGGCCTCTGGAACTATTGGGCAATTTCATTTTTCATCCGGAGCAGTAAATTCAGGACAAATTGGAAACGATGCTGTTGTATCTGGCAATATTGCTAGCGGACAAATAAGCATAGACCATTTGGCATCTGGAGTTCTAGATTCTGTCACTCCTAAATCTGGCAGTATCATTAGTGGAATGCTTGGTGACAACTCTGTTGTTTCCGGCAGCATTGCATCTGGACAAATTGGTTATTATCATCTTGCTTCGGGTGTAATAAGCACAGCAGCATTAGGAAGTGGTCAAGTAACATCTGGTGTTATTGCTTCAGGAACCGTCAATAATTTTGCTCTTAGTTCTGGAGCAGTTCTCTCTGGACATATCGGTAATGCAGCTGTTGTTTCTGGAAACATAGCCAGCGGTCAAGTAAGCACTTTCCATATTGCATCTGGCAGCATAACTTCAGATTTGATCGCTTCTGGTGGAATTATAGCTTCAGATGTAGCAGATAACGCAATTGTAAGTGGTAAAATTGCTTCCGGCGTGATTGCTTGGTTTAATATTTCAAGTGGAACTGTCAGAAGCGGTAATATTAGTGACTCGTCAGTAGTTTCAGGAAACATAGCCTCCGGACAAATATCGGCAAATCACCTTGCTTCTGGTGTCATTAGCACGGCAACATTAGGTAGTGGACAGGTAACATCTGGAGTAATTGCTTCAGGAAGTGTTGGGCAGTTTAAGCTAAGTAGCGGTGCTGTGAATTCCGGACACATAGGTAATAATGCCGTAGTATCTGGCAGTATAGCTTCTGGTCAAATTGGGACAAATCATGTTGCATCTGGTGTTTTGTTTTCTGTGACAAATGCGTCTGATAATAGAATTCTTACAAGCTTGGCATCTGGAACAAACCAAGCGAATGCCGAAACCAACCTGACTTTTGATGGCACAAAGCTGAATGTAAATTCAACATCTTTGTCAGGCACAGTTTTGACAGTCACTGGCGTTTCCGGCACTTTGTTAAGCGTCAGCGATGTTAATACTGGCGATTTGTTACAAGTAGTAAACCTTAGCAATACAACAGTATTTGCAGTCCATTCCGATGGATATACAAAAACATCGACAACAATAGTGAGTGGGCAAACATCGGGTTTTATTGCGTTTAGTTTTCCGAACACTGCTGGTTCAGCAGGGTTTTTTGATTATTACGCAAAAAACACTCTTAGCGTAGGTTCAAGAGCGGGCACACTGATAACCGCTTGGGATATCGTAACAAACAGCATTGAATACAACGAAACTTCAACAGCCGACATAGGAGCATCAACAATAGGACTTTCATTTTCGGCAGCTATGCAATCTGGAAATGTAAGGGTTTCTGCTAATATATCATCTGGAACTTGGAATATTAGCATAGGAGGTAGAGTTGTTCCATGATAGTAGTTTCACAAAATCTTATAGTAAAAAGTTCCTTAGTTATTGGAAATAAAGCTTCGAATGTGGTCTTAGGTGGCAGCATGTCTTTTAATGGGACATCTACATCAAACCTTTCTGTGGCTAATGATGCTGATTTTAGATTTGGAACAGGTGATTTTACCATAGAATGGTTTCATTATATGGATTCAACTGTTGGTGCATTCCCAAGAATTTTTGCGATGGGAACATATCCCTCTCAAAGCATTGGAGTATCTATGGAGGGATCTGGAGCTTCAAGAACATTTTATTTCTGGGGTTCCAACGCTATATCTTTTGGCAATATAGCGACTGGACTTTACAATACATGGAATCATTTCGCTATAACAAGAAGCGGTACAAGTTTGAGAGTTTTCAGAAATGGAAATCAAATAGGTACAACTGTTTCTAATTCGACAAATTTTAACAACACAACATATCTTTTAAGAATTGGCAACGAAACAACAACAAGTAGCGGAGCTTCATTTAAAGGCTTAATTACAAATTTTCGATGGGTTAAAGGTGTGGCATTATACACAGGGTCTTTCACTGTACCAACATCCCCATTGACCGCTACTCCAGAGACTAAACTTCTTTTGCTTGCAACAAATGAGGCATCAGTTTCTTTGGATTCAAGCAATGCCAACAAAACTGTAACAAATAGTTCTGTAGCATTCAGCACAAACAAGCCTTTTTCATGACATACACAAGATTTTTCGATACATTCAAACTGAGTATGCTTAAAGTTTATTTCACACTATTGAATAAATAAATTTAGTTGTATTTTAGAAATTTAGGACAATAAATGGCCAATGAATATGTAGTTAGAAATGGCTTGATAGTTTTAAGCGGCACCATACAGGGGCAATTAGCTTCAGGAATCGTCGTTTCGGGCAGCATAGCTTCTGGACAAATAGGTCTGTATCATTTATCTTCTGGCCTAATATCAACAGCAACTTTAGGTTTCGGACAAGTAACTAGCGGTGTTATAGCATCTGGAACAGTTAACAATTTTGCACTAAGTTCTGGGGCGGTGAATTCAGGGCACATTGGCAACGCAGCAGTAGTTTCTGGAAGTATTGCTTCAGGAAGTGTTGGGCAATATGCGATTGCCTCTGGAAGCATTACAGCAGAGCATATTGCTTCTGGTGCCATTATAGAAACAGACATCGCTGATAATGCGGTGATTTCTGGCAAAATAGCCAGCGGAGTAGTTGCTTGGTTTAATCTATCTGCCAACTCTGTCTTGTCAGGACACATTGGAACAGCAGCAGTATCAAGTGGCAATATTGCAAGTGGACAAATTGGGACATTTCATATTGCTTCTGGTTCAATCACTACAAATCTAATTGCTTCAGGAGCAATTGGCAGCGAAGATATCTCAGACAATTCAATTATCTCAGGCAAAATTGCGTCTGGAAGCATTGATTGGTTCAATTTTGCTGCTGAATCTGTTCGTTCTGGACATGTAGCAAATGCGGCTGTTACCTCTGGAAATATCGCAAGTGGTCAAATTGGACAGTTTCACTTAAGTGCTAGTGCTGTAAATTCTGGACAAATTGCAAACAATGCAATCGTTTCTGGCAACATCGCTTCTGGACAAGTGGGTCATCATCATATTTCAAGTGGTGCAATAGATTCAGCACAACTTGCTTCTGGATCAGTCACAACAGAAAAATTGTTTGATGACTCGGTTGTCAGTGGTAAAATAGCCTCCGGTTCTATCGCTTGGTTTAACCTTTCTAGCGGAACAGTAAATTCCGGCAACATAGGAGACAACGCAGTTGTTTCTGGCAACATCGGCTCTGGACAAATTGGCTTTATACATCTTGCTTCTGGAACCATAAGCACAGCAACACTAGGAAGTGGACAAGTAACTTCTGGTAATATTGCTTCAGGACAAGTTGGACAGTTTGCAATTAGTAGCGGAGCAATTTCTTCTGGCAAAATTGGAAACAACGCTGTAGTATCTGGTTCTTTTGCAAGCGGTCAAATAAGCACTTATGCTATAGCAAGTGGAGGAGTCACAGCGGACAATCTTGCAGATGATTCCGTTACAAGCGGGAAAATAGCAAGCGGCGGTGTTGCTACTAGCAATCTAAGTAGCGGTGTTGTTAATTCTGGACAAATTGCGAACAATGCTGTTACTTCTGGCAACATCGCATCTGGTCAGGTCGGATTTTACCATCTTGCTTCTGGTGTAATTAGCACAGCAATACTTGGCAGCGGACAAGTAACATCTGGAGTGATCGCATCTGGCACAGTAAACAATTTTGCTTTATCTTCTGGTGCCGTAACTTCCGGACACATTGGAAATAATGCTGTTGTCTCCGGAAGCGTTGCTTCGGGCAGCGTTCATCAATATGCATTGAGCAGCGGTTCCGTAATAAGTGGTCAGATTGGCAGCGGCGCAGTAAACACTGTCAATATTGCTTCTGGTGCTATTACATCATTTCAAATAGCTGAATATGGTGTTGCATCCGGAAACTTGGCTTCGGGATCAGTTACAACATTTAACTTAGCATACGGTTCTGTTCAAAGTGGTTCGATAGCATCTGGAACTATTGGAACTTATCATTTTAGCTCTGGCGCAGTTATCAATAATTCCATAGGTCTTGGCGGGGTTTCATCAGACAGATTCTTGGAAAACCTTAAAACAGGTTTGTTGTATGGTGGCATAATAAGCATTACCTCTGGTAGCACAACAACCTTTGATATATCCGCTGGCAAAGGCATAATTTTAAGTCCAAATGCTACTAATTCAGGGCTGCCACAACCTGCAATCACTTATGTAAATTGGAGTGGTCAATCTGGTGTAAGTCCTTTGCTGGCATCTGGACATGTCACTTATGTCGGTGTACTTTCTGGCGGTAGTTTAAGTTTACAGAACTTACCTCCGACTCCGGATCAATATCTGACACAAATTAACATCGGATTTTTGATTCATCCCGATAACACAAATATAGTTCAAAAACACAACCATCCAAGCACAAGTTACCTTTTTGAATCCCAATTAGAACAATTTGCAAGAGCATTTGGTCCAATAAAACTAAGCGGACTTAATATTTCTGCAAACGGAGCCAACCTTCAGATAGACAAAGGTGCTGGCAGTAGTTTCACTTTTGGCAGCAATATAAGAATAGATCCAAACAACCCATCTATTGTTACAGAATCTTCTGCAACCAGTATGAGCATGATTTATGTTTATAGATCTGCTTTGGCTGGCAACTTTACATTTGCTTCATCTGTAACTAATGTTGATCCTGCAAATTATGATGATGGTTCTGGAACATTAGCTAGCGTTGGCAGCAATAAATGGACAATACAAAGAGTATTTTACATACCAGATGCTCAACAAGGATTTTTTGTATACTATGGCAGAACTGAATACGACAATTCAAATGCTGCTTCTCAAAATATATTCCTAGAACCATTTGATGAAGATCAAGTTACAGCCACTAATGCAGTTTTCATAGGATATATTATCGTCAGAGGCGGTGCCACAACCCTTAATACTACTAGTGATTGCGTATTTATTCAGGCAGGTCAGTTCCGAAACACAGCAGGTGGCGGTGGTGGAGTAACTGGTCTATATTTGACGGATATGCTTGATGTTGAAATCAACAGCGAGTTGCAGTATCAAGCTTTGGTTTATAATGGCAGTTTGTGGGAAAATACATTTATAACCTCTGGTAGCATCGGCAGCGGACAAATCGGAATGTACCACTTAGCAAGTGGTCTTATGGACGGAGTATCTTTACACTCTGGAGATGTCACTTCCGGATTTATTGGAAATGGTGCTGTTAATTCAGGAAATATAGCATCTGGACAAATTGGTCAATACCACATTGCTTCCGGCAACATTGCAACCTACCATCTTCAGTCTGGTCTAATTAATTCGGAAAAACTTTCGGATAATGTTGTTATTTCTGGAAAGTTGGCTTCTGGGGTTGTGGCTTGGTTCAACCTAAGCAGTGGAGCAGTAAGAAGCGGTCATATTCAATATGGTTCGGTATTTAGCGGAACAATAACATCTGGTTCTATTGGTGATACACACCTTGCCGATGACGCTGTTAGAAACAATAACATCGCCTCTGGCGCAGTTACTTCAGGTAACATTGCATCTGGGCAAATTGGTTACTATCACCTTGCTTCTGGAGTAATTAGCGCAGCAACACTAGGAAGCGGACAAGTAACATCTGGTGTAATTGCATCTGGCACTGTAAACAATTTTGCTTTATCTTCTGGTGCCGTAACTTCTGGTCACATTGGAAATGCAGCAGTCGTTTCTGGAAGCATTGCTTCGGGTCAAGTAAACACTTTTTCCATAGCATCTGGTTCAATTACAACAGTGCTGATTGCTTCTGGATCGATAGTACCAGAGGCTATTTCTGATAATGCAATTATTTCTGGCAAATTAGCTTCCGGAATAGTTGCTTGGTTCAACATAAGCAGTGGAGCTATTCGTTCAGGCAGCATTGAAGATAATGCTGTTGTATCCGGCAACATAGGTTCAGGACAAATTGGGTTTATTCATCTTGCGTCTGGAACTATTGCCGGGGCTACTCTAGGAAGCGGACAAGTAACATCTGGAAATATTGCATCTGGTTCTATTGGACAATACAAATTAAGTTCCGGTGCTGTAAATTCAGGACATATTGGTGATAATGCAGTCGTAAGCGGAAGTATTGCTTCTGGCTCTGTTAGTACCTTTGCAATAGCTCTTGAAGCAATTACAACAGATCAGATTGCTTCTGGGACAATAACATCACAAGATCTTTCTGACTTTTTGATTATAAGTGGCAAGATTGCATCTGGCTCTATTTCTAGTCTCGATCTTGCAAGTGGGACAGTTAATTCTGGACAAATTGGAAATGCAGCAGTTGTAAGTGGAAATGTAGCGTCTGGACAAATATCATGGGCGCATTTAAGCAGCGGAGCAGTTCGTTCAGGAACAATAGGCGACTTGGCAGTAGTTTCTGGCAATATTGCATCTGGACAGATTGGGATTAATCATCTTGCTTCTGGTGTAATTAGCACAGCAACATTAGGAAGTGGACAGGTAAAATCTGGAAATATTGCATCTGGTTCTATTGGGCAATTTGCTCTTAGTAGCGGCGCAGTAACATCTGGACATATTGGCAACGCTGCGGTTGTTTCTGGCTCGATTGGTTCTGGACAAATTGGCACATTCCACATAGCGTCTGGAAGCATTACAGCAGAATTAATTGCCTCTGGGGCAATTATTACTTCAGACATATCTGACAACGCTGTTGTTTCTGGCAAAGTGTCTAGTGGTGTAATAGCTTGGTTTAATCTATCTTCTGGAACCGTAAAAAGCGGACACATTGGAAACGATGCAGTTGTATCTGGAAATATTTCTTCTGGTTCTATTGGGCAATATCATTTGTCTTCTGGTTCTGTAAACTCTGGACAAATTGGCGATAACGCTATTGTCACAGGCAGCATAGCATCTGGGCAAATTACAGGCAGCAAAGTAGCTGCAAGCACTATAGCAAACGCCAATTTAGTAAACAGCACAATCACAATTGCTGGAAGTAGCACGGATTTAGGCGGTACATGGGCTGCTGCGGCTTTGACAACAAGTAGCGGTCTATTGGCTGGCACTTATTATCCTTCTGGCAATCTGACAATAGGAATTGCTTCTGGCGGCATTAATTCTCAACTAATTGCTGATAATTCTGTTACTAGTGGCAAAATTGCTTCGGGGCAAATTGGAACAAATCATTTAGCTTCTGGCGTAATTAGCACGGCAGTTCTTGGTAGTGGACAAGTAACATCTGGTGTTATTGCTTCAGGAACCGTTAATAATTTTGCTTTATCTTCTGGTGCCGTAACTTCTGGACATATTGGCGATGCAGCAGTAGTTTCTGGAAGCATTGCTTCAGGAAGTGTTGGTCAATATGCCATAGCTTCAGGAAGCATAACGGCAGAGCACATTGCTAGCGGAGCAATCATTGCTGTTGATATTGCAGATGGCGCAGTAACTTCTGGTAAAATAAGTTCTGGTATTATTGGTGGCGTTCACATTGCTTCTGGGACAATCCAGAACACCAACCTTGCAAATTCAACAATTACAATCGCTGGAAGCAGCACAGCTTTAGGTGGTGCTTGGGCTGCTGCTGCACTTAACACAGCAAGCGGATTGACTGGTGGTCCTTACTATCCAAGCGGATCAATAACAATAGGAATCGCAACGGCTGGCGTAGTCAGCGGAATGATTGGTTCTGGACAAGTTGGATTTGCCCATCTTGCTTCTGGAACTATTACTACAGCAACTCTGGGAAGTGGACAAGTAACTTCTGGAGTAATCGCCTCTGGCACAGTCAATAATTTCGCACTAAGTTCTGGTGCTGTAAAAAGCGGTCATATTGGCGACAATGCTGTAGTAACTGGTTCTATTGCTTCTGGACAAGTTACCGGAACCAAGATCGCTGTTTCGACTGTAGCAAATGCAAATCTAGTAAACAGCACAATAACAATAGCTGGTAGTAGCACAGCGTTGGGTGGCACTTGGGCAGCAGCAGCACTTACAACAAGCAGTGGATTGCTTGCAGGAACTTATTATCCTTCTGGCAATTTAACAATAGGAATAGCTTCTGGTGGTATAGTTGCACAGATGCTTGCATCTGGTTCTGTAACATCGGGATCAATTGCATCTGGGAGTGTTGGACAATACGGAATTTCTTCTGGAGCAATTGGAACTATCAATATCAGTTCCGGTGGTGTTCAAAATGTCAACCTTGCTTCCGGGGCTGTGCTTTCTGGCAATATAGCTAGCGGACAAATTGGGCAATTCCATCTTGCTTCCGGAAGTGTAACAAGTGGTCAGATTGGAAATGCCTCTGTTGTAAGCGGATCAATAGCTTCTGGCAGTGTTGGGCAATTTGCGATTGCTTCTGGTGTTATTACTGCAAACCATATTGCGAGCGGAGCGGTGATAGCTGCCGACATTGCCAACAATGCTGTAGTTTCAGGAAAAATTGCATCTGGTGTTGTTGCATGGTTTAATCTCAGTAGCGGTTCTGTTTTATCTGGAAATATTGGCGATAACG
>JACCDP010319392.1_pt1 | contig 11965 bp, 13 predicted proteins | sample 7445841 | NCBI WGS metagenome assembly JACCDP01 (sample SAMN15323441, study PRJNA562643) | freshwater metagenome | isolation source: river surface water | place: USA:Blue River Watershed | collected 2017-08-17
CCAGCATCAAAACCAAAACGATCAAGTGAACTTGAAAGAGCAACTAGATCAGAATGATTTGCACTCTTGAATGCATCAAGAGTAGTTTCTGTTGCGAAATCTACTGCATTTAGTGTGTCAAGTTTACCACCGAGATTGCTGTCCATTGTAGAGATAGAACCAGTGATTGCACTCTTAGCATTGTTTACAGCAGTTTCAACATCACCAACTGACGAATCAATTGTATCTAGTTTACCACTAAGGTTACTATCCATTGTGGAAATAGAACCAGTGATTGCACTCTTAGCATTGTCAACAGCAGTTTCAACTGCACCAACTGACGAATCGAGAGTGTCAAGCTTGCCACCAAGATTGCTATCCATTGTAGAGATAGAACCGGTGATTGCACTCTTGGCATTGTCAACAGCAGTTTCAACTGCACCAACTGACGAATCAATTGTATCTAGTTTACCACCAAGGTTGCTATCCATTGTGGAAATAGAACCGGTGATTGCACTCTTAGCATTGTCAACAGCAGTTTCAACTGCACCAACTGACGAATCAATTGTATCTAGTTTGCCACCAAGGTTACTATCCATTGTAGAGATAGAACCGGTGATTGCACTCTTAGCATTATCAACAGCAGTTTCAACATCGCCAACTGATCCATCAATTGCTAACAAATCAGAATGATTTGCAGAAGCAAATGCATTTAGATCAGAACCAAGAGCATTGAGAGCACCGGAAACAGTAGAGTCATTAACAATCCATGGATTGGTTCCTTGATATACTGTAACTTCGTCTTGTTGTGTTAGACCAACTTCAACATTCAAATTACCAGTTACGATTAGTGCGCCAGCATCAAAACCAAAACGATCAAGTGAACTTGAAAGAGCAACTAGATCAGAATGATTTGCGCTCTTGAATGCATCAAGAGTAGTTTCTGTTGCGAAATCTACTGCATTTAGTGTATCTAGTTTACCACCGAGATTGCTGTCCATTGTGGAAATAGAACCAGTGATTGCGCTCTTGGCATTGTTAACAGCGGTTTCAACATCGCCAACTGACGAATCGAGTGTGTCAAGTTTACCACCGAGATTGCTGTCCATTGTGGAGATAGAGCCAGTGATTGCACTCTTAGCATTGTCAACAGCAGTTTCAACATCGCCAACTGATGAGTCGAGAGTGTCAAGCTTACCACCGAGATTGCTATCCATTGTAGAGATAGAACCGGTGATTGCACTCTTGGCATTGTTAACAGCGGTTTCAACATCGCCAACTGATGAGTCGAGAGTATCTAGTTTGCCACCGAGATTGCTATCCATTGTGGAAATAGAGCCAGTGATTGCACTCTTAGCATTATCAACAGCAGTTTCAACTGCACCAACTGATGTATCTAGAGTATCTAGTTTACCACCGAGATTGCTATCCATTGTGGAGATAGAACCGGTGATTGCACTCTTAGCGCCGTCAACAGCAGTTTCAACTGCACCAACTGATGAGTCGAGAGTATCTAGCTTGCCACCTAAACTTGAACCCATGTTATTAAGTGCGCCAGAAACATATGCATCATATGTCTTTAGAGAATTCGAACGCTCTGAGTCTTGAGCAAGTACGCCTTCTGAGCCATAAACTTGTACGCTATCATCTGCATGATTGAGAGTAACGTTAACGTCGGCATCAACTTTTAGTTTGCCGCTTGCATTAACATTAAGAAATTGAGCGTTGCCAGATTCATCTTTTGCAAGAATGGCAACACCAGGTTGATCGCTGTTAAGAGCAGAGCCTGTAACGACTGCTACTTCGTCTCCAGCGAGATTTTGTAATACTGAAATTGGAGATTCAAAACTCATAAAACACCTACATGTTTTTATAAAAGGATATCTTTTACTCTGAATTATTTCAGGTAATAAGATAAACCCCTACACATATAAATATTTTATATTCTTTTTTATATTACTGTTCTGGTTCTAGAAACTTCAAACAAACGATCATAAAAAATTTGGTCATTTATTGTTCTTTTTAAGGAATTTTCAGAAGTGCCAGAATATAGCTTCAGTGTTATCTGCGATGGCATTACTTTATTAGTAGTGTAAACAAATATTTTTTCTACAAGCAAAATTGTTTTTAAAGAATTTAGATACCATCTTATTGTAGATGGTATTACTTGATTATTTGGCAAATATTCTACTTCTCTATAACCGCCATCTTGATGTTCCGTTTGAGTTAACAAATATAATTTTGTTATATAATCAATTGAGTTATTAACGTTTGAATAATCAATTCCGAGTTTAGCTTGAAGAGCTTCGACAGAATCATTTAATCTGCCATGTTGTTCAGAATGACGTAATCCTGCGGAGGCATTCAACGGAGTTGTTGATGAAGGATTTATAAAATTATCTAATTCTTTTGGGAATAAAATGGGCATATAATATTTCTATCAAATATAAATATTATTATTAATTCATTAAATATTAAAAAACTATTTTATCCACGCAATAATGTTCTTTGATTTCCAAAAGATTCAATTACGGCAGAAGATTCAACAAAAATGTCTCCGATGAAAAGTGCTCTGACTTTTATTAAAGATACAAATCTTTCTGGCGATTCATTCATTTTGCCAGCATCGATTACATTTAACCCATCAATTACATAACCACGAGACTGACCACGAAGTTCAAATTCTCTTCCGGAAACATTTGTTATCTGTCCCATACTTCGCAAAAGAGGAATAGAAACTCCATATGCTTCAGATTGAACTTGTCTAAAATATCTTGCACCTTCACGCAACATAACAATTTTAGCGCCTGGAATATTATCTCTAGCAGAAAATTGTCCGCTAGCTTCTCTAGATGCCATTACTCTTGGATCATCTAGATTTGATAAGCCGTCTATTTGAACTCCTAAATTTCTCATTAATTGATTAGGGTCTTGTCCTCTTGTTCTTGCTTGAGTGACATGTAGAGGCTCATAATGAGGTTGCTGAGATGTTTGCTGATGTCCCGCAGCTTTTTGTTGAAGACGATTTGCCCAATACTTCTTTTCCCAATCTGGAACATCAGTCATATTCAATCTCCATTGCTTCTTTTAATGAAAGAGATTTAAGATTAAAATTTTCTCTTATTGATTCTGTCCTAACAACTCTTTTGCCAGGTCGTGTTCCTCCTAATCCCGCCAAAACATCGGCAACCCCTGGTTCTGGTTGGACGGATCGTTTTCCTTCTGCTCCTTGAACACCAAGGTTTCCCTCTTCTGCTGCTCTATATCCACGATCTATTGGTGTTCGCAATGCAACAGTAGCTGCCGTAGGATTGATAGTAGGAGAACTGACACCTCCAGCAAGTTCTTTGCTTCGCAGTGGTAATCCCGAATCTAGTGCTTTTTGATTTATTATATCTATTAATTCCTTTTCAAACGAAGGCGATCCAATAATTCTTATTTTTTCTATTGCGGTTTTGTCTGTGTATTTTTCTTCAAACCATTTAGCAATCTCATCTATAAAGGCTTTATATAAAGCTGCGTCCTTTTTTTCACTTAAATCAAATGGATTATCTGTAACAGGAATTCTTTCTATTGCTCTTACAAGTTCAGATAGATATAGATCTTTTGAAAGATCAGAAATTAAGTTTAGAACATTTTCGTCCGGTTCGCATAAATTATTTACAATAATTTTTTCATAGAAGGTTTTAAGTTCCAATCCAGCATAATTTGCAATAACTGCATCATACAACTTAGGATTACCCAATCCTTCTCTAGCTGCCATTAGTTGAGCACAGAAAGATTGAGGATATTTGTTTTTAAGAGAAATTATTTTTCCTTCGGTAGATTCACGAAAATTTAAAAGTCTCCATCTTCTTGTTCCAAGAATATTTGAAGTTAAATTTTTATATTGTTCTTCAAATTTGGGATCAAAATTTAAAAATATATTTTTAATATTAAATTTTTCCTGGTTGTCTAATTGGTTTTTTATATTAAATGGAATAATATCCCAGCCAACTTGTTGTAATTTTTCTTTAAATTGCGAATTTCCTTCTCTTGCTGCCCATTCATTGATTGTTGTAAATAAATCAATAAAAAAATTTAACATTTCTCCAAGTTCATTTGATAGTTGCTCTGGGAGATTATTTTTTTTTAAACTTTTTAAGTTAGTGATAAGTAGTTTTTTTTCTTCCTCATTGAGAGTATCTTTTTCGAGAATATTTTTTACGTCTTCTGCGGTTCCTTCTTTTAAAATTGAAAGAACTTCTAAAAGATTATTTCTTCTTTGTTTTATTTTTCTTTTTTTCATAGAAATGCAACAATCTTTTTAATATCAACGTTTTGAATAGAGAATTTTATTTTGAACTTGAATTAATTGTTTGCGGCGGCGCTCCTGCATAAGAAGCTCGCCATTCTTAACAGACTCACTGAGGACTCTACCACGAGAACCTGCACCCTCAGCAAATAGGTTTTCTTCTAATTCGTTCTCGTGTCCACTATCAGATTCTTCAAGTTCTTCTACTGGTGCCATAGGAGTAACATTTCCACTTGGTGTTGAGCCATCAGCACATTCTAAATTATTTCCACCATCAAAATTAGGAGAATATGAATCTTCTTTTAACCCAAAAGCCTCATCAAGTTCTTCTTCTAAAGTTTTCACTTCAGAAACAGGAGCATCACGAGGAGCGCCAGGAGCAGCAGGAGTAGTTTGTCCAGCCGCAGGTTTGGCAGCAGCACCAGATGCGGAAGGAGCAGGAGTAGAAGCAGGAGCGGCAACAGGTTGTCCAGCAGTAGGGGGTGGTGTTGGAAAAGCATCGGCAGGAGGAGCAGCAGCAGCAGCACCAGGAGCAGGAGCAGCACCAGTTGTGCCAGTTGGACCAGCAGCTTCTCTTGTTAGTTCTTCGAGAACCAAAGCTCTAATGGTTTCAACAATATTGTTTTCTTTTACCATTTTTTTTGATGGTTTTGCTTCTTCGTTTAAAAACTTTAATAACTCATTAACTTTCATGTTATTCTCCGTAGCAATAAATACTTCTTTCAATGGCTTTGTACTAACCCAATTTGGTTTTTTTCCTTTGTTTCCCGCTGCACGCTTTCTTCTTACAGCACTTGCTTTTTGTTTCTTACTCATTCCGGCTGCACGAGAAGCTGGGACACATTTAGGATACTTTTTTGATTTACTCTTCTTACGAACACCTTTACCAGCAGATGCTCCACATGGGGGATGTCCTCCGCCTTTTTTCTTGCGGCTAAGATCAACCCAGCGTTCTTTAAACCATTTACCAAGTCCAGAAGCCGCATAAACTTCATATAATAAATCATAATTTACTTGATTCATTTTTTCTTACCCTTGGTTTTTCTCCAGCCGCCGCCTTTTTTCTTATACCATTTAGCAGCCCAAGCATTTGCATAAGCCGAATTTCCTGTAATCGTTATCATTCCATCTTGTTTCATTAACCAAGTAGAATTTTCTGTTTGCGGACACCAAACATCTTGAGTTGCCGCAGGTTGTATAAATACATTTTTTGTTCCCTGGGTAGTTCTTCTTGTAAAAGTCCAATCCGTCATTGTAGAATTATGTTTCTTTTCTCTGAATGAAACCCTATATCCCAACAGAGCAGCACAGATCTCAACAGCTTCTCCATGATCAGAATTCTTTTGGCTAAATCCATAATGAATTACTTTTTCATCTTCTTTGTTTTCGGATAATTTTTCATGTCCATCATAAATTATTGCTGCGGCAAAAAAAGCTTCACGCTGTTCATTAGACATTCTTGTAATTTTCTGAACCCATGATTCGTTATATTTTGAAAAACTTTCCAGCAATATTGTTTCGGATTGATCATCTTTCATCTTTGCAGAAGTTATTATTTTCATTTTTTTATTAATATCTTTTGCTTCAACTAAATTATTTTCTTTCCAATAACGATATCCTTTTTTACTGGTCGCATCTGCTTCCCATGTTTTTTCCAATACCCATTTGTGATTTGGAGTACAAACAAAATTAAAATTAGTTTGCGGAGTGTAGATATTAATAGTTTCTGCATTTTGATAAAAATGCATATGTTGTATAGGTTTCCACTCTAAACAATCTTCTGCTATGTTGTATGTGCAGATAATGTCTCCGGTGGAAAGTTCATTATAAATTTTCCAACCATCTTTTGTTAGCGCCTTAGAAGATAATGGAACACATGGATACACATCGAACTTAGCTCTTGCTGCTGCTTTCGCACGATTCCAAAGTGCTTTATTAGTTGGAACATTTTTTTCTAAGAGAAGTTCTGTATTAAGAACTTCTTCTAACGTAATTGATTCAGTTAAATTACCAGCAGCATCTTTAGCAAATGGATCACGTTTCTTTTGTTTTCTCCATTTACCACCCATACTTCTATAAATTTCTTCAGCACGAGCTACAGCTCTAACACTTGGCCAATTCATCATTCTCTTATCTTGTTTCAGTTCAAATTCTTGTTTGGCAATTTTTTTGGCTCGTGACCAAGTTTTTGGCTTTGTTGGTCTTACGTGTTTCTTGAATTTTTCTTTTTTCTCTTCTTTTGTGTTGATGCAAAATTTAGCTTCTTCCAAAGCTTCATCTAATTGTACTAATTCAACATTAGCTAAAATATTCGGATCACTTGGATCCGGTTTGTGTAAATCTACTTGAACTGTTTCTTGATTTCGTTCAAAAGCTCTAGCTCCTCCAAGACCTGTTTCTGCTGGAGATGGTAATACAATTTCGGACACAATTGCATCGATCATTTCACGAAGAGCCGTGGTGCTTTTTCTTCTGTGTTTTCTGGTTAATGCTTTTTCTGCTTCTGTCTTTACAGGAGTTTCATTTAATTTATCCATATCGTCTTCTTCAAGGATTTCTTTTTCTTCATTATAAGTATTTTCTTCAGGCATCATTGTTGGATTTTGATGTAATTGCAAGCGTCTAGATCCCATAATATCTTGGGTAGCCATGCTATATTGATCAATTTGTTTCATTCGCATCTCCCAGTCATCTGGGACATATCTTCTTGGCCATCCGATAGCACCCATTCCTCCCAATGGATTAATTGGTTCATCTGGATGTACTTTTTCTTCTGGTGAAATGTATGTTGCGGGACGGGCAAGAGAATTAACTTGAATATTATTTGCCCCTCGAACCATTGGTCCGGATCCAGGAGTTAGTATTTCTTGTAAATCTTTTTCTATTCCCATCTTTTCTTGAGTTTTAATAATTGCCTCTACTTCTTCTGGACTTAAATCATTCCAATTTTGCGTTTCAATAGAATCTATTGGAGCAAAATCAAATGTTGGTCCTAAAAATTCTAAAGGTTGTCCAGATAGCGGATCTAAATTAATTTTACCATCAGGATCTGGAACATGATCTACCTGCATCACAAGAGCATTAGGTTGCGGAGGATATCCTTGAAAATCTCTGTACAATCCATCAGAAGGTTCTCTTTCAAGTAAAAGTTCTTCTTCTAGTTTTTTCTCATCTTCTTCTTTAATTGCTGCTGGGGCTGGAATTCTTGGATTTAAATCCAAAGGTTCTAGTGGAGGTAATCTGCGATATTTTTTCATTACCCAACTTAAACGATCAATATCCGATGGATTTTCTTCATTTTCTTGATTAGCAATAGCTTGAGTAGCTGGATTTATTACATATAATTGTTTAATTCCGCCAAATCCATATGGACCACCACGAAAAGATGGTTCTCCCATTGGATCTCCCGCATTTTCTAATAATTCTTTTAATTTTGGAATTTTAACCATGTAATACCATTTTAATTATGTTTTCCAAATTAACATATCGTTTATTTAAAAATTTTCATTGATTATAATGAAAGAATGAAATATTTCTGTTTTGATACTGAACTTGGTGGATTGAAAAAAGAGCATTCTCTTTTAACGCTATATGGTCAAGTATTAAACGAAGATCTAAATGTTTTAGATCAAATAGATCTCAAAATTAAACCAAACGATGGAATATATAAAGTAACTGCCGAGGCTCTTAAAATAAATAGAATCAATATAGTTGAACATAATGAAATGGCAATACCACTTTTTTTAGCATCGGAAAAATTTAAAAATTTCATTTGTCGTCATTCCATAAATATAAATGAAAAAATTATCCCAATGGGACATAATGTTTCTATTGATATTGAATTTGTGAAAAATTATTTAATGAATCCAGAAGAATGGGAAAAACATTTTTCTCATAGAATAATCGATAGTCATTCCATTGCAATGTTTTTGGGTATGTCTGGCTTTTTACCAAAATACAATTCATACTCATTAAAAGTTCTAGCAGAGCATTATAATTTAGATACAAATTTAATGCATGATGCTAAAAAAGATGCAGAAACAACTGCCAAATTAATCAAATTAATGTCTAATAAATTAAAGGAGACAAAATGAAATATAGTATAAACATTGATTCTCGTGTAAAAATTCAAGAGCCAGAAAAATTTTGGGATTTTCCAGTTGTTTTGACATTTGCTGGAGAATTTTCAGAAGAAAATTGCAGAAAATTTATTGAAGAATTTAAAGCTGCTGAAGACCATGCGACAAAATCAAAACAAGGAGTAATTCCTGTTGTTATTGACAGTTATGGTGGCGACGTATACGCATTACTTGGAGTAATAGATATTATTAAAACATGCAAACTTCCCGTCGCCACTATCGTAGAAGGCAAAGCTATGTCTTGTGGAGCTGTTCTCTTTTCATGCGGTACTGAAGGCTATCGTTTCGTTGGTGAACATGCTACAGTAATGCTTCATGAAGTTTCTTCTATTTCTTGGGGTAAAAATGAAGATATCAAAGCCAACGCAAAAGAAACGGATCGTTTGAATTCTTTGTTATTTAGATTGATGGCTCGTAATGTAGGAAAACCTGAACATTATTTCATTGATCTTCTACATCAAAATAAAAACACTGACCTATTTCTAAATTCCGAAGATTGCCTGAAGCATAATATTGCTAATAAAATTGGAACTCCAACTTTCAATATCTCAGTTCAAATGAATATCGAGTTTCGGTGAACTACCCACCCACATCAAAGTTGATGGGTTGAGCTTCAAGGGTCGCAGACTCACCTAACGGTAACGCCTCACCTTGTTTTTGTTTAATTTCCGAGTTAGTTCCTGACTCAGACAAATTATATATATTATAAAATTTTGAATAATCAATTCTTGATATGAAGAAAATCATATATTTATAAAAAATCAGCACCTTTCATCTCAACCACTAAAGATGGTTGGGTTTTCGGTGGATGTAATAAAAGATTGACATCAAACATAAAACTGTTATAATACCTATGTAAGTTGTACATATATAGTTTTTTTATAAAAATTAAAATCGAGTAATAAAAATGTTAAAAGAAATATGGGATAGTTTAAGTGGACCGGCAAAAATGATTCTAGGATTATCTGTAGCTGAAGGTCTTCTTAATACTACGTCCACTAAAGAACAAGCAAATAAGAATAGCAATAATCCAAAAACAGATCCTCGTAAAGAAAATTTGCGTAATTCCATTTTTTACGAGGATCCAATGACAGCTTTCCATAATTTAACACTAGAAAATCAACAAAAAGTTCTTGGATGGGCTAAACAATATAATCTTACTATAGAAGAAGTTATTAGAAAAGTAATTGATCGTTAATGGAAAATACACCAAAAGAAGAATTAAAATGGCCATTAGGTTTTATTTTAATGATTTATGTTTTAATTTTCATTTTTTATAATCATTTTTGTAAATGAAAGATGTTATAAACATAACTTGGGAACCTAAATGTGGTTCTTTATACAGAGTAGTAAATAAAACTGGACATATTATTAATTCAGTTCCAAAAGCAATTTATTATTATGATTTTTTAAAAATAAAAAATAATACAAATAACAAACATGTAAATAAAAAATTTTTTCTAAATGAAAATGATGTTTTTATGTTTCTGGGGAAAAAAGAAAGAATCCCACATTATTTCTCATTCTATAAAATTCTTTACAAAGATATTATTTGTTGGCTAATAATGTCAGAACGTTTATATGAAGAAAAACATAAAATCATTGATCCAATCATAATATTGTGATCAAATATTTGTTATTATTATTTAAACTTTCTTATACAAAAGAACATACAACGAAAATAATAAAAATGTAATATATTACATTAATCTCTTAAGAAAAAGAAATTATTGTATAAGTGCTTGCAACGTAGTTACAAATCGCATTTGAATCCCACGGTTAAAACCGTTAGAGTAAGTCAATATTGACATATAATCAAATGTAATATCTTTAACCTGACTTGTTAGCTAGTAATTGTGAATGTAATTTAAAGGAAAATTATGAGCGAAGAAACAAATGAAACAACTGTAACGCCCGCAGAACGTAAAACTTTTAAATTGAGTGATGATATTATAGCTCTTGTAAGAGATCTGCTGCAACTTTCATTGCTTACTAATAGTAATATTATCGACCATCTAAGAGCAGTTGTCCTAGAAACAGAGACTGCTAGACCACATTATCTAACTCTTACTCCTGAGTACGTCGAAGCTTATAATGCTCATATCGAAAAGCTTAATCAGGAAGCTCATGCTGCTATGCAAGCAGCTCAATCTCGTCTTGCTACAGATGCAGATACAGAACAGCTTTCCTGAATATTAAAACAGGGATTAAACTCCCTATCGTTGGGAACCAGCGATTACAGATGTGGAGAGGAGATAAGTCCTTTGCAAGAAGGCAAATACCTTGTTGAAAAATCTAACTCAAGCGATTGAGTAGTTCATAAGCCATAAAGATGAAATGCCATCTGGCAACGGATGCATTTTTAATTGGACAAACAAATAGACAATGCCGCTGGGAAAATCAATCCCGAGCGGCGTTTCTCTTTTATATCTAACCTATTTTACTTTCCCGACGAACCGAACCCAGCAGAACCACGATTTTTTTCAATAACCTTGTCTGTTTCTTCCATTATTACTTCTCCAGCTACAGCTACTTTATAAACAACTAGTTGGGCAATACGATCACCTTTTTTAAAATGACTTATAGTTCCAGGAGTTGGCGGATAATCGTTGTAATTAAAATTCAAACAATTTAAAACCACACCAATTTCACCAGTATAATTTGGATCAATAATTCCTCCAGTTGGAAAAATTCCTTTAGCAGATAAACCAGAACGACCTTCAATCTTTAAAAAAATACGATTTCGATCATTATCCATTGTTGGCATATCAGCTAGTTGTATATTCGTTTTAACTTTTATTGTTTGACCAGAATTAATTGAAAAATCTTCGTCACAATATAAATCAAATCCAATATCTCCATCTCTAATAGCAGTTGGAATAATAGCTGTTTCTGACATTTTCTTAAATTTTATACGTAATGTTTTATCTTCATTAAGAATTTTGGGATTTATCCAATTTTTATCCGTTGTTTTGTAATCTGTTTTTGCCACAGATTCTTTTTCCATTAATCTTATTGCTTCATTTGGATCATGCGAACTCATATTACTCCTATTTTTAATTAATTTAAAATGATAAAAGCGACAATCCTTGTTAATCTTTCAGTTAATTTAGATTATCGCCTTTATTTTGGCTGTTATATGTTATTACTATTGAGGTCTATCAGGCGCTTAATTCATCAGCAGTTTTTACATCACCTTCGGCAATTCTCTCAAATGTGGAATGGTTTTCAGTGGCGTCGTCCTTGCTGATGACAAGTGCTGCATCCATCATGGCATTGATGTAATCTGAATATTCTGGTTTGTTTAAAATTTTCTGTGTAAACTCATTTTTATAGAACTTAACTTCTGTTTCAACTTCACCGGTTTTTATATCCACTACGGTAAACGTTTTCCAAGCTGCATCACCAGATATCATAACGGATTTATTGTTTACCATAACGCCGCTCTTTGAGTTCTTACAATATTCACGAAGAAGATCGAAAGTTTCATCATTCTCAAAGATACCCTTACCGAACATTATCTGGAAACCTACCTTACGGAAAGGTTTGGCAA
>JACCDP010469127.1_pt1 | contig 11965 bp, 12 predicted proteins | sample 7445841 | NCBI WGS metagenome assembly JACCDP01 (sample SAMN15323441, study PRJNA562643) | freshwater metagenome | isolation source: river surface water | place: USA:Blue River Watershed | collected 2017-08-17
CATCCAGCCCGCCGTACTTGGCCTTCCACTTGTAGTAACTCGCCGAACTGATCCCGTGCTTGCGAATCACCTCACCGACCGGCAACCCAGCATCCGCCTCTTTCAAAATCGCCACAATCTGGCTCTCCGTAAACCGTGCCTTCTTCATGCAAAACCTCCTGTCGTTTAATACTGCCAAACAACAGAAAATTCCGCACCCCCAGTGTCTTAATTTAGGGGGAGACTACATCTTAATTTATGGGGAAACTAAAGTACGATCTCGAGATACGCTTCGATCCGGTCGCGTGCCGCAGATTGCGTCACGGGATCACGCAGCCTTGAACTCCACTTCGGCTCGACGAAGACTTTCCGGCGAACCAATGTCGCGGTGGTAATCGTCGTTGAAGAAGGTGCAGATCCGTCCAAGGTACTGTGGCAGGATCTCGGTGCTGAGGTCGACGAACGGACGACCTATAGCCTCGATGCTGCGCGTCACCTCGGGTTCGAAAATATATACGGCCGCATTGGCCCGATTACCGGGCGGATTTGGCGACTTCTCGTGGAACTCCCGCACCACTCCGTTTGCATCCTCGATAACGATGCCGGAGGCCTGCGGCTGGTCGGTGATGAACGTCATCATGGTGATGACCGTCCCCGTCGGACGCCTGGCGTGCAGTTTGAGGAATGCTTGTACGTCGAACCTGGTCAGATTGTCCGCATGCGCGACAATGAACGGAGCATCCTCGAAAAAATGCCGCGTGCGCAATATGGTGCCTCCTGTTCCGAGGAGATTCTCTTCGTGACACAGCGTGACCCGGTCTCGCCAGCGCGAGGCGGCGACGAATTCACGAACTCGGTCCGGAAGGTAATGGGTGTTGATTACGACGGATTCGATGCCTGCCGACAACAGGAGCTCTAGCCAGTAGCCGAGGAGGGGTTTGCCATGGATCGGGACGAGACACTTCGGCATCGTGTCCGTCAACGGCCTCAGGCGCGTGCCTAGACCGGCGGCGAGCAGCAGCGCCTTCAAAGCATCAGTTCCGTCATCAAATCCTTTGCGCTGAGCGGGCTGTTGCCGACGCGGCTGACCTGCAGTGCGGCAGCGATCGCCCCGAGGTACGAAGCCTGCCAGATGCTTGCGCCGACCGCGAGCGACATCGAGGCGCAGGCGATCAACGAATCGCCGGCACCCGATACATCCTTGGGTATAGAGTTCAGGGCCGCCAGACGATCGGTAGACAACTGACCGCTAACCTGATCTGATACCTGCACCAGCAGCCCTTCGCTACCCAGCGTAAGGATCACGTGCCCTGCTTCGGCCTTTCTTCGCAAAGCCTCGGAAAGCACTACGAGACCCGAGCTGAAGTCGCGCGTCGCTAGCCGTGCCTCACGCTCGGTTGGCGTCAGCAGGTGCATTCCCTTGAACCTCGACACGTCGCTGACTTGGGAGGACGACTGGCTGTCGGCGACCATCATGATGCCACGTTGCTTGCAGAGCGTCGTCAGATCGTCGACCACGTACTGCGGAAGGCAGCCGTAGTTGAAATCCGAGAAGATCAACAGGTCCGCGTCGTCGAGCGCGTCTCTGGCTTTTGCAATCAGGTAACCGCCTACAGAACGGGGGACATCGTGCTGTCTGAGGTAGCTGACGCGCAGAAGCGTCTTGCCTTGAGCGCGATAGCGCTGCTTGAGCGTGGTCGGGCGGCTTTCGTCGACGATGCTCACGTTATTCACCGAGTACCGGTCAAGCATCTCGTTGGCGTACCGGCCGATGTCGTCGTCTCCTGCGATGTGGAGATACGTCACCTGTGCGCCCAGACCCTTAGCGTGCGCAGCGACGATACCGGCACCGCCGACGAACCGGTCCGAACGGATCGGCGTAACCACGACGGTCGGATCCTCCTGCGACATCCCCAGCGGCTCGCAGTTTATATATTCGTCGACGATCAGGTCGCCGATCACCACCACTTTGAGCCGCGCAAACTGACCGGTCAGCTCGACCAGATCGGTCATCGAAAAGCCGTGTCGTTTCAAATAGTCGACGGGTTTGTGGATGATTGAGAAATTTGTGTCAAGAAGCTCCTTCTGCAGCAAGTCCAGTGAAGAGAAACGGATCTCGCCGGAACCGAAGAACAGCTTCCCACCGTAACTCTCGACCACATCACGTTCCGGGTTCTCGCCCTCTTCGCGATCCTTCCCTTTCACAACCACGGCGGGCTTCAGCATGGCGACGAACTTCTCCGGCGTCGTGCGGAGAATGAATGCGTAGTTGACGACGCTGATCGATTGCACGGCCTCCAGCCGAAGACACTCCGGAACGCGGGTCTTGCCGTTTCCATCCTCGAACAAGCCGACGACGCGGAAACCGCCGCAATCCTTGGCGAAGTTGAGCAGGCGCAGATGGCCGGGATGGAGCACGTTAAAATTGCCCGAAACGAAGACGACCTTCCCCGCCCCCCGCGCCTTATCGAGGATCGCCACGACGGTATCTACTGTGGGGTCTTGCCGTTCCATTCTGTGACCGGATATATTTAAGGCGGCGTCTGAGCCACAATCGAAAAGTATCTTATACTAATTATTGCTAAAGGTTGCCCTCCCTCATTGCTCCAACCGCGCCGGGAGTCAATCGGTTTGTGTAGTGCATGAAATCTCCTACAGATCACCACAGATGCCCTCAACAACGCCCCTCGCACCCATCGCTATCGTTACTGGCGGAGCAGGATTCATTGGCAGTCACATGGTCGACCTGCTCGTCGAGCGGGGTTTCGAAGTCCGTGTGATCGACAGCCTGGTCGGCGGACGGGAGGCGAATCTTTCTCATCATGCCGGCGACGCCCGGGTGAAGGCCGAATTCCGGGACATCCGTAGCTACGAACCCGGCGACGTGCTTTTTGCGGATGCGAAGTTCGTATTCCATTTCGCCGGAATCGGTGACATCGTGCCGTCGATCGAGAATCCGGCGGAGTACATGTCGGCGAATATCCAGGGCACGGTCGCGATGCTCGAATGCGCGCGCCGAGCTGGCACCGCGAAGTTTGTCTATGCCGCATCCTCATCCTGCTATGGGCTCGCCAAGGTGCCGACCTCGGAGGGCCATCCGATATCGCCCGAGTATCCGTATGCGTTGAGCAAGTACCTCGGAGAGATGGCGGTGATGCATTGGAACAAGGTCTATGGCCAACCGGCGAACTCGATTCGCATCTTCAACGCCTACGGCATTCGCTCCCGCACGTCCGGTGTCTACGGTGCAGTGTTCGGCGTCTTTCTGCGCCAGAAGCTTGCCGGCCAACCCTATACCGTGGTTGGCGACGGGACGCAGAAGCGCGACTTCATCTATGCCAGCGACGTTGCGTCCGCATTTCTTGCCGCAGCGGAAACGGATCGAACCGGGCGCGCGTACAACGTCGGTGCGGGCAATCCGCAGTCTGTCAACCGTCTGGTCGAGCTGTTAGGCGGCCCGAGAACTTTCATCCCCAAGCGACCGGGGGAACCCGATTGCACCTGGGCAGACATTACCCGCCTTAAGACGGAACTGGGTTGGTCTCAGAAGGTGAGCTTTGAAGAGGGCGTCGGGCGCGTGCTCGCCAATATCGACTACTGGCGTGAGGCGCCGCTGTGGAATCCCGAGACTATCGGGAAGGCAACCGAGTCGTGGTTCAAGTACCTTGGGGGGCAGAGTGTCGGCCGTGCTTGATCAAGTTCCGGATATGTCCCTGAGTGCACGTGGCGCCGAATTTCAGCTCGTCGTGGCCGGGACGGAGTTTACCGACGCTGCGGGAAAGCGCGTCGATGGGGAGTCGGCCGTCGGGTCGCTTGTCGTGATGCTCGAGGATCTCCGGGCTGCCGGCGGGCGCATGTACCTCGTCGGCAACGGCGGCAGTGCCGGCGTGGCAGCGCACGCCGTTACCGATTTCCTCAACGTCGGCAAGCTGCGCGCAATGACGCTGCACGAGCCTTCGCTCATTACCTGCATGGCGAATGATTACGGGTACGAGTTCGCATTCGCCCGCGTTCTTGGCACCCTTGCCTCGCCGGGGGATTTACTGGTCGCCATCAGTAGCTCGGGACAGTCGGCCAACATCCGTAACGCCGCCGCCGAGATGCGTAAGCTCGGCGGCGGCACAGTCACGCTTTCTGGCTTCAAGCGTGACAACCCGCTGCGTGCGCTAGGAGACCTCAACGTCTGGCTCGACTCGACCGACTACGGCATGGTCGAGATCGGCCACCAATTTGTGCTGCACAACATCGCCGACCGAATCCGGCTCGGACGCTGAGACACCAAGGGAAACCAGGGGGAACCATGGCTGACAAGGGAAGAACCGTCTACGTTACCGGCGGCGCCGGCTACGTTGGCTCCGCGCTGGTGCCAGCGCTGCTGGATGCGGGCTACCGCGTGAAGGTGCTCGACCTGTACATTTACGGCGACGATGTTCTCGCATCGGTCAAGGCCAACCCGAACCTAGATGAAATCAAGGGCGACATGCGCGACCGCAAGCTTCTCGAGCGCACGATTTCGGGCTGCGATTCGGTGATCCACCTCGCCTGTATTTCGAACGACCCCAGTTTCGAGCTCGACCCAGGCCTCGGCAAGTCGATCAATTACGACGCCTTCGTCGACCTAGTGAAAGTCTCGAAGGACAGCGGCGTGAAGCGCTTTATCTACGCTTCCTCGTCCAGCGTCTATGGCATCAAGACCGAGCAGAACGTGACCGAGGACCTACCGCTCGAGCCGCTGACCGACTACTCGAAGTACAAGGCAATGTGCGAAGACGTGCTGATGAAGGAGCGCGCACCGGGATTCACCGTGCTCACGGTGCGTCCCTCCACGGTCTGCGGCTATGCGCCGCGGCTGCGCCTCGACGTAGTGGTTAACATCCTCACCAACAACGCCGTCAATACCCGGAAGATCAAGGTTTTCGGCGGCGAGCAGATGCGGCCGAACCTGCACATCGACGACATGGTGCGCCTGTACCTCGATGCCCTTGAGTGGGATGCGGCAAAGATCGATGGCAAGATCTATAATGTCGGTTACCACAACTTCAAGGTAGGGGAGATCGCCGAGACGGTGCGCAAGGTGATCGGACCGGATATCGAGATCATCATCACTCCCACCGACGACAACCGCTCTTATCACGTCTCCTCGGAGCGCATCCAGCGTGACTTGGGTTTTGCGGCCAAACACTCGATCGAAGACGCGGTACGCGACCTGCAAAAGGCGTTTAACGCGGGGCTGATCCCCGATTCGATGACCGACGATCGCTACCACAACATAAAGCGTATGCAGCGCATCAAGCTGCGCTAGTTCGAGCGTGATCATCGGCGTCGACTTCGACAACACCATCGCCAGCTACGACGAGTCCATGCACCGCAGGGCGGCCGAGCGCGGGCTGATTCCGCCCGGCTTGGCACGAAACAAGAAGCTGATCCGCGACGCCATCCGCGCGCTCGAGGACGGTGAGTCGAAGTGGCGTGCCCTGCAGGCGTATTCTTACGGACCGGGCATGCTCGAGGCCGTTGCCATGGAAGGGGTGAAAGACTTCATGTGCGCGTGCAAGGCGCGCGGGCTGGAAACCGCGATCGTCAGCCACAAGACCGAGTTCGCTAATTTCGGCGACCCGGGCGTGAACCTTCGGGATGCGGCGATGCGCTGGCTCGATGCCGAGGGTTTCGTCGATTCCCTCGAGTTCGGCGTGGGCTGCGGGCGCATCTTTTTCGAGGGAACGCGCGAGGAGAAAGTTGCCCGCATCGCGAGCCTGGGCATCACCCATTTCATCGACGACCTCGAAGAAACGTTCCTCGAGCCTTCTTTCCCGGCGAGCGCGGAGCAGATCCTGTTTGCGCCGCATCAGGAAGACAGCGGCAAGGGCCGCTGGCGCGCGTTTGCCGATTGGCCGGGAATTCAGCGTCATCTTCTCGGCGAGGCGGTACCGGCGGAGGACCTGGCGGCGCTGCGAGCGCTCGTTGGCAGGCCGGTTGAATCGGCCGAGCGCGTGGGCGCTGGTCGCAATGGCCGCGTCTACCGAGTGCGTAGCGGGGGCGAGGAGTACGCGGCGAAGTTCTACTTCAAGCCGACCGCCGACGGTCGCGATCGCGCGCAGGTCGAATATACGGCGCTCGAATTCCTCTGGAAGCGCGGCGTGCGGACGATCGCCGAACCGCTGCGTGCGGATGCGCTTCGGCAAGTGGCGCTGTATCGCTTCGTTCCCGGCGATCCGGTCGACGCGGCGGCCGCAGGCCCCGACGACATTGACCAGTTGGTGGCCTTCGTCGAATGCCTGAGGGGCTTGTGCACGGATCCTGGAGCGAGAGCGCTGGAACCCGCCGCCGAAGCTTTCTTCACGACCGCCGGCGTGGTCTCGAACTTGCGCCAGCGCCTGGCGCGGCTGGAGACGCTGGAGGCAAACGGTGAGGCGTACGAGGCCCTGCACGATTTCCTGAAAGGGGAATTCGTTCCTGCGCTGGAGCGCTTCGGCCGGCTCGCAGAAACGGGCAGCGAGCTGCCCGTTTCCCTGCGTACGCTTAGCCCCTCGGACCTTGGTTATCACAACGCGCTGCGCGGCCCGGATGGACGGCTCGTGTTCCTCGACTTCGAGTACTTCGGCTGGGACGACCCCGCAAAGACCCTCTCGGATTGCCTGCTGCACCCGATGATGCGGCTGGCGCCCGAGCGCCGCCGCCAGCTCACCGAAGGGTTCGATCGCGTCTTCGGCGCGGATCCCGGCTGGCGCGCGCGCGTGAAAGCCCTATACCCGCTGTTCGCGCTCAAATGGTGCATGATCATGCTGAACGAGTTCCGCGTAGACCAGATCGAGCGCCGCCGGTACGTCGACCGCAGGACGGAAGAAATCCAGGCGATCCAGATGCGTCAGCTTGAAGCCGCGCGGTTGCTGCTGGATCGCACGATGAAGGAGCAAGCCGATTGAATAACGACATTTCCGCGAATACCCCGCCGCTCGACGAGCGCGCGAAGCACCTGCGCCGGCAGATCGTGCGCGTTCTCGAAGGCGGCGGCCGGGGCCACATCGGCACGTCGCTTTCGCTGGTCGAGATGCTGCGCGTGCTGTTCGATAGTGTGCTGAAATACGACTCGAAGAACCCGAAGTGGCCGCAGCGCGACCGCTTTATCCTGTCCAAGGGACACGGCTGCATCACGCTCTACGTCCTGCTGCAGGAGAAGGGTTTCTTCCCCGAGGAGGAGCTGGTGAAGTTCTGCCGCTTCGAAGGCATCCTCGGCGGGCACCCCGATCCCAAGGTCCCGGGGATCGAGGTATCCACGGGTAGCCTCGGACACGGCCTGCCGATTGCCGTGGGTATGGCGGCGGCCGCTAGGCAGCGCGGCGAAAAGCACCGCGTGATCACCGTGCTCGGCGACGGTGAGTGCAACGAGGGATCGGTGTGGGAGGCCGCGATGAGCGCGGCAAAGCACAAGCTCGACAACCTCGTCGCCATCGTCGACTACAACAAGCACCAGTCATACGCCAGCACCTACGAGGTGCTGGATCTGGAGCCCTTCGCCGCCAAATGGGAGGCCTTCGGTTTCGCTACCCGCGAGGTGGACGGACACGACGTTGCGGCGATGGAGAAGCTCTTTTCTTCCTTCCCGTTCGAGAAAGGGAGGCCCTCCGCAGTGATCTGCCACACCGTCAAAGGCAAGGGCGTGTCTTTCGCCGAGGGCAACATGAAATGGCACCACAAGAGCAGCATCAAGCCGAATGAGGTCGAGGACCTCTTCCGCGCCATCCAGGACGCGCAATGAGAGAGACCTGCCTCGACCAGATTTACGCACTGGCGAAGAACGACCCGCGCATCGTGTTCGTCGGCTCCGACCTCGGTGCCGGCACGCTGAAGAAGTTCAAGGACGAGATGCCAGCCCGCTTCTACATGGAGGGTATCTCCGAGATGCACCTCGTGGGTATGTCCGCGGGCCTAGCGCTGGAAGGCAGCATCGTCTACGCCAACACCATCAGCACCTTCCTTACGCGTCGTTGCTTCGAGCAGGTGGCGGTGGACGTGTGCCTGCACAACCTGAACGTGCGCCTCATCGGCAACGGCGGAGGCCTCGTCTACGCGCCGCTCGGGCCCACGCACCTGGCCATCGAGGACATTTCCATATTCCGGGCGCTGCCCAACATGACCATTGTGGCGGTCGCGGATGCCGAGGAGATGAAACGCCTCATGCCGCAGACGGTTGACTACCAGGGGCCGATCTACATTCGCCTTGCCAAGGGCTACGACCCGGTCGTTACGAACGACGCGGTGCCGTTCCGCATCGGCAAGGGAATCAGGATGCGTGACGGCGAGGACGTTCTCCTCGTCACCACCGGCATCACGCTGAAAGTGGCGCAGGAAGCCGCGGCGAAGCTCGCAGCGGGGGGTGTGGAATGCGCTATTCTGCACATGCACACCATCAAGCCCTTCGATCTTGAGCAGTTGCTCGACCTTGCGGCGCCGGTGCGCGCAGTGATCCCCATCGAGGAGAACACCGTCATCGGAGGCTTGGGGAGCGCGGTCGCTGAGGCCATCGCAGAAGCCTGCTATTCGCCGGGCAAGATGTTTAAGCGCATCGGCATCCCTGACGTGTTCCCGGACAAGTACGGGTCGCAGAACAACCTGATGGATTATCTGAAGATCAATACCGACGCGGCCGTTTCGACGGTACGCGCTCTCCTCGCGCCCAAGTAGGGGGCGCGGGGCAGGATCCTTTCCTACCACCGGAGCAATATATGGGCCGTTTGATGAATATCGTTACCCCCTTGCACAGGGCCACCCAGCGGGAGTACCTCGCGCGCATGGTCGATGACAAGGTCACCTGCATGCTAAAAGCCAAGGAGTATGGCGCCGACTACTGGGACGGCGACCGCCGCTTCGGATATGGCGGCTACAAGTTCCTTCCCGGGCGCTGGAAGCCGGTGGCCGAAGCGCTGATCAGGAATTACGGGTTGAAGGCAGGCTCGAAGGTGCTGGATGTCGGCTGCGGCAAGGGGTTCCTCCTCTGGGAGATGCTACAGATCGAACCGGGCCTGGAGATCACCGGGTTTGATTCCTCCGACCACGGCCTTGCGAACGCGCACCCCGACCTCAAGGGTAAGTTATTTAGGTACAAGGCGCAGGACGCCTTCCCGTTCGGTGACAAGGCCTTCGACCTAGTGATTTCGCTGGGGTGCCTCCATAACCTGCGCCTGTTCGAGCTAAAGACATCCCTGGGCGAGATCCAGCGTGTCGGCAAGCAGGGTTACGTGATGCTGGAGAGCTACCGCAACGAACTGGAGCAGTTCAACCTGCAGTGCTGGGCGCTGACCTGCGAGTCGTTCTTCGACGCCGCGGAGTGGATATGGCTCTACAATCACTTCGGCTATACAGGCGACTACGAATTCATCTACTTCGAATAAGGCGGACTTCGTGCAACCCATCAAGCTGAAGGCGGCGATCCTGGTCGCTAACAAGGCGCCCCTGGAGCTCGCCGAGATCGAGACCCCGGGCGAGCTGCGCTACGGACAGGTGCTGGTCAAGGTCCGTTACAGCGGTATCTGCGGCGCGCAGATCAACGAGATCGAGGGCGCCAAGGGCCCGGACAAGTTTCTTCCGCACCTGCTGGGCCACGAGGGCTGCGCCACCGTGCTCGAAACCGGCCCCGGCGTGAGGACCGTAAAGAAGGGCGATACGGTGGTCATGCACTGGCGCCCGAGTAACGGCATCCAGTCCGAGACCCCGGCCTACCAGTGGGGCTCGAAGAAGGTGAACGCCGGCTGGGTCACCACCTTCAACACCCATTCCATCGTCTCCGAGAACCGTGTCACCTCGATCCCGGCGGACTTCGACCCGAAGCTGGCCCCGCTCTTCGGATGCGCGGTGACCACGGCCATCGGCGTCATTAATAACAACGCGCAGGTGAAGGTCGGCCAGTCGGTGGTCGTGTTCGGTGTGGGCGGCGTTGGCCTGTGCATTGCCCAGGCTGCGCAGATGGTGTGCGCCAATCCGGTCATCGCCGTCGACATCGTCGACGCCAAGCTCGAAATGGCGAAGCTCTTCGGTGCCACGCACTGCATCAATTCGAAGGAGACCCTCGATGTCGACAAGGCGATCCGCGACATCGTCGGCGGGAACGGCGCAGACGTGATTGTCGAGACCACTGGCAATGCGCGCGTCATCGAAACTGCCTATAACCTCACGCAGCCCAAGGGCAAGACCATCCTCGTCGGCGTGCCCCTAAAGGGCGACAACATCTCGATCTACTCGCTGCCGCTGCACTTCAACAAGATCCTGCGCGGCTCGGAGGGCGGCGACGCCGAGCCGCACAACGACATCCCGCGCTATGTGCGCCTGGTGCAGGCCGGCAAGTTCAACCTTGATGGTCTCGTCACACACGAATTTCCGCTCGAGAAGATCAACGAGGCGATCGCGCTGGTGCGTGCCGGCGAGGCAGGCCGGATCCTCGTAAGAATGGACTGAGGAGGGGCAATGGCGCTGGCACAGACCTTCGGCTTTGCGACCGACGCGCGGGACGGCGAGGAGTTCCTGCGTACCGCTTACGTGATCCGGGACGTCGAGGATCGACCCGCCCTGGACGCGCTGCGGCATGAGATCGTGCTCGCGGTTGCGCGCTTCATCGGCCACCCTGCGCCGAAGGACGATGGCGCCTTCCTCGAGAACATCCACGAGCAGGTGCCTGTCGAGAAAGTCAACGATCTGCGCCTCGGCATGTATCGCGAATTCAACGGCCACAACTGGTTCCGGCCGACATACTTCAAGCTCGTGCGCCATCTGATCGAGAGCCTGGTCGGCAACGAGCTGGCGATGCAGAACCGCATCAACTTCTCGATCCAGATGCCTAACGACCATACTTCGGTGCTCGACCTGCATGCCGACGTGTTCGCGGGCGAGACTCCCTACCAGGCGGTGCAGTGGCTGCCGCTCGTGGACGTGCGCGCCACCAAGTCGATGTTCATCCTCGAGCGACCTAAGTCGGACGAGGCGGTCGCGCGCATGAAGGAGTTCTCCGAGGGAGGTATGACCGCGCTCTACGAAGCCGTGAAGCCCGATCTCAAGTGGCTGGAAATTCCCTACGGCAAGGTGCTGGTCTTCAGCCCGAACGCGCTGCACGGCAACGTCATGAACGCGGAGCCCGAGACACGCTGGTCGCTCAATTGCCGGTATACGGGCCTGTTCACGCCCTACGGCATCGGCGAGCGCTCGCTCGGGCCCTACTACACGCCGATCACGCCGCGCCCGTTGACCCGCATCGGCATGGCCTACCGTCAGCCGGGCGGCTTCGAGGAATAGCGCCATGGCCGAGCGCCGCGGCTTGCGCGGCTATACCACGGCGCGCCCCTTCGGGCCGTACATAATCCCGATTCCCCTGCAGTCGCTCGCCCTACGTGACTACTGTACGCGCAAGAAGTTCGGCTACGTGCTGCCCGGCAACGAGAACAACTTCCCGCACTCCTACCTCGTGCTCGAGGGTATGGTCGAGGACCTTTCCGTATACGAGGGCATCGTCATGTGCAGCATGTTCATGCTGCCGCAACGGACCGCTCGCTGCCGCGCAATGCTGCAGCGGGTCCTCGACCAAGACTGCCACGTGCACCTGGTGATCGAGGACTTCGTGGTGACTTCACCGGCCGACATCGACCGCCTAGAGGAGACACTGGTCATCGATCGCCTCGCAGCCCAGGCACCGCGGTACTTCGCCCTCGATTGAGCGCCGCGGCCACACACGTTGTAGTCACCGGTGCCGGAGGGTTCGTGGGCGGATTCGTCGCGCGCTGGCTGACCGAGCGGGGCTTCCGGGTCACGGCGCATACGCGCGAGAAGGGCGACCTCGCGACGCCGGGCTGCCTGCCCGCCGCCTTCGATGCGCTCATCCAATGCGCAAACGACATGCCGCCGGGCGCCACCGTCGCGTGCGAAAGCTTGTACGAGCGTAACATCGCGATCGCGCGTAACGTGTTCGCGCAGGCGCTCGCCGCCGGCGCACGGACGGTGATCG
>JACCDP010946915.1_pt1 | contig 11965 bp, 11 predicted proteins | sample 7445841 | NCBI WGS metagenome assembly JACCDP01 (sample SAMN15323441, study PRJNA562643) | freshwater metagenome | isolation source: river surface water | place: USA:Blue River Watershed | collected 2017-08-17
ATGATGGTATTACAAATCACAAGCGCTGTATTTGGCTCTCTTACCGCTATCCAACAAATTAGTTGGTAATTTGGCAGACTTTGAGTTGAACAGGTTCTTCTTCTAAAATCTTGGGATTGAAGTCAATTTCAGAATCCAATGCATAGTCATTCAACAGAATACCCTCTTTTTTCAGAATATCATAAATATAATAGTCTTCTTCTGCCTTCACAACAAACTGGATTTCAAGCTTGCCTCCTTGGGACTGATTGAAATTCACAACAGCGCCATACTCATAGTCTTTGATTTTCAGATAACGTAGGATTTGCCAAAGTTCCGATTGTTTCACCGACGTATTTGTGGCTTTCAATTCATAGATGAAATCGAGATAGCTCATCAGACAAATATCGAGACGAATACTGTGATTGCCACCGATTTGAAATCCCTTGTACAAAATGGGCAGTGACTGTTCCATGATATGAAAGATATTATTTCGTTGAAGTTCAATACTGAGAGCTTCTTGATAGACTTTCTCAGTATGACCTTTTCCTAGCTCTTTGGCAACTTCCTGGCAGCATTTGGCTAGGAAACAAAGTTTTTCACGAATATCGGTATCAATTTGGATTTCGACACGTTGCTCTGCATCAGGCACAAATAGTTTTTTGCTATTGGTTTTGGTCGTCATGGTAACGTTCACTGGAAAAAGGAAAGACAAGGGCCAAGGAATCAAATTTAGTTAGTTAGATAGCCCGGCTAGCTAACTAATTCTTTTTCTTATCCCAGGGTATAGATGAATCCCACCCAAGGTATCCCTGATGATGAACAGCCTATTGATTTCACAAACGGTGCTGATACAAGAGATACTAAGAAAGAGTTATTAAAAAACTTTTTGGAGCAAGACAATATCCAATACGAAGAAGGTGTGTATCGCAATTATTCCAAGTTTTTGTATTTATATGGAGGGCCTCAAACAGGCAAACTCAGTTTCCTAAAGGAAGTTGCAGAAGAGGTTTTTGGTCATCACTGGGAAACTAAAATTTATCTCCGTATCGACGATGGACAACGATATCCTTATAAGCTTCATGCTCATAAAGTAGAATCGTCTAGGAAAGTCATTTTAGTGACAGATAAACGTGCTCACTGGCGCAAGTGGAAAGAATTATATCCTACTACACAAACCTTTCATTTCCAAGGTACGGAAGTAGAACGACGACCTGATGGACAACTCTTGCTTCAATACACTGATTTCTATGATACATTCAGAGCACTTCGTACCGATTTTCATCATACCATTCAAACCACCATCAATACTTTTTTCCAGTCCAACAATTTACCCACTGCGTTGGCAGGACCCTTACATACGCAGATAAGACAACAAGAAGTTGAATTGTTTACACGAATCCTAAACGCAATGGATAATGCAGAAATCAGAAATCAACAGGCCTAATTAAACTGTGCGACGTCTCACTGTACGTTTTCCTTTTTTCAAGGAACTCTTAAGAGGTTTCGTACGTAGCTTCCGTGTACCCAGATGTCTTGAGATGCGTTTGTATTTGGTAGAACGACTTTCTTCCTCTTCTCCACGAAATCGAGTGGGGGCAGCTTTATAACTCACATTTCGTGAATTGTTCCCTGTGGTATTGCTGGGAAAGCGCACACCTGTTTGTTTGAACGTACTCGTCGCTACTTTTCCTCTCAAATGAGGAGGAACCCATTTGCCTGACATTCTACTTGTAATTCACGACATTTTTTCTTGTGTTTGCACCTGTAAATCTACGCATGGTATTGTATGCGCTCTTGGTGGTATTAAAATTCTTATTAGGCAACAAAGAGGCTGAAAGAGGAATCGACCCCATAGAAGGAATATCCCAGAAAAGGAACACAAAGGCTGCCAACATAACACGCGCTACCTTTAAGAAAAGTTGAGCAACACCAATCGGTATGGTAATAACAACAGCACCTGCTTCTCTGGCTTGTTGGCTTTCCAAGGCTGTTTTCACTTTCTCAGAAATAGTGCGTAAGGCAGAAGCTGATTCAACGGGCTTGTCTAGACTCCGCAATTCACTGATAGCCTTTTGATATTCATTTTCGATACGCTCTTTATTTGTGTATCGAATCTGACCGGGGGTTCCCAGTACATTGGCTACTTTTGATTTGGAGTGTTTGAGATTATAGTTGCGTTTCGCTTTCAATGTGTTTGTCGAAGTCTGTTTGGAGTTGCTTCCAAATCCAAATACACCCCCTCTCATAGATTTACGCGTTGACATTCTACTTAGTGCTTCGTTTTCGGGTCTGTGTTTTTGTTCCAAAATACTTTGCCAAACTTTTTGTAGTTGAAGATTCTTGTAAAATTTCAAGAAGATTCTTTCTATCAGAACAAGTACTAGAGCGTTTGGACTTTTCAAAATCTATAAAGAACACTTTTTTCTGGTCTTTTGAGAGCAAGATATTCTTCAGTTCAACATCATTATGACAAATCTTGTGGGTCTCAAGCCATTGAAGTTGTTTTTTAAGTTGTGCTGCAAGTTCCTTAGCATTCTTTCCTTTATAACTACTCCACGATATATGTTCAATATAAGGTGTAACAATGACACGATTTAATTCTGTTTTAAATGAATCCACTAATGTTAATCCCCACCAAGAGGGTAATTGTTTTAAAACAGAGGTTTCCCTGCGAAAGGCTTTGTCGGCTCGTTTTGCATCTTCTGGATTGCCCACTTCACTCCAAATGCTTTTTGCAACATACAGATTTCCATCTTTTTCCAATTGTAGAATATTTACGTGTTTTGTGTCCTTTAAAGGTCGAATTGTATACCCCTGAGGTTCATATCGTTCCTTTACATCAAGCAAAAACTGCTTACTCAACATTCTACTTTGCTAACAGATACTTTCCATAGGAAAACATCTGTCGAATGCCAATCTGTTGAATAGGATCAAAGTGGTTAAAGAGAGGTCTCATCCATTCCACAATGCGCACCTTTTTTTTGAGACACGCATGCAAATAGAGTTTCTGGTATACATATTCCCAAGCATAATTCTCTTGTGCATGCTCCATATAATATTCTTGAAGACCCTCCAAATTATCTTTCTCAATAAGTTCTTTACAGAATTTGAGGAAGCTATTCATTTATTGTAGTACTGTTTTTAATCTTTATACGACAGGATAAGAGGCTACCATTTGAATTCCACATTGGCCAGAAGGATTGAACTTCGCACCGCGACCAAGTCTGATGTATCCCTTTTCACCCCAATCAGCACCCCAAGAATTTTTCACCTTGTAGTATTCTTTGCCCGTATCGATACCATAACCAACCGCAAGGACACCGTGGTCCAACTGGGTACCGCACGTAGAATCCATGACACCACCGGAATAGAACTGGAAGACACTCTGGTCAGCTTCGACTGCAACGGAGACAGGCTGTTGCACAATGGCCGTTTCTAAGGCTAACTCGTTGTTGGCGGCGACGTCTTTGTAACCAGATAATGTAGCAGCCACAGGTTTACCCTTGGACGCACAGGTGCCATCAGTAGCAGTGTAAGGATAAGCAGATTCCGTAGTGATACCTTTATTATCGATGATGTATTGGAAAGCATCGTCCATCAAACCGCCGTTGCAACCTTGGTTACCTTCAGGGCCTGAACAATCCACCAATTGTTGTTCAGATAAGCTCACAAGTGAGCCCTTGGATAAAAACCAAGCGCCTTCCACAGAACCTGTGGTACTGAAAGCCCAGCAAGAACCACACTGTTCCTGATTTTTGACAGGAGTGACAGCCCCCTTTTCAGTCCAATCGACAGAAGCGGGATTAGCGGTTACATTGAAAGGACCAACAGCAGTCTTACGCAAGGAAGTCTTTTTGGGCTTGGTTAAACCGCCCACATAACGAGCCTTAAATTCTTCCGGAGTTAAATCGGCAAATTTATTGACGGCCATGGTCCAACTATGATTGCCTGCATTGTGAGCCACGATAGTGGCTAAATTCTTATTATAAACAGTTTCACGGAAGTCGCGTTCCGTAGGCTCATATACCTTTCCGTGTTGAGCAGACCATTCCTGAAAGTTGGGTTGTGCAAATGCAGCAGCGAAGATTGTCAAGGCTTTCAACATTTCTATGTTCAAAGCCTAGACTTTATTTTTTAGGTCTTTTATTTCTTTAAGGCCGATTCAATGAAGGCATCAATATTATTGTTACACAATAAGGGTACGAACCTATTTATTTTATTATCGTCCCAGTGCCACCATTGAATTTCTAATAATTTTTCAATCTGTTCAGGTGTAAATCTGTATTTTATATGTTTGGCGGGATTCCCTCCTACAAGACTATAAGGTTCTACGTCCTTTACAACATGGCTGTTATTAGCGATAACAGCACCGTCCCCAATTTTAACCCCAGACATTATGACTACATTTCCACCTATCCAAACATCATTGCCTATAATCACATCACCCTTGGTGCTCGGGTGTCCTGAACCATCAAAACTAGAGAATACTTGTTGATGCATGTGACCAAAAGGGTACGTTGTAACCCAATCGGTTCTATGATTGCCTCCGAGATAAATTGTAACATTACTCGCGATGGAACAAAAATTTCCAACGGTTAACTTGGCTTTATCATTCTGCCAAAGTATGTTAGGAGTTCCATAGGTATATTTTCCATAGGACATTCTTTTGTAAGGCAATAATCTAATGTTTCTTTTATTACGCTAGTAATATGGGCATAGGAACGCTGCACAGATTATGTTAGTAATATGGGCACCAAGGACCAGGGCAAGGACCTCTCCACATGTGACGACGCCAACCCCACCAAGGTCTATATCCGTAGGGCCACCCACCAGGACCTCCCCACCCTCTTCCATAGCCAGGATATTGACCAAACCAACCGCCAGGTCCATACACAACATAGGTTACGAAACCCTCTTTATCAACAGATGCAGAAGGGGTCATAAAAAAGGAAGCGAGTAAAATCACCGCAACAATTGTCATTGTTTTCCAACACATGGTCTCTCTTCTACTTAGGCGTCTTCTTCGCGAGTTTGTTCATTATCATATCCATCTCCTCTAGTGTAGACGTCCTCCTGGGGTCCAAAACGCGTGATACCCGCAGCTTCCATGGCTTCGCGCTCAGAAATATACTGATTAGGATCATATCTCCAGATGGCTTTGGTACCACCAACCGCCCATTTACCCATACCAAGACGCTGGAGCATATTGTCTAATTTACGTTGTTCTGGAGTCATTTCATTCTTTTCACGAATAATGGCAGCTTTTTCTTTTTCCATTCTGTCCTGAATCATTTCACGAATTTGTTCTTCAGAGTAGGCCAACCCTTCTTGTTTGTATTTCAGGAGAGAAGCGAGTAAGATTTGGGCGGGCACTTTAGCGGGTGCTGAAATCGCTGAGGTTGGAGCGACGAGACCTGGTTCATTCGAGGGGATATGATTGGGCATGATAAATTCAGCAAAAATACCTGAAATCAGAGCACGTTGCAGATAAGTAGAAGCTAATCCACCACCCCTGACAACTGTAGGACGAAGGACCGCAATGAGAAAAGGTACAACTGCTGACAATTTATCGACTACTTCTTTCATCTTTGCATGAATTAATTTATCCGATTTAGGAATATCTTTCACAATATCATTTAAATAAGAAATGTGACGTGTGTAAGCCGTTTGTACGTCTTGCATAGTTTCAGGTGAAAATTCTTTGACAAAACTTGGTCTGAATTTACTGGGGGTAAGACCTGTCTTTGTGATGACGCGTTGGAAAGGAATCAAGAAATAAGTGCGAAGAGCTTCTCCTAAATCTTGACTAGGCTGTTTAATAAGTTCTTGATAGGCCAAAAATCCTTCCTCTCCTAAGCGTCTGCGAAGTTCACCTTCTAAGGTCTGTACAGTTTCAGAAAGTTCAGTAAATGCATTGATAATGTCTCTTCGTTCTGCTCCATTGGGTAGACTTGTCAGAGCAACAACCGTTTGACGAATCACTGTTTCAAAGGATTCAAAAGGAGGAGGTAAAAGACTTAACATACCCTGTATATTTTCCAAAGGTGTAGGAATTTTTGTTTTCTTCTGACTTGAGACTATAGTATGTTGATTGACTGCATTTAATAACTCTTCAAAGGATTCATCATTAATACTTTCATTGTCTAACCCAGCTTCTCTCAGGGACTGGAAATCTTCTGCTTTTTTGTTTTGAATAGCAGATTCATAATCAGCATCGTATTTCTTTTGTATACTCTTTTCTTTGGAGTAGCTACGTGTAGGAGGAGGCAATCCTGGACTTTCAGCAAATTTAATTCCGCACCAAGGACACACATTATCATATCCTGGTTCGTGCTGTTCTCCTTTGCGGGGACCTCTAAAGCAAACACGTAAGAATAAACGATACATAAGAGATTCATCAGGACGTCCAAAGAGACGTTCAATAGGACGAGGTGTCATGTGTACGTATAAATAACTTCCTTCGCCACCTTTGGGGGGTTCATAAGGTGGTAACTCAGGCATATTTCTGCGGTCATTCCAAAATTCAGCGGGTGAGAAAAGAGGATTGTAGCAACAAGAAGCTTCTGTAAATTTCAAACCAGCGGTGTATTTTCCATATTTCAATGCATAAATGTGTGCTTGTTTAATATATGCCCTTACCTTTTCAGCAACTGATGCAGTCTCTACAACAACCGGCGCTTCAGCTTCTTCTGCCAATTCTTTAGTAGGAATAAAAGGTACAGGTGTAAATCCATAAGGAATAATATCTTTGGGTCTACCTAATGCTGTTTCATATCCAAATGTCTCTAACAAATATTGTTTCTTATCTATGATGCTTTGTTGCACTTCTGTTGTCTCGGCTAGTTGCTCTGTAAAATTTTTGATATAGAATAATATTTCTTTGATACGATTGGTTGTTGAACCAATCGCCTGAAACCCTGTCAAATCCCAAGGCTCTGAGCGTTTTGTAATACTGGAAATAGCACAAGCCATGTATTCCATACCTGTATTGGGCTTACTTACATCAGGATCTCTTGGAAATCCTGTAAATTCAGGTGTTGCGCAACCAGGCAATGTATAACGAACGACATAATCAGGAATGTGCGTTTGAACATCAATCAAAAGTGCAGCAGCGCATAAGCTCACTAAAATACGATTGATAAAGACATCATAGTCGGTAGACACTTGACCTTTTTTCAAAGCCTTTTGACTTTTTGCATAGGCTGCTCTATTAGGAAGAGGAATTAACATATTTCTCACCTGACCTATCATCTTATTGTAGGATTTGGGATCAGGGAAAATACCTACAAGCGAAGCAATCTCACTAATGATGAGGAAAATTTTTCTTTCTTCATCCAATTGATCTTTTGTTTTTTCTTCTTTGGATTCCTTTGCTATTTCTTTATCATCGGTTTCAGGGAATAATGCAGACAATAACATTTCCTCATTTTCGTCTTCTGCAATGGTACCACCTGCACCTGAAAGAGTTGCACCTTCATCACTCTTTTCTAAGTGATTATCATATTCATAATCGGCAATCGGTTGTCCACATTGTTTACAGATATATTGACCATTGAATTTCCCACCGCTAAAGGTTAAAATAATTTCTTTGTGAAGAACTTCTTTTTCTTTGGGTCTCAAAAATTCTTGAAGTAAAAGATATTCGTGTTCACAAATTAAATGGTGAGGGGGCTCACCATTATTACACCAAAGCCAATGGTCTTCTTTTTTGAGTTTGTACAAACGAACAAATTTATTCAAGGATTCCATTCTTTCAGTATTATCTTGAATGCTTCGGATTTTATTCAAATCTTTCACGTGTTGACAAGGATTAGGCTGTGGAGGTTCACCTCTATCTTGTAGCTTTTTCTCAGTGGCTAATGTATTGAGAACTTCTTGGATAAAAATATCGCGTTCAGCACGAAGACGTTCTTTTGCAACTTCAGGGTTTTGTGCTAAGGAATTAATGAGTAAATCAGGATAATGCAAATAAAGATATGCAAAACGAGCAATATCATATTTAGTGTAGGAAGGGTGACGTTGGTTGAATTCAGTAAGGAGTTGTTTCAGCAAAGGTTCACCTGTACTTTCTTTTGTAATGGTTGAAAAAAGTTCAAATTCTTCCTGTTTGTCTAAGAATGAATATGTCACAATGGGTTTTCTTTCTTTTCGTTTCGCTTGAATTTCTTCACGCATCATACTCAACATTTTTTTGACACCCGCTCTGTAAATAGCAATCTTCGTATCCAAGACCTGCTTTTGCGGAATAGTAAATTCTGCTTGGAGAAGACCAAATGAACGCAGGTAGGGCATTAAATCTCCAATACCCCCTCCATAAATAGCTTGTCCTTTTAACCAATCTGCAATCTGTACGTTTCCTAATGTGCTTCCATCAAAACTTACCGAAACAATTTTATTAGCTTCTGGAATATCGGTAATAGGTACTTCATTGACGATTTGATGCATAGATTTAGAGATTGTCATGCCATGAACAACATCGTATAAAAGAACACCAGAACGAATATAGCCTAAATCACGAATAAATTGAAGAGGAAAGATTAAAAAGCCCTTAATTTCTGCCTGGTCAGCATCTTCTATTTTATGGGTTAATCCACCTTCTCCATATCGCCCAAAGCGAGCAGTAATAGCACGCATGTAACTCATATGTATCTTTCGTAAATCACTTGATTGAACAATCTCGTCTCTATCAGAATCTAATTTCTGAAACCCTGAAATTGTCCCAGACATAGAACCATCAGTGGGAATATCAAAACGGAAAAAATCTTGGTCAAATCGAATGTCTTTTATGTCACCGTCTTTTTTGATAGGACTCATCGTTACAAAGAAACGATTGAAATAGCCCTGCCAGAAAGTAATCCAACGAGGGATACGTTTAGCAAGACCCTCTCCAGGAAGATCTGCAGTGGGAACTGTATCACGTAACTGTGTTTCGGTAAAATATTTACTTAGTCTTACTGCATCTTCAAGATACTGCAATATAATTTGAGGATCAGAAACGGAAAAAGGATCTCTTCCTATAACTTGTTTACCCGCTTCATTTTCTTCATAAGAATGGTCTACATAAACAGCTTTGGCGACGTCCAAGACAAGTTTTGCCAAAGGAAATTGTGTCTTTTCTAATAATTCAACCAACGTTTGGAACGCGACAGGTTTTGTACCAATTGGCTTTTCTCCTTGATAACGTGTGACGTCATTACGAAGAATAAACATATTCCAAACCAAACGAGTAATCGCACGAATTCGTTTTACACTTCGTTGGGCAGCGGGGTCTAATTCGCGGATACGTTCACGTAACATATCATTGAGTTGTTCATCGTCCTTGTAAAGACGTTCCCACACTGGTTTTTCTGTTCCTTGAAAAAGACCCATGACAACGTCTTCGTCTGGAGCTTCGAGGTCTTCTAAGAATTCAAAATCAATCACTTCTTCTAAGACTTCTCCAATCGCTGCTTCATTTGGAACAGTTTCTTCTTTTTTAGGGGGTTCAATGACACGAAGAACATCAAAGGGTATTTCAGATCTATCTCTTGGAATACCTTTGTAGGCAAAATTCAATTCAATATCTTCATTGCTTTCTTCATTTTTTAACTTTGCATAATCTTTTGTTTCATCAACATCTATAATTTTATAGGTCACAAGTTGGTCACCCTCGGCCGTAAAGGTTTCAACAAGCATGTCTTTGGTCATACCTCTTTGTGCAACGAAAGAAGGCATCAGACGTTTTTCTTTAATTTCCGCACCTGTCAATTCATATTCTTCTTTAAAAACATAATCACCATCTTCGTCTTCTTCCATGTCATACACCACCAGTTTGCGACTTTTTCCTTCTTCAAGGATACTTACGCGGGTTTCATCAATGTAATAGATTCTTCCTTTTACTGTTTCAATATCTGCACGATTGGAGTGAAAGACGACTAAATCGCCTAATTCAAGGCCTACATTCGAGTCAGCTTCTTCTTCTTTCACTTGCTGAGAGCCTTGACCTATCACAACGCCTGTTTCTTCATTTAATTCTTGATTCTCTGCTTCATCTATTTGAGTACCGACGACGACTCCTGCAATTTCTTCGGGTATTTGTTCTCCAGATGATTCCATTCGCACCCTTCTATTGTATCAGAATCAAAATCGCAAATCGAATGGACGCCTAAAAAATTGATTCTATTTTATACCAGGTAGCCAGTATAGAAATGTCTTATCAGATTTCAGCCTTTCAAGAATTAAAAACTTCTTACTCTACATGGGAAGCCTTTCAAGCTTATTTGACAAGCCCTGAAGGTGGAAATATTCGTGTTGTAGGAGAGGGGCGTTATCGGGTCCTTCGTTATGTGAAAGGTATTACCGATTTGAGTATTCCCCATGTCAAATGGTTCCGCTCCGTTATTTGGGATACTGAGCGTCATCTTCCTGTCTGCGTTGCACCTCCAAAAGCAGAAAAGGGTGATGTTGTAACCGGAGAGCGTGTATTTTATCCTCTTGTCCAACCATTCCTTGATGGCACTATGATTAATGTCTTTGTGACGGAAGAAGAGCCTACTAAACTCCAAGTAGCTACTCGAACTCAGTTGGGGGCCGGTGGAAAATTCTACAGTGAAAAAACGTTCGAACAAATGTTTCTAGAAGCGTTAGTCACTATGAATATTACTCAAGAAGATATCCTTTGTCGTCTTACTCCTAATTCCTTTGCATCTTTTGTACTTCAACACCCTGAGCACCGCATTGTCTCTCGTTGTCGCAACCCCCGCCTCTGGCTTATCCACACAGGTGTAGTTCATGATATAGGAGTTGTTGAATGCAACGAGTCAGTTCTAAACAATTGGCCTGTTGAACTTCTCATTCCTCCCTTTCAAATCACCAAGCAAGATTATGAATCAGAGAAACGTCTCACAAGCTTCTTTGATACTGCTTGTAAAACTCAGGGGTGGTTCTTCCAAGGACTTGTCTTTAAGGACGACAAAGGGAAACGTTGGCGCATGCGCAATCCTAATTATCTCTATCTCAGAAGCCTTCGAGGTTCAGAAGCTACTGACATGAAACGATTCTTGCGACTCCGTTCCGAAAGTAAGGTCACTGAATATCTCAAACATTATGGTGAAGAACGTCAGGCCTTTTGGAATTTCGAACAACTTCTTCGCCAAAAGACCCAGGACGTCTTTACCGCTTACTGCCAGGTTCACAAATCCCACGAAAAGAAACTAGAAGATCTAGAATGGGCTATTAAACCTTGTGTATTCAAGCTTCATTCTCATTATTTGGAACATCTCAGGCCCAATAATGAAAAGGTATATATGAAGCATGCTGTTGAACTTGTAAACAATCTTCAACTCTTTGAACAAGCTCGCTTACTTACGCCTGTACCACCTGCCAGTAACGACGTCTAATTTATCTTCTGCGTCGTGTCATTCGTCTTCTCTTGCCTCCTAATTTCGCTAATGTTTCATTTACTTCTCTCTCTTCTTCAGGAGTCATCATTCTATATTGTGATTCATCTATAACAGCTTCCATCATCTTTGTATAATAATTTTTTTGTTCCTGTGTTTTGGCCGATTTCCAATTTTGCATAATGCGATCCAAAAGAGCATTTTCTTCAGCTTTCATTCTTCTGGCTTCGTTTATTATATTGTTTTGTGTAATCGGACCAAATTCTTTAATAAGATTAGCCTCAAGCTCTTCCACATTTCGTCTTTGTTGGGGCGTTAAGTGGTTTTGTTTTCGTGTCCCTTGGTTTACTTTCGCTGTAGGTTTCTTTTTGAGTTGGGCTTCCAATTGTGCCATGCGATTTTGAGCAGTTTTTATTTTTTGAACACCTCGTTCTAATCCCATAGTTTGTCTTGTTTGACTTTTTATGGTATTTTCCAAGTGTCGAATGGCGGGAAGTAAAAATAGTTTTAAACGCAGTTTAATTCTTTCTCGTTCTAAATCACTTGTTTTTGTATTTATATATTTATCTTCCAATTGCGTCCTTTCTTTTTTGAGAGCGTCTAAT
>JACCDP010215203.1_pt1 | contig 11963 bp, 5 predicted proteins | sample 7445841 | NCBI WGS metagenome assembly JACCDP01 (sample SAMN15323441, study PRJNA562643) | freshwater metagenome | isolation source: river surface water | place: USA:Blue River Watershed | collected 2017-08-17
CCACGCCGGATCTACCCGCGGGCGGAAATGCTCCAATGTGTCATCAGGATGATACCGGCCAAGCGTGATGCGCATGCCAAAGGAGTATCCTGCAGCCTGACCCAGGGGGCAAGCCCGATGGCGTCAGGCACCAATAATGGGGTCTGACCCCAATGTTGTAGCCTGACCCCATTATTGGGGTCTGACCCCGTGGTGGGTGGGCCTTTTCTATACTTTGGCCTTCGAGCGCCTCAAAGCAGCGTTTCTCGCAGCGGCAAGGACACCTCTCTTGATGCTGGCTTTGCCATGCCCAGGAGCGGCCCACCATGGACAGGCGTCTGTGCACATCTTGCGGACCGTGCGGCCGAAGATTGTGCGTACGAAGTAACTGAGCACCAGGCCGTCGTAGTCTCCCAGGCGCGACTTGATGCCGTCGGCCACTGGAGCCCAGTTGCTCGACCAGCCAGGATAGACGAAGTCGACCGAGAGGTTCGGGTGCTCAATCGCCAGCTCGGCGACGATGTCCTTCTCATAGCGTTGCTGAATCTCGTTTCCACCCACGTAGATGACCCTGACCTTGCCGGCCGTGGCGATGATGTCGTTGTCCGTGTTATTCGACTCGAATTCGGCGGTCAGCTTGGCGGCGATCACGCTCACCTGGGATAGATCGACTCCTGTGGCCTTGAGTTCCGACAGGAGCTCCAGAGACTGCTCACGGTGCCAAGCGTTGCTCGAGGTCGCCGCCTTCCGGAAGCGCTCGAGCATTAGCTGGACGGCATCGGCATCACGCTTGAGTCGCAAAAGAAGTCTGATGCGCAGCTCCAGCTGAGCAGGCTCCTCCATGATGTCAGGCACGACCCCCTTCTCCGAAACTAGGTCCAACAAACCTAGTGCAAATTCGTCTGACTCTTCGGCCAATTGCTCAAGTCCATCTATCGCTATCTCTGCGGCCTCAACCTTTACGGCCTTAATGTCCCAGCGGACTACCTGACAGAGCTGATCAAAGACGTCCTTTTTCTTTCGTTTTGAGCCCGGAAGCCACTGCGCGTAGGCAAGTCGCTTCTGGGGGTCCTTCGACAGCAGGTCAGCGTTTTGGTAGGCGATGAAGTGCTTTTCCCGGTCTTCATCGGGGATGGCCGTGAGCACCAATGGCAGAAGCCGGGTGTCGGGGAATAGCGCCGCAGGCTCGACGAGCTCGCCGTAGAACCAGCTCGACGGCTTTATCTTCGATCCTGCAACTGCCTCGAAGTCGGCGACGATTGCCTCCGGCAACGCGAAATCCATGCACATGAGCTGGCTGGCTGAGCGCATAAACCTAATCCAAAGATAGGCCCTACTCGTCGCCGACCGCCCCTCCTGCATGATGGATTCAGCCGCATTCTTAAAATGGGAAAGAGCTGCTGAATAGTTCTTGAGATAGTATTCGGCCATACCTGCGCACACGCTTACTGTCGGCGAACGCTTAGCCGATTCCACTCTCTGGTCTGAAATCTCCCTTAGTACTGCCTTCATTCGCTCCCCTGACCTCAGGAATACTTCACGTGACTGGGATGGAAACACGGCGAAGAAATCCGTGAGTCCTGCGTTGGCCATCGCAATCCAGGCCCTTGCTTCGACTTTTTCGTGGCTATTACCCTCAGCAGCTATTTGCCCGAAAGCCGCACGCGCTCCTTCGCTGTCACCTTCTCCAAGCATGGCAATCGCCTCTCTTCTGCGTAGCTGCTTCAAGTCTTTCCGCGCGAACGTGGCCAAGAATGGCTGTTTGCTCTTGGCCAACCTCTCGGCCAAACCCTTAAGCGACGAACAAAGCTTAATGGCTTCCGCGTAGTTGCGCTTACTGGTCAGTTCACGCGCCATCGAGCTTCCGTGCAGGAGCAAGGCGAACTGGTCCAGCTCTTCGAACGCGAATATGCCGTGGAAGATAAGATCACGGAATAACTCCGCCTCCTCCGCCTCTGCCAACGCTTTGCTAATGAATCCATGCGTCTGCGCGAAAGCTGGATGTTCCGACTTCTCGAGGAAAGCCCTGAACATGTCTGGCGTCTCCTTGATAAAAGCCACAATCGCCTTGGAGTCGGTCTGCCTGGCTAATCCGTGGACATACCCACCAAAGAACCAGCTGATGCGGTCTTGGTTTAGGCCGTTTACACCGCTCAAGTCCGCCTTCCGGCGGTGAAGCGCCTGCGCAAAACCTAAAAGGAAGAAGACTCTGGCTCGCCCAGGCGCGTCATCGATGACTTGGCGGGCCATCTCTACAGCATCTTCGGCGTCTACTGAATCGCTCCTGGAGATTGCTCCACGGGCTAAAGCCTTGATGATTTCCTGCTCATAAAGGAGGAATTCGCCTGAATCTTCCGCTTTCTTCACTTTTACTTGGTCTACCACCTCAACGGCAGCTTCTGCAGGAGGCTGAATCGCTACCTCCGTAGATTTATTCATACCATTAGGATTGGGAGTCCCTTTCCCAAGTGCGATTGCTAGTGGCGTCCAGATGCCATCCTCTTTATCTCTGCGTGTCCCAATCAGCACATACCCGAGATATAGCCTAACGACTAGTTCCTCCTGCTGCCATAGAGTGGGCAGACCTTTCTTCCAGACCTCAGGCGTCGCCGCTTTGTACTCGTCTTTGATGTATCCATGGTCGTTCGGAATGCCTGCTGCATCTAAAACAGCGCAGATCACAGGCCTCTTGTATGTCAAAAGCCAGTAGCGCACAAAGTTTCCCTTGAAGCTTGCCACCTTGTCCTTGTCGATGAACTGCAGGGCCTTTGTGATCTTTCTTTCGGCAGACCAAGCATCGAAAAGCCTGGGGATGTCTGCAGCGCCCGAGAGTTTGAGTACAGTTTTTTTGAACCTGGTCAGCTCGTCGCCGCTCTTGTCCGCACCATGATCGATGAATGCTTGAATGGCTGGCCCGTGGTTATCAGGGCCAAGGAGATCCCAGCATTCGTCGGAGGTCTTGGGCAGGTCGTCGTAATGCAGGGGTTCCATAAGACTTAAATAGACCCTCTGCGGCCTGTCACAAGCCGTTAGCCCACCAAACAGAACCGGCCCGGGCACTGCGTGCCCGAGCCGGAGATTTGCCCTGCCGCTTGGCGGCTTGAACTTTCTTTTTGATGATCAATGCGCACTAAGTGCGCTATTAGCAACGTGACATCAGCTGATATCCTAGTCCTCAGAAGGCTGGCTATCTTCGTAACCTTCGTTTTCAGACCAGAGGCCCAGTGTTTGGGCTTCCAGCCATTGCTCGAAGGCTGCTTCCGAAAACCCTCCCTCTTCGCGAGGAACTGGTTTGTCCATGTGTATGTATGAGAACAGCGCCTTTTTGAGGGGCGCAGAACATCAATATGCTCATACCTCCAGGGTCAGTCAACCTTCGGCCTGCCGTGGCGTCTCCTACAGGCGCCTCACCCTGTCTGCTCTAAGACCGTGGCTGTCAGGCGCTTCCGGCCTCTTATTAGAATCGGTCAGACATATTATAATCGCTCAGCGCTTCAGAAGAACCCCCACCAAAGACGCCAACAGGACTAGACCGGTAAATCCGAGCCAGATGAGGAACAGCTTCATGCCACAGCCCATCGGCTTATTGGACTCCTCACGCCTTCTTCTTGAGGCAGCTTCTTCCGGCGTAGGCTTTTTTGCCGCCGGCGACTTATGGATGTACTGCTTTTCCTCCATAAACGCTTACGCGGTCTTAATGCCGAGCTCGTCGGCGCGCTCGCGGAGTCGGTCGTGGGCGAGCTCGGCGAGAAGCTTGATATACGCGTTGAGCTTATCCTTGGCCAAAATCTGGCGGCCCATGTCTTTCTGGCCTTCGACCTGCGTGGCGATGGCGTCGAGGACCTTGTCCTTGAAGTCGCCTTCCGCAAAGGTGCCCTGATCGTTGGCCTTGGCCTGCAAGAGTACGTCTTTGTCGCCAGCGAGGGTATTGACGATGCCGAAGGTGAAGAGCTTCTTCTGGTCGTCGGTAAGGCTTCCCTCGAAGAGCTCGTTGATGCGGCGGATGATGTCTTCGATTCGCGCACGCTCCCGGGCGGAGATAGACTGAGAGCCAACGTCGATAAGGGGCTTCAGCGTGCCATCTCCGGTGAGGGGAATGGAGACGGGTGCCGAAGGAATGGCCACCACCCCGACAAGCTTGATTCCGGTGATGTCTGCATCCGCTCCGAGGGGGTCATCCTTGATCATGCCGGAAAGGGCTTTCAGGTAGATGTAGAGCTGCTCGAGGGAGGAGTCCCCATAGGTGCATACCTGGGCGAGGAACTCATAGGCGCTAAGGTACGAAGTGGCCCGCTTACGGAACGCCTCGAGGTCGCGGACGCCTTCTTCGTTCTTCTGGGCACGGGCTCCCGCGATGGCTTCGCGGAAGCGATCCGCTCCGGGCTTCACGGCGGCGATGATACGGGCCTGGGAATCCTTGCCCTGGGCGATGAACGCCGCAGCGCATTCGCGGACCTCCTCCAGGGTGTAGATTTGACGCCCATCCAACTGGGACTGGAGCTCAAAGAGCAGGTTCGGGTCCGAAACACCCGCGAGGGTGGCTACCTTAAAGTAGGGGTCGAAGTCCTTCTGGACGGACTCCGGCTTGTTACGGAAGTCCAGGATGTAGGTACGCTCCTTACCAGGGCAGGTGCGGTTGAGACGCGAGAAGGTCTGGACGGTGGCCACGCCGCTTAGCTCCTTGTCGACATACATGCCGCAGAGGAGCGGCTCGTCATAGCCCGTCTGGAACTTATTTGCGACAATCAGCATGTTGAATTCGGGCTTCTTGATCGCCAAACGAATGTCCATGCCCTGCAACGCAGGGTTCATGGAGGTCTCCGTATGCTTGGAGCCAGGAACTTCAGGGTCATTCACCTCACCAGAAAATGCGACGACCGTACCGACGCCCTTGATGTTGTTTTCCCGCAGATAGTTGTCCATCTGCTGCTTGAAGCGGACGGCATCAAGACGACCAGAGGTCACCACCATCGCTTTGGCTTCGCCATTCAGCAGCGGCTTCACGTTGTCCAGGAAGTGCTTGACGATGATCTTGCACTTCTGGGCGATGTTCGTGGGGTGCAGCTCGATCCAGCGGCGGACCTTCACCGACCCCTTCTTCTTATCCACTACGCGGTCTTCGACGCCCGGCTCATCAGCGCCGATCTTACACAGCACGTCGTAGCAGGTGTAGTTCTGAAGCACATCCAGGATGAAACCCTCCTCGATAGCCTGCTTCATCGTGTAGACGTGGAACGACTCCGGCTTGTTCTTGTCCGAAGCGGGGCGCTTGGGATCGGGAGTGCGCCCGAAAATCTGCAAGGTCTTGGCCTTGGGCGTGGCAGTAAACGCGAAGAAGCTGACGTTCTTGGGAGCTCCGCGGCTCGTCGACGCAGCAGCAAGGATATCATCAAGGGTTTCTTCTTCGTCGCCGTCTCCCTCTCCGGCTCCGGCGGCCTTCTTCTCCGCTTCAGCAAGGCCAAGGGCCTGCTTGAGCTTAGAAGACGCGGAGCCCGACTGGGAGGAGTGAGCCTCATCGGCGATGACGGCGAACTTACGACCCGAGAGTGCGGCCTCGGAAAGCTTGCTGATGACGAACGGGAACGTCTGCAGCGTCACGATGATGATGCGCTTCTTGCCCGCCAGCGCTTCTGCAAGCGTCTCAGACCTGGCCTGCTCCTCTTCGGCGACGCGAAGGACCTCTCCAGCCTGAGTGGCGAATCCTTCTACGGTCCCACCCAGCTGATCGTCCAGCACACGCCGGTCAGTCACGATGATGACCCCGTCGAAGACCGCCTTGTCCTCGGCATTACGTAGGGCGGACAGTCCATGTGCCAGCCAGGCAATCGTGTTAGACTTACCTGAGCCAGCGGAATGCTGGACGAGGTAGCGACTGCCCACGCCTTCCGTCCGGGCGGTCGCCAGCAGTTTGCGAGTGGCGTCCCATTGGTGGTAGCGGGGGAAGACGATCTGGTCGTCATCCCGAAGTACACCATCCTTATCCGCCTTCTTCACCTTCGTGCGCTTGATGAAGTTGTCTACCAGCTCGGAAAGCCCTGCGGGAGTGAGAACTTCCTCCCAGAGGTAAGACACGGGATATCCACTAGGGTTGGGAGGGTTTCCTGCTCCTAGGTCGCGACCCTTGTTGAAAGGAAGGAATTTCGTCTTTTCGCCGGCGAGACGGGTCGTCATGTAGGCCTCTTCGCCGTCGACCGCGAAGTGAACGAGAGTGCGCTGTCCGAAGGCGAGCAAGGGCTCGTTGCTGTTCGTACCGGGCTTACCAGGATCGCGGTCCTTCTTGTACTGCTCGATAGCGTCCTTGATCGTCTGCTTGAAGCTGGACTTAAGTTCGAGCGTCACCAGGGGCAGGCCGTTCACAAAGAGCACCAGGTCGATGCACTTCTGGTTATGGACGCTGTAGTGGACCTGCTGCATCACTCGGTACTTCTGGGCAGCGAAAAGCCTGATCGCCTCTGCGTTCATGCCGGAGACCGGCTTGCGCTGATAGAGCTGCAAGGACTGCGAGCCATTAGCCACCACCTTCAGCTCATCCAAGATACCCAGAATGCCCTTAGGGTTAGATTCAGCCGCCTTGGCGATGCGCTTGGCGATTTCCACCCCCGCATCGGCCCCAAACGTATCCTCAATGGCCTTCAGTTGCTTCGGGCTGCTGACCTCCAGCCAGGCTAGCAGGTCCGGCAAGTACACCGCTGTCGGCCGATCGTAGCCGGCATCGTCCCGCGAGTTCAGCCAACCCCGCTTCGCCATCTCGGCGCAGATTTCTTTCTCGAACTGAAACTCGCGGGTAGAATCGGCCATAGTAGTGACCGTCTAATGTATCAACGCACGTCTATCTGTCCAGTCACTGCTTGGGTGATGATGGCAGCTCGGCGCTCCTTGAGCAGCTCAATCATGCGCTCTTGAGCAGAGATAGCCGAATCCATGTCAGCGAGCGACCTATCCAGGAAATCACAAATGGCCAACGCTTCATGCCTTGGCGGAAGCATCAACGACAAGTCAGCAATCCCATGATAGCCTAAGGCGAATCTTGTTACCCCCTTAGCACTGAGATGGAACTGCACCTTGCTTGGGACTGACGAAATAGAGCGGGCGATGAAAGGTCCAAGAGCGGGGTCAGCTGGCCTAAGCAATGCTAGGTGATAACCGCAAACAAAGTCGGGCGCAGTCTCATAGACGCAGGCAGGAATCCCGATATCATCAGGCTCCTCGGAATCCTTTGTGATAATCACATCCCCGACCTTAAGTCCCAACTTCTTGATCTGATCTTCCGACGCCGAGGCTTCCATATATTCAGCGCCCATGACAATTCGCTCGTTATAATAAACGTCGGTGTAATTGCAGAGCCGCACCGCCGACTCACCCTCTACAGTCTTTTTATCCACGTTGCTGGCCTTAATCTGTACAAGATGACGGAGCCGCTTCACCTCCCAATGAGCAGGAACCTGCCCAAGCCATGAAACTCCGGAGTCTTTCATCTTGGCCTTAGAATCTAGGCCCTTGGTGACGGCCTGGGTGATGATGGCGGAACGGCGCTCCTTGAGCAGCTCGATCATGCGCTCCTGGGAGGTGATCGCAGAATCCATATCCCCCAAAGTTGAGTCGATGAAGCTGGCAATGGCTTTCTGCTCTTCAAGAGGCGGAATTGCTGTCGGAATTCGCTTTAAGTCCCAATAATTAGTGCTCCAAAGATCCGCAACGATACCCCGACCCCATCGGTAAAACTCCTCTTGGAATGCAACAGAGCGAATCAGATGATGCGCAAACTTTGGGTGAAGCCCACGGTCAATCTTGAGTACGATATTTATCAAGGACACAGAGCCATCCATATCAGCCAAACCAGAAGATCCCTTTCTATCCGACCTTCCGTTGATCGCGATATCACCTTTGCGTACGACTTTTCTGTTCTCGCCGTCATCCGTCTTTGCCGCAGTTTCGAGCTGAGCGACAACTCCATTCTTAGTCACGGAAAGAGGCTCAAAGACCTTATCGCTGCCCTTCTCTCCACGCAGCGAAACGTAAGAGCCTAGCCTTCCAAGATTCCAATGAGAAGGCACTCGCCCCAACCACTCGGCTCCTGAATCAATATAACTTGAGTACTTCTTCACTTGGCTGAATCCTCGAGGAGCTTGGTGATCTCACGGGCGAGCTTACGGATATCACCGTCGATCTCCTTCAGGTCGCGCGGCGGCTGATACCTGTAGAAGTGCCGGGTGAAGGGGATTTCGTAACCTGTCTTGGGCATCTCCGGAGAGATCCATGCATCCGACACGTGGGGCTTCACTTCGCGTTCGAAGTATTCCTTGATCTCCTGTCCGCTGGGTACGATTTCGGTGTCGCGGAGATCCGAGTCCGGCACGGGCTTGCCTTCGGAGTCGAGGACGACTTCTCCTTCGGAATTGGTCTCTGCAAGCTCATCGGCGATCTTAGGGGCATTTGTCTTTCGCATCCCGGCGTCGGCAGATTCGATGGCCTTCTCGATTGCGGCGATGAATTCGGCGCGCTTCTTTACGACCTTATCCTTAGCTGCAGTTGATATCGCAGCAAGCAGTTTATTCGCCTGCTTTTCAGTCAGTTTGGCGAGGAGGCGGGATTGTTTCAGGCGCGCCAGGCGATCTGCGCTGGCGGCGTAATCCTGTCGAAGCGGTCGCTCGATGATGACCTCTCGGTAAGAAAAATCATCATTTGCGAATATCTTGCACAGCTCTCCTTCCTTGAAGTCGGCGTATAGCTTTGAGATCTGCTTGATATGTTCATCTTCTAATTCGTTACGCTTGCTACCCAAACTCTTGCGCCGTTTGACATAGAGCTCTGCACCGTTGATGAGCTGAACCTTGCCCCTGCGGGCGGCAGACTTGCGATTATTGATTATCCAAATATAAGTCGAGATTCCGGTGTTAAAGAAGATGTCGTTTGGCAGAGCGATGACAGCCTCAAGGAGGTCGTTAGAGATAAGCCATCCTCGGATATCTGATTCCCCCGACCCCGCTCCTCCCGTAAATAGCGGGGACCCATTGAAGACGATTGCGGCACGCCCTCCGCCATTCTCCGCAGGCTTAAGATGGCTTACGATGTGCTGCAGGAACAGGAGCTGTCCGTCCGAGATGCGGGGCAAGCCGGCACCAAAGCGGCCAGCGGCACCCAGCTTGTGTTCAGCTTCGACCGCCTCCTTGGCCGGTTTCCACTCAACTCCGTAGGGTGGATTAGCCAGGCAGTAATCGAACTTTTTGTCTCGGAATGCCGGCTCCTTAAGCGTGTCGCCGCAGGCCACCTTTTCTACGTCCTGACCTTTGACAAGCATGTCAGCCTTACAAATGGAGTATGTCTTCGGATTTAACTCTTGGGCATACACGGTAACGGATGCTTTGGGATTCAGCTCCGCAATCCGCTCTTCAGCAAGCGATAGCATGCCTCCTGTACCCGCTGTCGGGTCGTAGATAGTGCACACCTTGCCGCTCTTCGTCAGCAGCTCAGCATCCGGCGCAACCAGGAGATCTACCAAGAGACGGATGACGTCGCGCGGCGTAAAGTATTCCCCGGCTTCCATGTTGGCCGATTCGGCATCCTCGCGAATGAGGTGCTCGAACAGGTCAGCCATGTCATGGTTGGAAAACGTGTCACTATGCAGGTCAAGCGCTGCGAAACGCTCGAAGACCTTGAGGAGGATGTCGGCCTTATTGAGGTCGTTGATGGTCTTCTCCAGCTCGTAGTGCTCGAAGATATCGACGATGTTCTTTGAGAAGCCGTTGACGTAGTTGACGAGGTTCTTGCGAAGGTTGGCGGTGTCTTCGGCAAGGGTCTCGAAGGTGAATGGTGACTCGTTCCAGAACTTATACCCAGAAGCCTTCCGCGCGAAGATGCCGGTCTCGTCGTCCGGGTTGGCTTTAATAGCGGCAATGACCTTGGTCTTGGTAGGTTCCAGGATACAGTCCAGGCGGCGAAGCAGTACAAACGGGAGAATTACCTGTCCATACTCGTGTCGCTTGTAGCGTCCGCGCAGAAGTTCGAAGACGCCCCAGACAGAAGACGTGTATTCGCTAAGTTTAGGGGAAGACATGGCTCTTTGTTAGATATGTAGCCAGACGTGGCAAGGAATTGGGTTTCGGCATCGGTTTTATTATCGACCCTCAGGCCGCCCAGGTTTGGGCGGCCGGTGCGGCGTAGGCCCGGCGGTTGAGGTCGTCGGCCTTGTTGAGCTCAGCGATGATCTCGTGGGCCTGGTCCTGAGGCTGGGTGGCGAAGAGCATGGCAGGCTCCTTGAGGGGATCGCAGCCGTACATGAGGCCGATCGAGGCCCCCATCTCCACCCCGCGCTCGGCCAGGTGATCCCGGCCTTCACGGGTGACCACATAGACCTCACCCGAACCCAGAACCCAGCGCTTCGCAAGGAAGTGGGCGTGGGACTTGTCGTCGCGCGGCTTACCGACGAGGAAGATCGGGACCTTACGGGAGGTATCCTTGATGCGGATCAGCAGGGCTTCGACCTCCTCGGCAGAACTCACCGGCGCGTAGCCGGACGCTTTGGCCCGGGTCAGGTAACCCATCACGGAAGCCCAAGGAAACAGGCGCAGGGCGATGTCCGTACGGCTATCACAGACTCCCATGCGCGACGAAACCTCGATTTGGACGTACCCATCCCCCATCGGGCGAGCCTTCACCTCATGATGGATACCGGCATCCGTAGCAACGATGCTCCAGACGTTCTCCGCGTCCGGGGCGGGGTGCGTACAGTTGAAGTTGAAGTACTTAACGAGCGAGTGGCAGATCGACATGATGACCGACTGGGCGTTACGGAGGCCACCCTCCTTCTTGTACGAGCGCAAGCACTCGGAGGAGCGCAGCTCACCGCAGTCCGGGCGAATCCAGCGACGGTAGGCCAGGTCGTACCAAGGAGAGACCGGCGACGGGCAGTAGACGTTACGGACCGGGCGGGCGCCTGCGCCGTTGGGCTGCTTGAGGCGGATGGCGAGGGCCTCACGGGCGGGATCGGAGCCGTGGACCAGGATGACGTCGACGTCGCTGTCCTTGGGCTTAGAGCCATGGACGTACTCGACCAAGGCCTTGCCGTCAGCGTGACCGGAGTAGAAAGGCGACAGGTCTTCGACCTTCATGCGGACCTCGTCGCCCGGGATGTCGGCAAACATCGGCTTGCCGGACTTCTTCTTCGGGAAGCCCAGCTTCATCTGCGCGCGCTCCTCGCGGGTCCTCTTGGCCAGCTCACGCAGCTGGGCGGCAGGGGACTCCTCCGGGCAGTAACCCGTGAGCAGGAACGTCGAGCGGGCGTCGGTGGCGAGGTCAGAGATGGTGCCCACGATGGTGCCTTCGGTGGTCGTACCCGAGCCGGCGATGATGATGGCGAGGCCACCTTCGCGCACCGGCTTCTTGGAGTAGTGAATGCGGAAGAGAGCATCGAAGCGGCCATCGCATTCGGCATCAGGGTCGAAGAGCTTGGCGACGGTCTCCGGGCCGATCAGGCCGGCAAGGGCGGAGTGCGGGTTACGCCAGCGGGGCTGGCCATCCGGACCGACAACCAGGAGCGACTCGCCCACGATGCGGGCGAAGCTGCCCGCTTGGTTGGAGCAGATGGAGATTTGCGGCACGCCGTCTTCCGGCAGGATGCAGAGTTCGTCCTGCATCGTCAGGAGAACGAACAGGATGTCGGAGAGCACATCCGTGGTGCGGCCAAGGGTGAAGGCGGGAATCACGAGAGAAGCCCCCTTGCCAAGGGCGTTGGCGGAGCTGATGACGCCGGCGAGCGCCTGGAGCCGCGCACGACCGTCGAGGCACTTGGCATCGCGATCCGGGCGGTCGCCGTAGGTCGACTCAAGGACGACCGTCGGGGACATGGCGGCCCAAGGTTGGCGGGCGGCGGCGAGCCCAAGGTGCTTGGCCGCGTCGGTGAGAGGGCCCACGTCACCGGAGAAATGGATCGACGCCTTAGGACGACCAGGGACGTCGGCGCAAATCTGGACGGACACGGCGCCGAG
>JACCDP010308125.1_pt1 | contig 11963 bp, 13 predicted proteins | sample 7445841 | NCBI WGS metagenome assembly JACCDP01 (sample SAMN15323441, study PRJNA562643) | freshwater metagenome | isolation source: river surface water | place: USA:Blue River Watershed | collected 2017-08-17
CGGGCAAGCCGGTGCTGCTCGACAAGTTCCTCGAAGACGCGATCGAACTCGACGTCGACGCGATCTCCGACGGCGAGACCACCGTCATCGGCGGCATGCTCGAGCACATCGAGCACGCTGGCGTCCACTCCGGCGACGCCGGCATGGTCCTGCCTCCGCACTCGCTCTCGCCGGCCCTCGTCGAAGAGGTCCGCCGCATCACCCATTCCCTCGCCAAGCGCCTCAAGGTCGTCGGCCTGATGAACATCCAGTTCGCGATCAAGGACGGCATCGTCTACATGCTCGAGGTCAACCCGCGCGCCTCGCGCACGATCCCGTTCGTGTCCAAGGCCATCGGCGTGCCGCTCGCGAAGCTCGCTTCGCTCTGCATGCTGGGCGCCAAGCTCAAGGACCTCGGCTTCACCCGCGAGATCCGTCCGCCTTACTGGTCCGTCAAGGAATCCGTCTTCCCGTTCAGCCGTTTCCCCGGCGCCCCGGTCGCGCTCTCGCCCGAGATGCGCTCCACCGGCGAAGTCATGGGTTGCGACGACGACCTCGGCATGGCCTACGCCAAGGCCCAGATGGCCGCGCAGCCCGCGCTGCCCGTCGCCGGCAACGCGTTCCTCTCGGTCAAGGACCGCGACAAGGACGGCGCCGTCGCCGTCGCCCGCGACCTGGCTTCGCTCGGCTTCAACATCTACTCCACCAGCGGCACCGCCGCGGCCATCGAGGCCGCCGACATCAAGGTCACCAAGCTCGGCAAGATCTCGGAAGGCGCCCGTCCCAACGCGCTCGACCTCCTGAAGAACGGCCAGCTGCAGATGATCGTGAACACCGCCGCCGGCATGCTGCCGCGCAAGGACGAGAACGCGATGCGCTCCGAAGCCGTCCTCCGCGGCGTCTACATGGCCTCGACGATGAACGCCGCCCGCGCCGCCGTCCTGGGCATCCGCTCCCTGCGCGAACACCCCCTCACGGTCAGTTCTTTGCAGGAGCATGCGAAGGTGCTTCCCCCGAAGGCCTGATTCGGGTACGAATCCCTCTCCCATGAAATACCCCGTCCTCGCCGCGCTGGCCGTCGCCGTCGCGTCCCTCCACGCCGCCGACGCGCCGAAGCCCGCCGTCGAAGCCCCCACTCCTCCCCCCGCACCTAAAGTGAACCCAACTCCCCTGACCGCCGAGCAACTCCAGAAGATCTTCTTCTATCACGGATACCGTATCGCCCAAAGCATCAAGGCCGACGTCGGCCTGTCCGAGGCCAACGCCACCGCCATGGCCGATGCTTTCAAGGCCGTTGGAAAGGGCGAGAAGCTATCTTTCAAGCAGGAGGAGATCCAGCCGCTCCTTGAACGTTTTGAGGCTGAGCGTCGCGAAGTCGCCGAAAAACAGGCCGCCGCCGCCGCCAAGGCCAAGATCGAAGCCGATGCGAAATACTTCGCTAAGCTCGACGAGGATAAGACGGTCAAGAAGACGGCCTCCGGCCTCCGCTATCGCATCACCGCAACTGGCTCGGACGAGAAGCCGGTGTCCACCAGCTTGGTGAAGTGCCATTACGAGGGTAAGCTCACCGACGGAACGGTGTTCGACGCCAGCAAGAAGCATGGCACCGAGCCGGTGGAGTTCCCGCTTAACCGCGTGATTCCCGCCTGGACCGAAGGCGTTCAGCTAATCGGTAAGGGCGGCAAGATCACCCTCTTCTGCCCCTCCGAGCTTGCCTACGGCGAGCAGGGTAGCCCGCCCGTGATCCCTCCGAACTCCATCCTCGAGTTCGAGGTCGAGCTCGTCGAGATCTCGAAGGCTAAGTAAGGGCTGATTCCGGCCCTTTCCACGCGGCGCACCGAAAGGTGCGCCGCTTTGCTTTACGCGGGGAACAAAGTGTGCTCTATGAGGTACTACCCCTATTCATGCGTCTTGTCCTCACCATGGCATTTCTGGTCGCGGCGTCCCTTCGTGGCGCCGAGCCGGTCGCGCCTGCGTCGCAGGCCCCCGCCCAGGTTTCGGCGGCTCCTCTTTCGCTCGAGCAGGCCATCGACCGCACGCTGCTCCATAACCTGGGCCTGACGGTCACCCGTCTCGACGCCTTGCGCTCCCTGGACGCCGTCCAGGTCTCGGAGTCCGTCTTCGACCCGACGCTCGCGTGGACGAACCGTCTCAGCGGCGCCCGGACGCCGGCCAAGATCGCCGCCGGCGACCCGGCCTTGCGGGGTCATGACTCCGACCTGTCGCTCTCCCAGAAGTTCACCTGGGGCGGCACGCTCTCCGTCGGGGCCGGCCTCACCCGCTCCTGGGCCGAATCAGGTTCGCTCTCAGAGGCTTCCGCCTTCGACGTCGGCAGCAACGTCGCTTACACGCAGCCGCTCCTCGCCGGCGGCTGGCGCGCGGTCAACCTGAGCTCGCTCATCGCGTCCCGCCAGACCGCCGTCCGTAGCCGCCTCGCCTTGCGCGCCGCTTCGCTCGACCTGATCCGCGACGCGGAGGTGGCCTATTGGTCCCTCGCCGGCGCCCGCACGCTGGTCTCCCTCCGAGAGACGAGCCTGCGTTCGGCGGAATCCTTCCTCGCCCAGATCCGCGCCCGCCGGACCCTTGGCGACGCGACGGTGCTCGAAGAACTGCAGGCCGAAGCCGATGTCTCCAGCCAGCGCGTGTCGGTCCTCAACTCCCGCCAGTCGCTCGACAGCGCGGAGATGAACCTCCGTCGTCTGCTCGGCCAGGGCGACGCCGCCGCGGTGGAGCAGGCGCTCCTCGTCGCCGAACTGCCCACGTCCGCCGTGCCGGCCCCGCAGACGTTCTCTTCCTGGATCCGCACGGTCTCCGATTTCGATTTCGGCACGGCGATCCAGCTGTCCAACATCGCGCAGGCCGAGGCCAACGTCGCCCAGGCCGAGCAGAACGATCAGCCGAGCCTCGACCTTTCCGTCGGCAGCACGCGTTACGGCGCCGCCGGCGCGACCGGCGCCGGCGTCTCCGGCGGGTACGACAGCTATCGGCAGCAGCCGGGCTGGAACAATTACGCCGAGCTGCGCCTGAGCATCCCGCTCGGCTTCCGCGAATCCGCCGCGAACCTGCGTTCCGCCCACCGCGCCCGCCGTCAGGCCGAGCTGCGCCTCGCCGACGTCCGCCAGAACCTCGTCTTCGGCGCCCGCGCGACGTGGCGCGACCTCGAAGCCGCCCGGGCCCGCGTCGACGCCGCCACCTCGGCGCTCGAACTGCAGCGCAAGTCCTACGAAGGCGAACGCGCGCGCTACGAGGCCGGCCAGTCCGACGTCCTCCGCGTCCTCCAGGCCCAGGCCGCCCTCGACTCCGCCCAGCTCAACTGGGTCCAGGCCCACCTCGACGCGCGTTCCGCTTCCGCGAAGGTCGCCCGCCTCGACGGCTCGATCCTGCCGCGCCATGGCTTCACGATGGACGCCGTCGAGCAGAAGATCGGCGCCGGCCTCGGCGCCGAAGACCCGCTTCCCCCTCTGACCGTCACGCCATGAAGTTTCTCAAGCCCCTCCTTATCCTCGCCGTCGTCGGCGGGCTCGCCTTCGCCTTCTGGCCCAAGCCCAAGGGCGCCGGCCGCACGGCTGCTTCCGCCGCCTTCGAAGGCAAGGCCGAGAAGCGCGACATCCGCGAGACCGTCGAGGCCGCCGGCTTCGTCCGCGCGGTGACCTACAGCAACATCCGCGCCGAGGTCAGCGGCAAGCTCCAGAAGCTCTACGTCGAGACCGGCGACATGGTGAAGAAGGACCAGATCCTGGCCGAGCTCGACCCGGTGCTCGCCAAGGCCGACGAGGACGAGGCCCGCCGCAACGTCCAGCTCCAGAAGTTCACCCTCGAGCGCATCACCCGCGACCTCCGTCGTTCCGAGGCGCTCCGCGAGAAGGGCTTCGTGTCCGAGCGCGAACTGCTCGACGCCCGTACCGCCTACGAGGTCGCCAAGCTCCAAGGCGAGATCGCCCAGTCCCGCCTCGACAAGGCTTCCGAGAACGTCCGCAAGACGGTGATCCGCGCCCCGCACGCCGGCCAGGTCTCCGACTGCACGATCGTCGAAGGCCAGATCGTCATCGGCGCGCAGTCCATCAACAGCGGCACGCTCATCATGACGATCTCGGACACCTCCGTGCTCCGCGTCGACGTCAACCTCAACGAGTTCGCCGCCACCCGCGTCGAGCTCGGCAAGGACGCGCTCGTCACGTTCGACTCCATCCCGGGCCTGCGCAAGAACGGCAAGATCACCTTCATGACGCCGTTCGGCACCGCCGACCTCAAGGTCCCGGACCTCCGCGTCTTCCCGACGCAGGTCTCCTTCGCGGCCGGCGACGGCGTCCGTCCCGGCATCAGCGCGAACGTCACGGTGACCGTCGACAGCGTCAAAGGCTGCGTGGCCGTGCCGGTCTCGGCCGTGTTCGTCGAAGGCGCCGACCGCATCGTCTACGTCCGCGGCGCCGACGGCGAATGGGAGGCCCGCAAGGTCAAGGTCGGCCTGAGCGACGCCGGCTGGTCCCAGGTGAAGGAAGGCGTCGAGGTCGGCGCCGCCGTGAGCCTCGTCCGCCCCGCGCTGCCCCGCTGAGATGTCCGCGCTCATCGCCATCCGCGGCCTGCGCAAGACCTACCGCATGGGGGACGAGACCGTCCATGCCCTCGCGGGCGTCGACCTCGATTTCCAGAAAGGCGAGTTCGTCGCGATCCTCGGTCCGTCGGGTTCCGGCAAGTCCACGCTGATGCACATCCTGGGCTTCATGGACACGCCTTCCGAAGGCAGCATCGTCTTCGACGGCCAGGAGGTCGCGAAGCTCGATCCTGACCTCCGCGCCTGGTACCGTTCCAACCGTGTCGGCTTCGTCTTCCAGTCCTTCAACCTGCTGCCGCGGCTCACGGTGCTCGAGAACGTGGCCTTGCCGCTGCTCTACCGCGAGAACTCCGATCCCGCCGCCAACGCCGCGGCCGCCGCCGTCGCCCTCGAGCGCGTCGGGATGTCGCATCGCCTCGACCACCGCCCGAGCCAGCTCTCCGGCGGCGAACGTCAGCGCGTCGCCATCGCCCGCGCGATCGTGGGGGCGCCATCCATCATCTTCGCCGACGAACCGACGGGCAACCTCGACGTGAAGAACGTCGACCGCATCCTCGACCTGCTGGGCTCGCTGATCAAGGAGGGCATCACGGTGGTGCTCGTCACGCATGACCTTTCCGTCGCCGAGAAGGCCCACCGCGTCATCTCGATGCGCGCCGGCCTCGTCCAGGAGGACCGCACCCGATGAAGCTCTTCGACCGCATCCGGCCCGCCGTCGTCAACGGCCTCCGCGAGCTCCAGGCCAACAAGGTCCGTTCGCTCCTCTCGATGTCGGGCATCATCCTCGGCGTGGCCTCGCTCGTCGCGATGGTCACCGTCGTCCAGGGCATGGTCGGCAACTTCCGCCAGTTCGTCGACGCCATGGGCGGCATCGAGAAGATCACCGTCACGCGCGAGCAGCTTCCGAAGGAGCAGGAACACCTGGCCGAGCTCTCCGAAGGGGTGACGATGCGCGACGTCGAGCGCATCCGTAAGACGGTGCCCCTCGTGGAGAACATCTCGCCCGAGGCCCGCGTGGGCTTCGAACGGCTCGTCCTCGACGGCCGCGAGACGAGCACCTACGTCACCGGGGTGACCGCCGATTACCTGCCGGTCGCCAAGCGTTGGGTCGACCCCGGCTACGGCCGGTTCATCAGCGACCTCGACTCGCTCAACATGAACGACGTGATCGTCCTGGGTTCGGCCGTCGTCCCGGAGCTCTTCGGTCCCAACGTCGACCCGGTCGGCCAGGTCGTGAAGGTGCGTGGCCGCCGCTTCACGGTCATCGGCGTGCTGAACAATATCGAAGGGTCCGGCATGCAGATCCGCTCGGCCAATTCCCGCGGCTCGGGCGGCGCCTGGCGCTGGCGTAACAGCGGGGCGTTCATCCCCGTCACCACCGCGCAGGTGAAGTTCATCGGCAACGACCGTCTCAGCGGCCTCGGCCTGCGCATCCGCGACGCCGAGCAGCTCCGCGACGCGGTCGAGCAGACCGAACGCACGTTGCTCACCGCCCACAAGGGCCTGCGCGACTTCGCCATCTCGACCAACGAGCAGACGCTCGAGGACTTCCGCAAGACGGAGGCGGCCTTCAAGCTCTCGCTGGGAGGCGTCGCCGGCATCTCCCTCTTCGTCGGCGGCATCGGCATCATGAACGTGATGCTCGCCTCGATCAACGAACGCATCCGCGAGATCGGCGTCCGCAAGGCCGTCGGCGCCCGCGGTTCCGACCTCTTCCTGCAGTTCCTCGCCGAGGCGGCGGTGATCTCCGTCGTCGGCGGCGTCATCGGCCTGGTGGTGTCGATGGGCATCGTGGCGCTCATGAACTTCATCCTGACGCAGGCGCTCCCGACCGGGGCCGTCGCCACGTTGGATTGGGCGATCATGGCCCAAGGGCTCGCTTTCTCGGTCGTGGTCGGTCTCGTCGCCGGCGTCTATCCGGCGCTCCGCGCGGCCAAGCTGGACCCGATCGAAGCCCTTCGCCACGAATGAGAACCCTGCTTCCCGCCTGTCTCGCCTTCCTGACGCTTGCCGCCGAACCCTTGCCGACCTTCGACGTCTTCCCCGGGCCTCCGCCCGGCGAGACGCTCAAGATGAAGGAGGGGCAGGATCCTCATGGCACGCGCACGCCGGGCCACCGCGGCAACGTCTTCGCGCCGGAGCTCACGCCCTGGCCCGCGGCCCGACCGGGCTCGCCGATCATCCTGATCTGTCCCGGCGGCGGCTACAACGGCCTTGCCGACGCGCATGAGGGCGACGAGGTCGCGAAGCGACTGAACGCCTTCGGCTGCTCCGCGGTCGTCCTTCGTTACCGCGTGCCGCGCCGCGACAAGGATCGTCCGTGGGTCGTGCCGTTGCTCGACGCGCGTGCGGCCTTGGAGATCGTCCGCGCCCGCGCCAAGGAGTGGAACGCGGATCCGGCGAAGGTCGGCATCCTCGGCTTCTCCGCCGGCGGCAATCTCGCCGCCCGCGCCGCCTACGCGCCGGCCGAGGCCGCCGTGCCGCGTCCGGATTTCGCGGTGATGGTCTACCCGGCCTACCTGTTCGTCCAGGACAAGCCCGACAGCACGCTGCGCGACGGCCCGGACGGCGTGATCCCGCCGCAGGGCGCCAAGCCCGTGCCGGCTTTCTTCGCGCACAGCGCCGACGACCGCATCCCGGCCGAAGGCTCGATGGCGCTCGCCGCCAAGCTGAAGTCGCTCGGCGGCTCCGCCGAAGTCCATGTCTGGGCCAAGGGCGGCCATGGCTGGGGCGCGACCGACCGATGCGAGGCCGCGAAGGTCTGGACCGAATCTCTCCGCGCCTGGCTGATCGACCAGAAGCTCCTCGCTCCGCTCTGAATCTCCCCATGAAGACCACGCTCCTCGCCTGCCTGTTCTCCTCCGTCCTCGGCGCCGCGCCGCTTCCGCCCGTCCCCGTCTGGGAGGGCGCTCCGCCCGCCGAGACCTTGGCGGCCAAGCCCGGCCAGGATCCGAAAGGCATCATCAACAAGAACGGTCATCGCACCGACGTGATGATCCCCGAGTACGTGGCCTATCCCGCCGCGAAGCCCGGCGCGCCGATCGTCATCGTCTGCCCCGGCGGCGGTTACGGCATCCTCGCCGAAGAGCACGAAGGCGCCGAAGTCGCCCGTCGTCTCAACGCCTTCGGCAGCGCCGCCGTGGTGCTGCGTTACCGCGTCCCGCGTCGCGACAACGACAAGCCGTGGATCGTCCCGGTGATCGACGCCCGTCGCATGGTCCAGGTCGTGCGCGAGCGCGCGACGGAGTGGAACGCCGACCCGAAGAAGGTCGGCATCCTCGGCTTCTCCGCCGGCGGCAATCTCGCCGCCCGCGTCGCGTATTCGCCGGCCGATGCCGACGCCGCGCGCCCGGATTTCGCGGTGATGGTCTACCCCGCCTACCTGTTCGTGAAGGACAAGCCCGACAGCACGCTGCGCGACGGCCCGGATGGCGTGATCCCGCCGAAGGGCGCGAAACCCGTGCCCGCCTTCTTCGCGCACAGCGCCGACGATCCCTATCCGGCCGAGGGTTCGATGGCCTTCGCCAAGGCGCTCAAGTCGCTGGGTGGCTCCGCCGAAGTCCACGTCTGGGCCAAGGGCGGCCATGGCTGGGGTGCTTCCGAGCGCTGCGAGGCGGCCAAGAAGTGGACCGACCTCCTGGGCGCCTGGATGATCGACCAAGGCCTCCTGAAGCGCTGAGCGTCGGCATGCCCGGCCAATAAAAAAGCCGCCCGGTCGGGCGGCTTTTTGGTTGGGAGCAGGTTCGCTTAGAACTTGAAGCGAAGGCCGGCGAGGCCTTCCCAGCTGTTCGTGTTGTAACCGGCGTCGCCCGGGAGGACGTGGATGTTGTAGAACTGCACGTGCTGGGCGGTGAGGGTCAGGTCGACGTTCTGCGAGATCTGGAAGGCGATGCCCGCGAAGAGCTTGGTCGTCAGGACGCTGCTCGAGTCGATGGTCGCACCGCTGAACCAGGCCATGCCGACGCCCGCGCCGATGAACGGACGGATGCCGCCGGGGGACAGTTCGTAGGTGAGGTCGATGGTGGAGGTGTAGACGTTGGCGTCGACGCCGGAGAACTCGGTGGGGGAGTTGAGGTCGGCGAGGAAGCTCTTCTTGGCGACGTTCAGGCCGAGGTGGAAGTCGTTGTTGAGCTGGGTGCCGATGCCGACGCCGACGATGCTGCTGGTGTCGAAGTCGTTGGCGTTGGCGTGGCCGACGTTGATGTCCAGGGTGTAAGCCTGGGCGGCGGTGGCGGCGGTGAGGAGGGTGAGGATGCTGAGGGTTTTCATGGGGAGACCTTAATCTAGGGGAGGGCGGCGTCCTGTAAAGAGGGAACGATTACTTGGCCTCGACCAGCTCGATGCCGGTGATTTCCACGCGTTCGGTGGGGGTGGAGCGTTCCGGGCCGACGCAGACCACGTTGGCGATCTTGTTCAGGACCTCTTCGCCGGCGACGAGCTTGCCGAAGGCGGTATACTGATTATTCAAGAAAGAGGCGTTGCCGTGGCAGATGAAGAACTGGCTGCCGGCGCTGTCCGGGTCGCTGGAGCGGGCCATGGAGAGGACGCCCTTCTCGTGGGAGCGGTTGTTGAACTCGGCCTTGATCTGGTAGCCGGGGCCGCCGGTGCCGGGGACGCCGCGGGCGCCGATCTTGGAGTTGGGGCAGCCGCCCTGGATCATGAAGCCCTTGATGATGCGGTGGAAGGCCGAGCCGTCATAGAACTTCTCGCGGGAGAGCTTCAGGAAGTTGTCCACGGTGCGCGGGGCGACCTCGGGCCAGAACTCGACGGTCATGTCGCCGTAGTTGGTGTGGATGATGGCACGGGGGGTGCCGGCGGCAGGGGAGTCTTTCATTTGTTCTTTGTGATTGTTGCAGGAGGAAAGGGTGAGGGCGGCCACGACGGCCAAGGCGGACAGCAGGCACAGGCGCAGGGTCTTCATGGCTTCCAAGCCAAGACCGCCCGCCCGCCCTCGCAACCCCAAACCTCCGCTTGCCAGCCCGCCTGCCGCGGGACAGGGTCGCTCCCACATGCGACTGACCGTCAATGATGAGCCCAAGGAGACCGCCGCCCGCACGCTGGCGGACCTGCTCGCCGAACTGGGCGTCGCCCAGGAGCCGGCCGTCGCCGCCGCGGTCGACGAACAGGTCGTCCCGCGTTCCCGCTGGTCCGCCCACGTCCTCGCCGAGGGCGCCCGCATCCTCGTCATCCGCGCCGCCCAAGGCGGCTGATCCCCTCTCATGTTCAAATTCATCAAAGGTCTCTTCGTCAGCGAGCCGGAAGCCCCGGCCCCGGAGAACCTCGTGCTCTTCACGCCCAACGACGGCAGCTGGGACGCCAAGCAGGTCCGCCGCCTCTTCGACGCCGGCCTCGGCCGCCTCCACGTCCAGGTCCGCAAGGACTGGGATCGCCGCCACTACGAGCAGTTCCTCCGCGCGGTGCCCGAGGCCTTCTGGCCGCGCATCGTCCTCGGCGAAGAGCCGGCCCTCGTCGAGAGCCACAAGCTCGGCGGCTTCCAGATGCACCCCGGCGAACGCGTCCCGCGCCGCTGGCCCAAGCACGCCGCGGTCAGCGTGAAGTGCCACGACTACGACGAGCTGCGCTCGACCGACAAGGCCTGCGGCTACGTCTTCCTGACGCCGATCTTCGAGTCGGTCTCGAAGAAGGACCACCGCCCCCGCCGCACGCTCCGCGAGTACGAGGTGATCCTCCAGCGCTGGAAGTCCGAAGGCGGCGCCCCGGTGCACGCGCTCGGCGGCATCACCCCGAAGAACGCCGCGAAGGCCCGCGAGATGGGCTTCGACGGCATCGCCTTCATCGGCTCGGTCTGGAAGCAGCCCGACCCCGTCCGCGCGTTCCTCGACCTCGAGCGCGCCTGGTACGGCAAGGAAGCCCGCAAGCTGAAGCGCAAGTACTAGGCCGTGTTCCCGCGCCTGCAGTTCCTGACGCTCGACGCCTCGCCGCTCACGCATCGGGCGCAGGCCCTCGCGGCGCTCGAAGGCGGCGTGCGCTGGATCCAGCTCCGTGCGAAGCAGCTGCCGGAAGACGTCTGGGTCGCCGAAGCCGCCGCGATCGCCGAGCTCTGCCGTGATTACGGCGCGACGTTCGTCGTCAACGACTCCCCGCAGGTCGCCCTCCGCGCCGAGGCCGACGGCGTCCATCTCGGCGGCGACGACGCCTCGCCGGCCGCGGCCCGCGCCTTGCTCGGCGAATTCGCCATCGTGGGCGTGACGCTCAACGAGCCCGCGCACGTCGCTCGCTTCGCCGGCACGCGCGTCGACTACGCGGGCGTCGGACCTTTCCGCCACACCCTCAGCAAGCAGAAGCTCGCGGCGATCCACACGGACGAATCCCTCGCGGCGCTCGTCGTCGCGGCCGCGCCGTTGCCTTGCTACGCCATCGGCGGCGTCGCCGCGGCCGACTGGCCGAAGCTCCGCTCGCTCGGCGCCCACGGCATCGCGGTCAGCGGCGCCATCGCCTTGGCGGCCGACCCGGTTTCGGCCGCGAAATCGTTGGTCGCCGCGGTGTCCGCCTAGGTTTCGGATGCGAGGGCTGGACAAGCCCGCCTCGGTTCGGATTGTGCAAGCAACGATGTCCTCGCTCCGTATCGCCGACCGCACCTTCGCCTCGCGCCTCCTCACGGGCACGGGCAAGTATGCTTCCGCCGCGCAGCTCCGCGCGGTGCTCGACGCCTGCGGCGCCGAGGTGGTGACGATGGCGATCAAGCGCGTGCGCTTCGGCGCCCAGGACGACGGCATCCTTTCCGCGCTCGACCCGAAGAAGCACCTCATCCTGCCGAACACTTCCGGCGTGCGTACGGCGAAGGAGGCGGTCTTCGCCGCCGAACTCGCCCGCGAGGCCCTCGGGACTTCCTGGCTGAAGCTCGAGATCCATCCGGACCCGAAGTACCTCATGCCCGATCCGGTCGAGACCCTCGAGGCCTGCCGTGAACTGGTGAAGAAGGGCTTCACCGTCCTGCCTTACATCCACGCCGACCCCGTCCTCGCCAAGCGCCTCGAAGAAGTCGGCGCCGCCGCCGTCATGCCGCTCGGCGCCCCGATCGGCTCCAACCGCGGCCTGCTCTCCCGCGACTTCCTCCGCATCATCATCGAGCAGGCCCGCGTGCCGGTCATCGTCGACGCCGGCCTGGGCGCGCCTTCGCACGCCGCCGAAGCCCTCGAGATGGGCGCTTCCGCCGTGCTGGTGAACACCGCGATCGCCTCCTCGGGCGACCCCGTCGCGATGGCCCGCGCCTTCCGCCTCGCGGTCGAAGCCGGCCACGCCGCCCGCGCCGCGGGACTCGGCGTCGGCTCCGACAAGGCCGAGCCGACCTCGCCCCTCACGGGCTTCCTCGACTGACCGATGGCCGCGAAGCCCGGCAGGATGCGCGCGGACGAATTGCTGCTGAAGCTTTCGCTCGCCCCGTCCCGCTCGGTCGCCCAGGCGCTCATCC
>JACCDP011389105.1_pt1 | contig 11962 bp, 15 predicted proteins | sample 7445841 | NCBI WGS metagenome assembly JACCDP01 (sample SAMN15323441, study PRJNA562643) | freshwater metagenome | isolation source: river surface water | place: USA:Blue River Watershed | collected 2017-08-17
GAGGAAAGCGGCATTGTGAAGCGCAGCCAGTTCCGGCTGTGGCCACACGACAAGCCGCTGCCGCGCTTCGACCTGGTGATCCTGTCGCTCGACACGGCGTTCACCGAGCACACGTACGATAAGAAGAAGGGCGACCCCGACCCGACGGCCTGCACGGTCTGGGGCGTGTTCCATTACGAGAAGCGCAACAACATCATGTTGCTGGACTGTTGGGAAGAGCACCTGGGCATGCCCGACCTGATCCGGCGCGTGAAGAAAGAGATGAACATCGCGTACGGCGATGACGACGACACGGCGCTGATCAAGCCGATGTTCGGATCGGCCAAGCCCATGACGTCCGGCCGCAAGCCGGACATCCTGCTGATCGAGGACAAGGGCAGCGGGATCTCGCTGCGCCAGATGCTGGAGCGCGAAGGGCTCGAGGCCTACGCCTACAACCCAGGGCGAGCTGACAAGCTGACGCGTCTGCACATTGTGTCGCCGATCTTTGCACGCAAGATGGTGTGGCTGCCCGAGAGCGCGTCGCACCCTGGCCGGCCGCGCAACTGGATCGACCCGCTGCTGCACCAATTGTGCGCCTTCACTGGCCCAGGCAGCATCAAGCACGATGACTTTGTGGACAGCACCACCCAGGCGTTGCGCCTGTGCATGGACAAGCGACTGCTTGATGCTGTACAAGCACGCAAAGATGAGATGGCTGCGCCACCGCGCAAGCCGGTCGCTAACCCCTACGCCGCATGAAGGACGAGGCCATGGACGAAGACGAGAACATCCTCACAGGCGAGATCATCGAGATGCCCGAAGACGAGGATGACGGCGTTACCGACACCGAAGACGGCGGTGCGATCGTTCGGCTCGACGACGACGAAGAGGGCGCTGCCCGATCCGATGACTTCTACGCCAACCTGGCCGAGACTATGCCCGAGAGCGAGCTCAGCGAGATAGCACGCACGTACCTGGACATGGTCGCGAAGGACAAGGAAGCGCGCAAGAAGCGCGACGAGCAGTACGAAGAGGGCATCCGCCGCACTGGCCTGGGCGATGACGCACCAGGCGGCGCGCAGTTCCAGGGCGCGACCAAGGTTGTGCACCCGATGCTGACCGAGGCGTGCGTCGACTTTGCAGCCCGCGCGATCAAGGAGCTGTTCCCGCCGCAGGGTCCGGTGAAGGACTTCATCCCTGGTGAGCCAGTCGGCGAGAAGGTGAAGAAGGCCAAGCGCAAGACGGCGTTCATGAACTGGCAGCTCACGACCCAGTCGCCTGAGTTCCGGTCTGAGCTCGAGCAGCTCCTGACGCAGGTGCCCCTGGGCGGCGCGCAGTACCTCAAGGTGACGTGGAACGACCCGCGCAACCGGCCGGACTTCCTGTTCGTCGCGATCGACGACATGTACCTGCCGTTCGCCGCGACCAACTTCTACTCGGCGCAGCGCAAGACGCACGTGCAGTATCTGACGGCGCTCGACTATCAGCGTCGCGTCAAACAGGGCATGTACCGCGACGTCGACCTGGCGCCTGTCAGCATGGAGCCTGACTTCTCGAAGGCCGAGAAGGCCAACATGAAGATCGAGGGGCGCAACGAGAGCAGCTACAACGAGGACGGTCTGCGCACCGTCTACGAGATCTACGTCATTGCCGACATCGAGGGCGACGAGGCGCTGCCGTACATTGTCACGATCGACAAGACGACATCCAAGGTGCTGTCGATCTACCGCAACTGGGACGAGCTGGACGGGGCGAAGGAAGAGCTTCAGTGGTTCGTTGAGTTCCCATTCGTGCCGTGGCGCGGTGCTTACCCGATCGGCCTGCCGCATATGGTCGGCGGCCTGAGCGCTGCTGCCACTGGTGCATTGCGTGCACTGCTCGACAGCGCGCACATCAGCAACAGCCAGACGATGCTCAAGCTGAAGGGCGGCTCGAAGGGCGGCCAGTCGCTGGAGATCCAGCCGACGCAGGTCATGGAGATCGAGGGCGGCCTGGCTGCTGACGACATCCGCAAGCTGATCATGCCGCTGCCGTACAGCCCGCCGAACCCGGTGCTGTTCCAGTTGCTCGGCTTCCTGGTCGACGCAGGTAAGGGCGTGATCCGCACGACGATGGAGGACATCTCCGACGGCAACCCCAACGCGCCAGTCGGCACGACGCTGGCCAAGCTCGAGCAGGGCATGGTCGTGTTCAGCGCGATCCACGCACGCCTGCACAACGCGATGGCCAAGATGCTCGGCATCCTGCACCGCCTCAATGCGATGTACTTGAACGACGTCGACACCGAGGAAGAGGTCGGTGAAGAACTGGCAACGCGTGAGGACTTTGAGGGTCCGCTCGACGTGGTGCCTGTGTCCGACCCGAACATCTTCAGCGAGGCGCAGCGCTTTGCTCAGGTGCAGGCTGTGGCGCAGCGTAGTGCGGCGCTGCCGCAGCTCTACAACCAGCGCAAGGTCGAGGAGCGCATCCTCGAGACGCTGAAGATACCGAACGCCAAGGATCTGCTCAATCCGCCGATGGAGCCGAAAGAGCAGAACGCAGTGAACGAGAACGTGGCCGCGACCATGAGCCGGCCGATCGTGGCGTTCCCTGAGCAGGACCACATCGCGCATCTCAAGACGCACTTGGCCTACATGATGAACCCGGCCCTGGGTATGAACCCGCTCATCGCGCCGACGTTCCTGCCGGTGATGCTTAATCACCTCAAGGAGCACATCGCCCTGTGGTACGCGTCAAGCGTGTTCGACCTGGGCACTGAGGCGGCCGGCGCCGACATCGGTGACTTGCTCAAGGAGATCAAAGACCCAGACGCTAAGCGGGCGTTCGACGCCATGCTGGCTGAGGCATCGCAGAGCGTGACACAAGAGGCCGGCAACGTCTTTGCGTCGCTGCCGCCTGTGATCCAGCAAGCGCAGCAGGTCATGCAGCAGCTCGCACCGCAGCCGCCGATGGACCCGAACGCGCAGCTCGCCATGCAGCAGATGCAAATGCAGGCGCAGCGCGATCAGCAGCGCAACGCGCTTGACGCGCAGAAGCTACAGCTCACAGCCCAGGACGCGCAGCAGAAGGCGCAGATGGACGCGGCCAAGCTTCAGCTCGACGCGCAGCAGGTCCAGCAGCGCATGGTCGCTGACCAGCAGCGTCAAGAGGCTGAGACGCAGCGCAAGATGGCCGAGCTGCAAGTGCGCCAGGCTATGAACACGCAAGATAACCTGACGGCCTTGGAGCTCGCAAAGCTTGAGGTCGAGACAGGTGAACGCATCGCGGTGTCCACTGGCACCGGGATAAACCCGCAACCGTAAGGAGGCCGTGATGGCTAAAGGTGATAAGCCGAAGACGAACGACGTCGCCCAGATGGGCGAAGGCGTGAAGCAGCACAAGCGGATGGCTATGGGTCAGATGCCCAAAGTCCCGTCGACGCCGAAGACGCCCGCATGAGAATTGAGACACTGTTGCAGCGCCTGGAGCAAGCGCAGGCCTCCCTGGCCCGCGATGCGCTGCAACAACCTCAAGCCCGTGACTTGTACGAATATGGCAAGGTCATTGGGATGTACGCAGGCCTTGAGCATGCCAAGACCGTGTTACTCGACACGGTCGCGGAAAAAGAGCGCAAGGACTTTGATCTGTAACCCTTGAGCGGAGGAGCACCCGTGCAAGACTATGTACTGAATAAGGTTAATTTCGATTTCGCCAATATCGACGAGGCGTTCCCGCCGATCGATCCTGGCGTTCAACCGTTTGGCAGCCGCGTGCTTTGTCAGATCAGACTGGCGAAGAAGAAGACGGCTGGCGGCATCATCTTGACCGGCGACACCAAGGACACTGAGACTTGGAACACGCAGGTTGCCAAGGTGGTTGCGGTTGGCGATCTGGCCTACAAGAACCGTAACACCCAAGAGCCCTGGCCTGAGGGCTCATGGGCTATGCCGGGGGACTTTGTCCGCGTCCCCAAATACGGCGGCGATAAGTGGACAGTTAAGATCGACGATGACCAGGAGGTCATCTTCGTAATCCTCAACGATCTGGATCTGATTGGCAAAGTCACGGGCGACCCGCTCGCGATGAAGTCTTTCGTATGATCCATAAGGCTGATGAAAGGAGCCGGTCATGGCTGATGTAATGCGCGAAGACGACGAAGAAGAATTGGTAATCGTCGAGCCCGGTGAGGCGCCGGAAGCTCAAGAGGAGGCGCAAGCCCCTGAACCTGACGACCAGGACGACGATGACGACGACGCTGATGACGAGCGTATGGGCACGTCGGAAGACGACAGCGAAGACGAGATCGTCGACAAGAACAAGAAGATCCGCGAGACCCGCGCCAAGCGGCGTCAGCTCCAGAAGCAAGCCAAGGAGCGCTCGCAGCGCGAGCTGGCCCTGCTGCGTGAGCAGAACGCTGAGCTTATGCGGCGCATGCAGGCGCTCGAGGGCAACACCCTGACGCAGAACGCTGCCACGCTCGACGCGCGCATGAACGAGGCGCTCAACGAGGTTAAGCAGGCCGAGATGATCATTGCCAAGGCGGTCGAGGCCGGCAACGGCGAGGACGTCGCGGTGGCCATGCGTCTGCGCGACGAGGCGAAGCAACGGGCCGACCAGCTCAACTTTGCCAAGCATCGCGTTGAGCAGGTGGCGCAACAGGCGCAGCAGCCCCAGGCTGACCCGCGCGTTGTTGACTATGCACGTCAGTGGATGGACGCCAACGACTGGTACGACCCGAACGGCCGCGATGAGGACAGCATGATCACCAAGGCGGTGGACAATGCGCTCGCCGCAGAGGGTTGGAACCCAGCCACACCGGATTACTGGCAGGAGCTAACGCGTCGTGTGTCGGCGCGTCTCAATGCCGGTGAAGACGCGGCTGATGCCGCACCACGCACCCCGCGCCGCAAGGCTCCGCCGACCGGCAATACGCGGGAACATGCTCCGCCCAGCACTAAGAACGAAGTAGTGGTGACAGCGGAACGCAAACAGGCTATGATCGATGCCGGAGTGTGGGATGACCCAGTCGCTCGCACCCGTTACTTGAAGGCGTATCAGGCCTACGATCGTGAAAACGCAGCTCGCTAAAAAGGAGAGAGCTAATGACTGAAGAACGTATGGATGACCGCCTCAAGAAGGAACTTGGGGTTAGCCGGCAGAGCCGAGCAGCGGAAGACCGTCCTGTGACGGAGAACCGCGAGATCTCGGAAGATGAGCGGCTCGAGATGTTCCGAATGAACCTTTACAACGACGCATTGCCGAGCATTCCTGATATCCCCGGATACCATGTGTGCTGGTTGACGACGACGAACAAGAACGACACGATCCAGATGCGGTTGCGTCTTGGCTACGAGCTCATTCGTGGCGATGACGTACCGGGGATGGAACTGGTCACTCAGAAGACCGGCGAATATGCCGGTTGCGTTGCCGTCAACGAAATGATCGCGGCTAAGTTGCCCTTGTCCCTGTACTACAGGTACATGCAGGAAGCTCACCACGATGCCCCGCTTCGGGAAGAAGACAAGCTCGCCGAGACCGCAGAGATCATGCGCGAACAGGCCGAGCGGTCAGGAAGCCGCCTCCTTGAGGGGGATGGAATGTCGGAGATGCGTGAATACGTCCCTGCCAAAGGCTTATTTAGCTGATGGCAGGATCTCCAACCATCAAGAGGTAAATGGCTATGACTACTACTGCTCAGCCGTTTGGCCTGCGTCCTTCATCGCACCCCTCGGGTGTGATCCGTCCGGTGGCTTACACCATCGCTTCGGGCTACGCAGCCAATATCTTCCAGAACCAGCCGGTTCGCATTGCCCCCTCCACTGGCTCGGGCCAAACTGAAGGCACGATCGTTGCTGCTGCAACGGGCGAAGCTTTCATCGGCACGTTCCAGGGCGTGGAGTTCACCGACAGCGACGGCCGCTATCGCGTGAGCAACAAGTGGACCGCGTCCACTTCGGCAACCACCATCACTGCTTATGTCACGTCTGACCCGACGATCGTCTACGAAGTGCAGACGAACGCCAACGTCACGACCGCTGACATCGGCAAGCAGTATGACTTCGCCAACACCACGTCGGGTAACTCGACCACTGGTTTGTCGTCGGCATCGCTGGATGTGGCATCGGCCGCCGCTAACGCATCTGTCCGCCTGATCGGCCTCAGCAACGCTGTGGAAGATACGGCTACCGACGCGTATCTCACTGTTGAAGTCCAAATCAGCGAACACCAGTTTGTCGCTGATAAGGCCGCTATCTAAGGAGGGCTTGAACAATGGCTACGCCAATGCGTTCAACTGATTTCCGCTCTATCGTAGAGCCCATTCTGAACGAAGAGTTCAATGGCATCTACGATCAGCGGGCCGATGAGTATGCTCAGGTCTTCAAGACCTTCCAGGGCATTGCTCGTAACTACCATGAAGAACCCGTCCTGTACGGCTTCGGCGCTGCGCCGGAACTGCCGGACGGCATGCCGGTCACCTACCAGTCAGGTGGCGTGCTCTTCATTCAGCGCTACGTCTACAAGGTCTACGGCCTTGCATTCGCGCTGACGAAGGTGCTCGTCGAAGACGGCGACCACATTCGTATCGGTCAGACCTATGCGCGTCACCTCGCACAGTCGCTGATCGAAACGAAGGAAACACTCGGTGCCAACATCCTGAACCGCGCTTTCAACGGTTCTTATGTCGGCGGCGACGGCGTTTCGCTCGTGGCGACCAACCACCCGCTGGCAAACGGTGCCACCTTCAGCAACCAGCTCAACACGGCTGCGGCTCTGTCGCAGACCTCGCTTGAGCAGCTTCTCATTCAGATCCGCAACGCTGTTGACAACAACGGCAAGCGCATCCGTCTGACGCCGAAGAAGATCGTCGCTGGTCCCAGCAACGTCTTCCAAGCTGAAGTTCTGCTGAAGTCGGTCCTGCGTGCAGGCACGGCAGACAACGACATCAACCCCGTCAAGTCGATGGGGCTGTTGGCCGAAGGTCAAGCCAACCTGTCGCGTATCACGTCGACCACCGCATGGTGGGTGCAGACGGATGCGCCGGAAGGTCTGAAGCTCGCTATGCGCCGTGGTCTGGAAAAGTCCATGGAAGGCGACTTCGAAACCGACAGCATGCGCTACAAGGCCACCGAGCGTTACGCATTCGGCTGGACCGATCCGCGCGGTGTGTACGGCACGCCCGGCATCTAATGCCAAATGGGGAAGGGGGCCTACGGGCCCCCTTTCTTATTGCGCTGCATTTTGATATGGTGCGAGCGCTCTGGGATAACTTGAGCTTGCTAGACCGACCCAGCGGACGTTGCACAGACTAGCAAGCGACATTGTGCAAAGGACATTGAACCATGGGTTCTACAACTTTTTCAGGTCCGGTAACTTCGACCAATGGCTTCATTGGCGCTGTCACGGGCAACATCACCGGCAACGTAACTGGTAACGTCACAGGTGACCTGACCGGCATTACGATTGGCACTGTCACCACCCGCTCTGGCGCTGGCGCTGTTCCGATTACGGCTGCGACTGTCCGCCTCACCACAACGGGCGCAAACGCTTTGACGCTGGCTAACGGCACGAACGGCCAGATCCTGTCGATCGTCATGGTTGCTGACGGCGGCGATGGCACGCTGACCCCGACCACGAAGACGGGCTTCACGACCATCACGTTCAACGACGTGGGCGACAGCGTGATGCTTCAATACTTCACCACGCTCGGCTGGATGATCCTTTCGAACAACGGTTGCACGGTTGCCTAAGGCATCTCGCCTTTCGCAATTGATGTGATATAGTTAGGTGACCGTCTGGGGCCCCCTACCCCTCAAGCCTTAGGCGGTCACCTTCTCCGAAGGAGATTTCAAACATGATGTGTGATAAACTTGGCTATGTGGTGGTTAACAACACGACCACTACGATTAAGCCGACCCCGGCGGGGTTCTTTGGTTTGTCCGTCACTGGCGCTGGCAACGTGACCGTCTATGACAACGCGTCCGCTGCAAGCGGCGTGGTGCTCTACACCAAGACTGGCGCAACCGCTGGCGAGACCGTGCACTTTGGCGGTAACGGCATCGCAGCCAACAACGGCCTGACTGTCATCACGACCGGCACCGTTGTGGTGCTGTACACGTAAGGCAGGTGATATAATGGCTGGCGGCCCCGGCGTACGGAATTACAACTTTGATCTCCGCGTTGCTAAGGCGCGCGACGAGATCAATGATGCTCTTCGGCTAGGCCCGACAGCTCCCAAGCAGCCTGATTTTATGCAGCAGCTTGGCCAGTACATGAATGTGCAGGCTAACCCGCAGCAGCAAATGGCCAACATCAACGTGCCAATGGGCGGAGGCGTCTCTGCTGGGGCGCAAGTCGGCGGTGGGCAGGGGATGCCTTACGGCGTTCAAAATGTCGGCATGAATTACAGCGCGCCAAGCGGCTTTTCTGCCGGTCTAAATTACAGTCCGCAGCAAAAAGCAGTTGGCGCGAACATGCGCGTGCCGTTCCAAGAAGGCGGTTTGGCTACTTCTTTGCGCAATAATCCCGCAGATCATGAGCGCGACGTTGCTTTTGTCGCGAGCCGTGATCAGGCTCTGCGCGATATGGCCGGAAAACGCCCATTTGCGCATGGCGGCTACGCTGAAGGCGGCGATATTGTCGTTACGGGCCGTCGTCCGGTGCTTGATCCGATTTATACCTTTATGGAAGACCGGATTTCGGGCGATGGCGGCGGTTTTACGGGCGGTGGTGGCGCTGGCGGAGGCTTTGCCGGCAACTATGACATCGGCGGATTGCAGGCTGCGATCAACGCGGCGACAAAACAGGCCCCTAAAGCCCCAATTCAGGCCCCGAGAGCGCCTTCTGGCCCCTCTGCGCCCCTGGTTTTGGACCTCGGCCGCGTCGGTGGGGCTATGAAGCCCTCTTACGGCGGCGGACAGGCCGATGTGATGCGAATTATGGACCTCGAACGCAACATTGCCGGAGCACCTAAGGGTGTTGGCGCGCGTTTGGGCGTTGGCTTTGCTGAAGGCGGCGGTGCGTGGACCCGAAAAGAGGGCAAAAATCCCGAAGGCGGCTTAAATGCGGTTGGCCGCGCCTCTTTGAAGGCGCAGGGCCACGATATTAGGCCTCCAGTTTCGGCCAAGCAGGCCAAAAAGTCTCCCAAGGCGGCCGCTCGTCGTAAGAGCTTCTGTGCTCGGATGAGCGGCATGCCCGGACCTATGAAGGACGAGAAGGGTCGCCCAACACGCAAAGCCCTGTCTCTTAGAAAGTGGGACTGCTGATGAGCGATTTTGCTGTAAAACCCGTATGGGATAAAAAACGCCCCAAAGACCTCGGCAAGCCTAAGTCTTTGTCCGTAAAGAAGAAAAAGGCCGCCAAGGCGCGCGCTGCCGCTGCTGGCCGACCCTACCCTAATCTCATTGATAATATGGCGGCAGCCCGCAAGAAAGGTAAGTAACATGGACGGTTTCAAGAACACGACCAAGACCAGCTACGACACGGCTTCCGGGCGCAAGTTCGCCAACGGCGGCATGACTGTCAGCCGTAATGACATGGCTGGTGGCCAGGGCCCGATGAACAAGCCTGCCATGGTGGCTAAGTACGCCAAGGGCGGTCACGTCAAGAAGGCTGAGCAGAAGATCGGCCGCGTGATGAAAGAGTTCACCGAAGGCAAGCTGCACAGCGGCTCGAAGGAAGGCCCGAAGGTCAAGAGCACTAAGCAGGCTGTGGCTATCGCGCTGAACGAAGCCCGCGCTGCTGGCGCCAAGATCCCGCGCGTTAAGCGCAACCAGGGCACGCCGATCGGTAAAGGCCCTGAGGGCGATGATGTGTTGATGGCGCGCATGACTAAGGACGAGCTGGCGCAAGGCGCGCGTGGCGTTCGCATGGCCCGTGAGCGTCTTGAGCGTCAGACAGTAAAGCGCGGCGTGCCGCCTTCATCTGACAAGCCGCTGATCTCTCCGCGCATGCAGGAAGTCGGCAAAAGCATCGGCGTCAAGAAGTCTATGGGCGGCATGGCGATGCGTCGCGCTACGGGCGGTCTGTCGGTAATGCCTAAAGGCGGTAAGTGTTAAACAGGGGGCCTGAGGCGGCTGACTTGTCGTTGGCCGCCTCTTCTTGTATAACCCCGAGGCCAGAAATGCCTGCTCGAGCTAGTAGGCTGCTGACTAAAACCAGCGAGCAGGATTGATGGCTTACAGCAACACGGTTTCACAGACAGTATTCAACACGCGGAAGGTGATCGAAAACGCCATCCGTCGATGCAAGCTGCCTGCCGAAAGCATCACGGCTGAATACGTCGATATTGCGAACGACCAGCTTTATTTGCTGCTTTCCGACCTGGCTAACATGGGCGCGCCTCTCTGGTGCATCGAGAAGCAGATCCTCCCGCTGTACGACGGCTATGGCGACATCACCCTCGACACTAAGGTTGTCGACATTCTGAATAGCAACCTCCGGCAGCTCCAGACCGTATCAGGCGTCAACACCACGACGTCGACGACGCATACGATCTCTTATGGCGGCGATACATTCGTGACTACCGTAGGGATTAAATGGCTGGCCGCGTCTGTTCCGATCGCGCTTGAGCGCTCGGTCGACAACATCGTTTGGGAGACGATCCAGACCGAAACGCCAGTAGCTACTAGCGGGGAGTGGACTTGGTACGATCTCGAAAGCTCAATCGCTACCCCCTATTTCCGCGTCCGGGCAACAAGCGGCACTCTCACCTTCGAAGAGATCTATACCGGCAACACGCCGACCGAGATCCCGTTGGCGCGCATGAACCGCGACGACTACACGAACCTGCCGAACAAGAGCTTCCAGAGCAATCGGCCTCTGCAATACTGGTACGATCGTCTGATCCCGAACCCAGTTATGCACTTGTGGCCGGTGCCGAACAGCGGCGCTGACACGTATCAGATCGTGCTGTGGGTCCAGCGTTACATCATGGACGTTGGCACCATGACGCAGGAGATCGAGGTTCCGCAGCGCTGGTACGAAGCCCTGGTGGCTATGCTGGCGGCTAAGATGGCGCTTGAGATCGCCGAGGTCGACGCCGGCATGATCCCGATGCTCGACGCAAAGGCAGAACGCGCGCTGTATGTCGCCCAGGCGGAAGAGCGCGACAACAGCCCGATGATGATCGCGCCAAACATCGCGATGTACACGAGGTAAGCGGGATGAGCGTCTATCTCGACACTCTCGGCAAATCGACCCTGGCCATTGGCATCTGCGGACGTTGCAGCCGCAAGTTTAGCCTGGACGATTTGTATTCAGATCCGAACTACCCAGGTCTCATGGTGTGCCTGGAGGACCGCGACGAGTACGACCCCTACCGCCTGCCGGCCAGGCAGCCTGAGAAGATTGCACTGCGTTTTGCGCGTCCTGACACGCCAATTAACACAGATCCGCTCGGTTTGCCGACCGAAGACGACAGCTATTTCCTCGTCACAGAGGATTACGAAGATTATTTGGAGCCGTAAATGACAACAGTTCCCTCAAATCTGGTTCCGACACGCATTTCGCAGCTCACCGAGTACGACGGTCTGAGCCAAGATGGGTATCTGCCTTATGTCCTCAACGGCGTCACCTACAAGGTCCGCTTCGGCAACATCGCGTCTGTCGGCGCTGTCCCGTCGAGCCGCACAATCACTGGTGGCGGTGGCCTCACTGGTGGCGGCGACCTTACTGCTAACCGCGTCATTTCTATTGCTAATGGCGGGGTGGGTTATACTCAGCTCGCTGATAGCGGTGTCACTGCTGGCACCTACGGCTCGTCTTCTGAAATCCCGGTTCTACAGATTGACGCAAAAGGCCGCGTAGAGGTTGCCTCTACCACACCGATCAGCCTTAGCGGTTACGTTCCTACGAGCCGCTCAATCATTGCTGGTAATGGCTTGTCTGGCGGCGGCACGCTTGCCGCTGACCGTACTATCTCACTTGCCTTGACCGCAGCAACTCCTCTTCCGGGCGGCGTCGCTGTCGCCGGGTCAAGCACTTTTGCAGCACGCGACGACCA
>JACCDP010326512.1_pt1 | contig 11961 bp, 11 predicted proteins | sample 7445841 | NCBI WGS metagenome assembly JACCDP01 (sample SAMN15323441, study PRJNA562643) | freshwater metagenome | isolation source: river surface water | place: USA:Blue River Watershed | collected 2017-08-17
GTGGAAATGCTACGACAGCAACCTCTTCTGGTACAGCAGGAACAGCTACTAATGCTGGAAGTGCAGGCACTTCTGTTTCTGCTGGTACAGCAGGGACAGCAACAAATGCTGGCACAGCAGGCACTGCAACTAATGCAGGATTTGCAGGAGCAGCTACGACAGCAACTAGTGCAGGCAGTGCTGGAACAGCTGTAAACTCTGGTTTAGCTGGTAGCGCTACAACTGCCACATCTGCTGGAACAGCAGGTACGGCAACGAACGCTGGTACTGCAGGGACTGCTACAAATGCAGGTTCAGCTGGAACAGCTACAAACGCAGCTAATACAAATATTGTATTAGACACAACATCAACAATTTTCTTGACTGGTTCAAGAAGCAATGCTTCAATTGGATCAACAGCTGTTTATGTGTTATCTGGTGTAAGTGCTCTTGGTAACACTATCACTGCAACTACATTCTCAGGTAATGCTACAACTGCGACTTCTGCTGGAACAGCGGGTACGGCAACAAATGCAGGAAGCGCTGGTACTTCTGTAACTGCTGGCTCAGCAGGTTCAGCCACAACTGCCACATCTGCCGGAACGGCAGGTACTGCAACCAACGCTGGAAGCGCTACTACCGCTACAAATGCTGGTTTTGCAGGTGCAGCTACCACTGCCACTAACGCAGGTTTTGCAGGAGCAGCAACAACTGCTACATCTGCTGGTACAGCAGGTACTGCTACTAATGCTGGTTCAGCTGGAACATCTGTAACTGCGGGAAGTGCTACAACAGCCACAAATGCTGGTACTGCTGGAACTGCGACAAACGCAGGAAGTGCTGGCACTTCTGTTTCTGCTGGCACTGCTGGTACAGCTACAAATGCTGCTAATATTAATGTAGTTTTAGATACTACATCAACAATTTTCTTAACTGGTTCTAGAAGCAACACTTCCATAGGATCTACTGCAGCTTATGTCCTTTCAGGTGTAAGCGCATTAGGCAACACTCTTTCTGCTTCAGGAGTAAATGTTACCGCTGCGACAGCTTCTACTAATCCAAATACTGGTGCTCTTATAGTTACTGGTGGTGTTGGTATTAGTGGAAGATTGTATGTGGGCTCTAGATCTCTTACCAGTTCTTATAGTGGTACCTTAGCAGGATTTGCCGCAAGTAATAATTCTGGGCCATCAACTGTTTATATACAAAATACTAGCTCTGGATTATATACTGGTGCTCAATTAGCTTTAGCTAATGATGTAGATACAGCAACAATCACTTTATATAGCTCAAATAGTGATGTTTTATCTCAAGAATTAACAATTAACAATAACTCTGGACCAATTAGAATTACTTCAGGTTCGGCTACAACCATCAGTTTGTTACCTGGTGGTGGCGCTGGGGTTAATATTAGTTCAACTGGAACTTCAATTGAACGTAATACTGTTTCAACAAGTGCAACAACTGGAGCTTTGACTGTAGTTGGTGGTGCGGGTGTTGCTAGAACATCTTATTTTGGCCAATCTGTATTTATTCAAGGTACCACTGGTGGTGTTTCTACTACAACTGGTGCATTAGTAGTAACAGGTGGCGTTGGTATCGGCGGTTCTATATGGACAAACTCAGCATCACTTTCGTCAATTTCTGGAGTTCAATTTTTAAATAATAGGGCTCAAAATGGTTTTACTATCAATGCGTCTTCATCATTCACATTTAATATTCAAGATGGAGCTAATAATCAAAGATTAAATTACCATGCAGATTCCAACAGAACTGAATTTACTGGAAATAATGCTACACATGAAATTAGATTAATACATTCTAATAACTCATCTTACACCGGCTTCAGGGCTAATTCTTCCGGAACAGTAACCTATACCTTACCAGCAGGAGACGGAACTGCAGGACAAGTTTTAAGAACTGATGGCTCTGCTGGGCTTGGTTGGACAACAGCAGCTGGTTCAGCTGCTGGATCAAGCACTCAATTACAATACAATCAAGGTGGAGCATTTGGTGCTACATCTAGCTTAACATATGTTCCATCAACTCAATTATTAAGTACTCCTAATTTAGCTCTTACCAACTCTCAGGCAAATGAGGGTGGTGAAATTACATTTAGTATTCCATCTTCTGGTACTGCATTAACCACCACCATAACGATGGATATTTATCAAAACAGATTGAGAATATTCGAATCTGGTGGAGCTAACAGAGGTGCATACATTGATTTCACTTCATGTTCAAACAGTGTAGGTACTAATTTACTTGTTGGGTCTGGAGCTTCTGGTTTAACATCATTGAATGGTCTTACTGCATCAACTCAAACATTTGCAGTAGGAACATCTGGTTCTGATTTTAACATATCTTCAACCACATCCACTCATACGTTTAATATTCCATATGCTGGTGCTGCTTCCACAGGTCTTATCACAACAAATGCTCAGACAATAGCCGGTACTAAAACATTCTCTTCAACAATATCAGGTAGTATTACAGGCAACGCTGGTTCTGCTACCACAGCTACATCTGCTGGTACAGCAGGTACTGCTACTAACGCTGGCTTTGCAGGAGCTGCAACAACTGCTACATCCGCTGGAACAGCAGGTACAGCCACTAACGCTGGTTTTGCAGGAGCTGCAACAACTGCTACTTCCGCTGGAACAGCAGGAACTGCTACTAATGCTGGCTTCGCAGGAGCCGCTACTACTGCTACATCAGCAGGAACAGCAGGTACGGCCACTAATGCTGGTTCCGCAGGAACATCAGTAACAGCAGGTTCAGCTACCACTGCTACTAATGCAGGATTCGCTGGAGCAGCCACTACAGCAACATCTGCTGGTACAGCAGGTACAGCAACTAACGCTGGTTCTGCAGGAACCTCAGTAACAGCAGGTTCAGCTACCACCGCTACCAATGCTGGTAGTGCTGGAACATCGGTAACAGCAGGGTCTGCTGGTACAGCTAACAATTCAGCTAATATAAATGTTGTCCTAGACACTACATCAACAATTTTCTTAACTGGTTCTAGAAGTAACGCTTCTATTGGTTCAACCCCAGCTTATGTGCTTTCAGGTGTAAGTGCTTTAGGTAACACTCTTTCTGCCACAGGGGTTAACGTAACTGGTGCAACAACTTCAACAGGCACAGGAAATGGAGCTCTAGTAGTAACTGGTGGTGTTGGTATTGGAGGAAGTTTATGGACAGCAGCTGGTAATCTTTCTTCAATATCTGGTGTCACTCACTTAAATGGTGCAATTCTCGCAGGTGCATGGGCTGGAACTGCTATATCTGCAGTAAATGGCGGTACTGGCCAAAATACATATGCCACTGGTGATATTCTTTATGCATCTTCTTCCACTGCTTTAACTAGATTAGCAGCTGGAGCTGCAGGAAGTATTCTTTATCATTCAAGTACAGCACCATATTGGGGAGCTGCTCCAACTGGCTCTGGTGGAGGCGCAGGAACTGTTGCTGTTGGCACATCTGCAAGATTAGCTTTCTACCCTGGTACTGGTTCTTCCGTAAGAGATGCTACAGGATTTGAATATAGCACATCTGGCACAACCAATACTGTTAGAGTATTTGGTGGGTCTGCAATTGGTAATACATTCTTTATTGTTAACGGTATTGGTACTTCACAAATTAGAGTTGGTATTGGTGTAACAAACCCAGCATATGAACTTGAAATTGAAGGTGAGATTTCTGCTACAAACAAGTCCTTCGTTATCAATCACCCACTTAAGCCTGATTGGAAATTAAGATATGGTTCTTTAGAAGGCCCAGAAAACGGTGTCTATGTAAGAGGCATTTTGAAAGATGAATATGTTATTGAAACACCAAATTACTGGACAGGACTAGTAGACCCTAATTCATTCACTGTTACTTTGACTCCTATTGGCAAATCAGATTCTATCTTGTATGTAGAAAAAATTGAAGATTACAAAGTATTTATTAATGATTTCAATAACAATCCTATAAATTGTTTCTTTACAGTTTGGGCTGAAAGAATTGATATACCTAAGCTTATAGTGGAGTATGAAAATGGGACAATTTTATAATCCATATATTGCCTCATTTGACACTATGTGTCTTAACATGGATGTTGCTAATGTAAGATCATATCCTGGCTCTGGTACTAACTGGTTTGATGTTTCTAACTTTAGAAATACAGGAACATTGACAGCATGTACTTTGACTGGATCTGGTGGCACTACTGCTTTTACTTTTGATGGTGCTACTAGCTTAGTCAATTTGGGAACAACAAATGGTGGAAATGTAACGACTGCATGGACAGTTGAAGCATGGATTTACCCAACAGGATACGGAGAAGGTAATGCTGGAAGAATCTTTCAGCATTCTACAGGTTCGTTAACTGGATTTATTTTTTCATTAGACAACAGTGCAGTTACAGCAGGTTTGCAAGTTAATACTTATGCAGTTTCAGGCTTTTCTGCAAGAATTGGAAACTGCATAACATTAAATGCTTGGCAGCAAGTTGCACTTTCATTTAGTTCAGGAACTGCTACATTTTATGTCAATGGGGCTTCAATAGGTTCTAGCAGTGTTACATCTCCTTCTTCATATACTGGCACAGATTATATTGGTAACAATGCTGGTGCAACAAACACATTTGCAGGGAATATTTCTATTGTGAGACTTTACAGAAATGCTTTGACTGCTGGAGAAATTTTAAATAATTACGATGTATTTAAAGGACGTTACAGCACTGTTGGTGCTGGAGGATTAGAGGTACCACAATAATGGGAGTAGGAAACGGACCTAAATTAGAAGGATTTGACTCATTGTTTGGAAATGTAGATGCTGCAAACATTCGTTCTGTAAGCGGCTCTACAATTACAAACACCTTAACTGGAAATGCAACGCTATCTACAGGTGTAAGTATAGTAAGCTCTGGTGGTGCTAGTTATATTAATTTTGGTGGTGCAGGAGTAGTTACCTCATTTTCAAACACTGGCATTTCAGGTGCGAACTCTAGAACTTTAGCAGCTTGGGTCAGATTTACATCAAAAGCTACTCAATCAGTTATGTCTATAGGTGCTAATGGTGCTGGAACAGGATTTGGCTTAGAAACATCATCTACAGTATGGAACTTAAGTATTGGTAACTCAGGAACTGCAACAACATTAACTTATGATGCAAATGTTTGGTATCACGTAGCTTATGTTGGAGAATTTTTAACAAGCAACTCTATAACATCAAGGTTGTATATAAATGGTGTGTTGAGATATAGCGCTGCTACAGCCAGTATAAATACAACTAATTCTCCTTTTTATCTAGGAACTAATCCGTCTAGATTATTAAGATTGAATGGTTTTATATCTCAAGCAAGAGTTTATAAAAAAGCATTAAGTACTAGAGAAATATCGAGAAATTACGAAGCTTTTAAGGGTAGATACAACTAATAGGTAAATAATATGCCAGATATAGATAAAAATATAAAAATTACGCCTAGTAGAAATAAAACAACTACACCAAAAATTGTTTTTACTGGTTCTGCGACTGGTACTTCTGTCATTACTATGGAAGTGCTCAATGATAATTCGATATCATTTTATAGTAATGAAGGCCAGATTTTTTCATTAGACAACAATTTGACAGTTGGAACAATTTGGTCTGTAAATGATGTTTCTGGCACTCCTTTATTAAGAGCTTCTGCTGGCGCTACTATTGGAATTGCTGAGTTTGCTGGAGTAGTTGGTATTGGCGAATCAAATCCAACTGCAACAAACAAATTGCAAGTAAGAGGCAATACTGCTTTTGGTACTACTTCAGATGCAAACCAACAATTCTTCTTTTCTGGGAATGTAGCTTCTGGTTCAAACTTTTTAGAAATTAATAGAGCAAATACAATAAGATTTTTTAATTCTGGAAACACATTTTATTCTTCAATCAAAGCAGGGGCAAATACTGGAAATGTAAACTATACTCTCCCCGCAGCTGATGGTACTAACTTACAGGTTTTATTTACTAATGGTTCTGGTGGATTAGGATGGACCACAGTTGCAGCTTCTGGCGGTGGTATTGCTATAACTGCTGGTACTGGTATTACATTTTCTACTGGAACATTAATAACTACGTCAGGCACAATAAGAGCTAGAAGGCCGTTAGTTATCAGTTTCTGTACAGGTTACACTCCAACTGCTGCTGGTGCTGACACTAACATCATCAGAATACCTGATAGCCCTAGTGATGGTACAACTGCTTTAACCTATATCCCAAGAGAGTTTCACATTAGAGTAGAAACTCCATCATCAGGTACTTCAACAATTCAGTTAGAGAAATACACTGGGACATCTGCTTTTTCTGGTACTGCTATCACAACGTTAAGTATAACAGGTGGTGCAGTTTACGAAGTACAGTCATCAGTGTTTGCTAACGCAGGATTAGCTTTGACATCAAATGATAAATTAAGAATAAACTTCACTGCTCTTAATGCCACTCATGCAAACTTTTCTGTAATGTTGGAGCTTGAAGAAGTCTAATGAAAACTTGTGTTGTAAGAAGAAGATTTTGGGCGTTAGAGGCTGATGCCAGAGCTGTAAGGGTACAAACTGAGCCTGGTTTTGGCACTCCTAAAGCTTGTATGATCATGTATGCAGAAGTAAATGCTGCTACAGACGCTTTTGACACTGGCCTTGCTCAAAGAAACCTTGGTATAGGTTTTGTTGGGCCTAGAGGTGATGGAGTTGCAACAATTTTAGAGCATTGTGCTCACATCACTGTTCAAGATAACCAAACCCCATCAGCGGGAAGAAGGCAAAACTTTAACACAAGGGCAATCAACGCTCATAACAATACTGGAGGTACAGTTTATTATAGAGTAGACACTGTGACTTTTGGTACAGATTTTGCTGACTTTACTTTTACAGACCAAACTCCTCAAACGAATGGACATATAGAAGCAATCATTACATTTTTTGGCGGAGATGATATAACAGTTGGCATAGGCACAGTTCCTATGGCTGGTACTGCTGGAGGAACAGTCACATACTCAGCTTTAAACTTTAGACCAGATGTTGTTATAGGCGCATCTGTAATATCCCCTTTGAATACAGGGCTTACTGATGACTGTAGAATATCTTTTGGTGCAGCAACTAGATCACCATTAGCGCAAAAATCAGTATATTGGCATTATGAAAATGCAGCAGATCCAATCGATTGTATGTCTGTAAATGCCCCATCAGCTTTGGTAACATATTCAACTAGTACAGGTGTGGGCCCATATACTCACACTATTTCAGGCATAACAACTGGAGGCTTTACATTGACATCCAGTGATGCTGCTAGTGGATCTAATAATAATTTCATATTCTTGGCAATAAGAGGAGCTAGTCCAGAACATTTTGCTTTAACTGATTTAAACACTTCAACTACTACTGGAAATGTATTTACTGGCTTAGGATCTACAGGTTTTGTTCCTAAAACTTTAATTGGCGCTGCTGTAAATGCTACTGCTGATAATACTAGAACCACTACTTCTCCAGGATCTGACTCAATTCAGTTTTTTGGAGGAAATAGAAGTAATGATTCTTTATATTTTGATGGTGTAGGAACTATTTCTGCAAGTACTGCAAGTGCAACAGTGACAGGAACTGGCACTTCATTTTACAGATACGCCCCAGGATTTAAATTATATAACACTAGTAATTCTCTGATAGGAACAATTAGCACAGTAGGCTCGCAAACATCAATAACCCTTACTGGTAATGCTGCGATAAACGTATCAGCAGGTTCAGGTTTTGTTTACTCAGATCAAGGGCAACATTGTATTTCATTTGGTGATGAAGATGCAAATAACAACAATTCATTTGTCTTTTCACAAATATCTAGTAGATTGATTGCATTGTCTAGATCTTCTGGAGAAGCTCCTTCAGATATTGTAGAAGCAAGTCTTGTTGATTTTGACACTAGGCCAGGATTTACTTTAAACTATACACTTGCTAACGCCACTGCTAGAAAAGGTTGGATATTAGCTTTTGAAAACACTGATAATGCAAATCAAGCTAGAAGGCGCACAGATGCTCATTATTAGAATATAAATATAAGAGGATAAATAAATGTTAGGTTTTACAATTAATGTTCCAATTAGGGATGTAGACTCTGCAGATGTCAAAAATGCATTTGCTCAAGCATATGGTTACAGAGAAACAATTGATTTAGGTAATGGTATTTTAGAACCTAATCCAGTTTCCAAAGAGCAATTCGTAACTACTTGCTGTACACAATTTTTACTTTCTATATTGAAAGCTTACACTGTTGAATCAGCTGAAGCACAAGCAAGAAATGAAGCTATTGCTTCTGCTACAGAAAGAGCACAGGAAAATATTTCATTATTTGATGTTGCTAGAATTGAAGCACTTCCTGTAAATCCTTTTGAAAACTTCCCAACTTTAACAGAAACAAGCGCATCAATTACAAAGGGTGATGTAGCTGAAATACAATTGTTAGGTGTTGACCCAGATGATTTACCATTAACATATGAAGTGATTAATCAGCCTTCAAATGGGTCTGTATTAATTTCTGGTGATGAATTAGTATATACTCCTGAACCAAGTTTTTACGGTCAAGTTATAATTGGAGTAAAAGCATTTAATGGCACTAAATACAGTCCTTTAACTAATATTATTGTAGATGTAATTAGCCATAATCCGATTGTATCAGATATGACATTATCTATTGAAAAAGATGGTACTTTAGTAATTGATTTAAGTGGTTCAGACCCTGATAATGATTCATTGACATATGCAATTGAGTCATTGCCATCTTATGGAACAATTTTCCAAAACGATTCCAACACCCAAACTTATGTACCAAATACAGGTTTCGTTGGTCAAGACGAACTTACATACAAGGCATTTGATGGAACATATTATAGTGACCCAGCTACAATAATCATCAATGTAACAGGAGAATAAAATGTCCATTGATTTTTTAGTAACAATACCAATTAGAGAAACTGATGCACAAAATGTGATTGAGGCTTTTGTAAATAAAAGACCTTACAGTGCTCCAGTTCCAGCAGATAAAGTTGTTGATAATGCTGGTAATGAAATAGATAATCCAATTACAAAAGAAAATTATGTAGAGGATTGTATTGCTTATTTTATTTTAGATGTAACAAAAACATATCTTATTGAAAAAGCAGCAAAAGAAGCAAATGAACAGGCTAAAATAGATGCTGAAGCTGCTGCATCGGATCTTGCAAATTGGATAAGAAACAACTAGTTAAAATTGCAGCCATACAATTAAATATGGCTCAATGCTTTACTGAAAAAACATTCTTTAATTACATAGAAAGAATATTTAGAATAAACTCGTACAAACATAAAGCTGATGTCCTCATATTTCCAGAGGATATCAGCTTTTGTCTTGCTTGGGTTAAAGAATCTGTTCCTATAAAGCAAAACTCTTTCAAATCTTTTTTAGAGAAATTATCTGACATTTTTCTTTCTAAAATAAAATTAGATAAGATGGGTAAATGGCTTGCTCAAAATAAAATTGAAAGAATAATAAGAAGAACATTTGCTGCATTATCAAAAAAATACAATGTGGTGGTGGTTGCTGGTTCTATATATGTTCAAAGAAATGGCGACATATATAATTCTTCCTTAGTTTATGATTGTGGTGAGTTTGTTGGTGAATATTTAAAGCAAGAATTAGTGACATTGGAAAAATCTTGGGGAGTAAAATCCAATACTGATTCTGAGCCAATTCAAACATCTAAAGGAAATATAGGCGTGGTGATTTGTTATGATTTAAACCACGACTATATAATCAAAGAAATGAAAGAGAAAGGGGCTGATTATATTGTGGCTCCTTCTAGTGGATGGAGACCTTGGCCAAATTATCCCTTTGATGAAAAAACAGAAAGACCGCAATTGCAAAGAGCTAAAGATCACTCAATTGCAATAATACGGCCTTACTGTTGCGGATTTATATTTCCAGGTTTATTTTTTCAAGGTAATTCTCAAATAGTGGATGAGAATGGAAATGTTGTGGATCAATCAAAATCCACTTTTCATGAGCAATTTTTAACTATTAGTATGGAAGTCTAATAATTCCACCAAAGATTCCTAAATGGCTATATCTTCTGGATTTCTTATAGGTTCCTTGTCCATCTCTGTCTACACCAGTATCAATTCCACCAGATGTATTGCCTTCAACAGTTAAGAAGTTTCTGCCACCTTGAACAACAATACCAGCATGTGCAAGTCTTCCTTTAGATGCAAACCAATAAACTACAATATCGCCTTTCATTGGTGTTGCTTTTCCCAATTCTAAGTCTGCTCTTCTGATAAAATGTCCTTGGCTTTGTGCCCATCTACCATAAACAGCTACAGATCCAGTTCTAGGCATGTGTAAAGGGATATTAACAATTAATTTATGCGCTGCTCTGATAACTCTAAAAACAACAAAAGCCATACACCAAGGATGACCAGGACCAAGACCAACAGCCTTTAAATATTCAGATACATATTTACCAGAATTACTACCATCTTCTCTTACTGACAACACTTCATCTGTATCTGCATCTTCTGCTGCTTGAACACTAACAGGACCAGGTTGTTTTGCAGATAAAGCATTAAAATCAGATCCTTTAGTTGATAATAAACTCCAAAACCACTTTTCTAAATTATTCATTTTTAACTCCTTGTATGTTTAGATTAGATACTTTTGTTTTATTCATATCTTCATTTGCCACAGTTTCTTCTACTTCAACACCTTCCAACTTATCAAGAAACTTTAAAATATCTAAACATTCTTTTCCGACAGTTCCTTTTGGGGTAACTTTAACATTGCCTTTCTCATCTATTTCAATGTTTAATTCAATCTCTTTTGACATTAGATTATTTTCCTAGCAACAATATCAATTTGCATTTGTTTTCTTTTTTGCAAATCTTCGTCAGCAATATTTACTTTAATTTTATATCCTTGTTTTTCTAATGCCTCTTCTATCACTACTTTTGTATATGCTTGCACTACTCTTTGATCAATGTTAAACTTGCTATCATATTCAGAACAAATAATTTCATATTTTGTTTCTTCTTCATTCCACAAAAAACCAAGATCATTAGAAGCGCCAGTGAAAAGAGAGTTAATTTGTTCTTTTGGCACTACAATTTCAGCTAGGTCTTTTCTAATATCATTCCTATAGCCTCTTAAGTTTTGTGGTGTTTCATGGATTAATGGGTCGAATCCTATTGTTTTAAGGGCTTTTACTAGTGTGTCTTTATCAACAATATTGCATTTAATTTTTTTGTAAGCTGACATTTATCTCTCGTTTAAATTAATTAGTTGTTTGAAGCATATGGGGCAATACCAAAGATTTAAACCTAACTCTTGTGGCATTTCTGAATCTTCTTGTAATTGGAAAAAATTAAGCAGATTTTTATCTTCAATTACAAAATCCCCTAATTCATCTTGCTTTACCTCATTTAAGATACAAAACTCACATCCAAAGAAATCAAAACCAACATCTTTTCTATAAAATACTTGTTTGTGTTTTTCAGTTACAATCAATCTTTCATATTCTAAATTGGGAATAAGATTGGTTATTTTTTCTATTAATTGTGGTTCTAATTCTTTATAGGTCAGTTTCATCTTCGTCATCATATTCATGCAATTTGAACTCTGTCTTTAACCATATAGAACTTTCATTCAACATTTCTCTTAGTCTTACAATTGTGGCGTAAGCAATAGAATCAGCAGTAGTAAGATTATCAGTCAAAGAATAACCCTCAATAATTACATCAGAAGAGTCATAAGCATATTGAATTCTCTCTAAAAGTTCTTGTGCACTCATAGACAAAACAAACTCTAATCTTTTCTCAAATGCATTAATGACATCGTTCTCATCATTGTCATTGGAAATCAAATCGAAGGGTTTCATATGCGTTGGTATCCTATATAAGTGTTTGTACAAGACACATTGAATAAGAGGATATGAATATGAATAATTTA
>JACCDP010883148.1_pt1 | contig 11959 bp, 14 predicted proteins | sample 7445841 | NCBI WGS metagenome assembly JACCDP01 (sample SAMN15323441, study PRJNA562643) | freshwater metagenome | isolation source: river surface water | place: USA:Blue River Watershed | collected 2017-08-17
CGAGTCCGGTTGTCTCTGTCCTTGAAGACTGCCCCCTTCCACCCGGTTGTTCAACCCCCCGCCCCTCCTGTATTGTCCGGCCCATGTCGCCACGCTGTCGTGCCTGTGTCGTGTCCGTGTCGTGGCGACGTGCGGGGGTCCGTGCCACGCTCTGCCCCGTGCTTTCAAGGAGTCCTCATGAACATTCAGAAATGGCGTTTGCAGCGTGGCTGGTCCCAGCAACAACTCGCGGAGCTGAGCGGGCTCAGTACCCGCACCATCCAGCGCGTCGAGAACGGTCATCCCGCGAGTGCGGAGTCCCTGAAATCACTGGCGTCGGTCTTCGAGATCGACTTCGCATCCCTCAACAGTGAGCAGGACACCATGACAACGATACAGACACCCCTTCAGACACAGGCACAGGAAGGCGAGCGTCTGGCCCTCGCCCATGTGCGCAGGCTGCGACGCTTCTACATTCATCTGGCGCAATACGTGCTCGTCATCAGCTTGCTGATGGTCATCAATCTCGCCACCAACGCGGGCACCCTCTGGTTCGTGTGGCCGGCCTTGGGCTGGGGCATCGGCGTCCTCGGCCATGCCGCCGCGGTGTTCGAGTTCATGCCTTTCTTCGGCGCGCAGTGGGAACGCCGGCAGGTGGAGAAGCGGCTGGGGAGGCCGTTGTAGCGCCCGCGCTGGCGGTGCTGCTGGCCTCTGACGAGGCGGCTTACATGACCGGTACGGAACTGCACATCGACGGGGGCATTCTGGCGGGTTCGGCGGCGAGTCCGCAGGCGCGGGATACCTGACAGGGCTGAAGGTCGCGATCAGCCGCGACTGAACGCAAGGATGCGGGCGGTGATCATGAGGTGTTTCTCATGTCGTTCAGGTTGCCTTCCCAGTGCAGCTTGCCGCGAAAGTGACGGATCTCAGCCTGGTCATGCAGTGATTTCAAGGCCACTTCGACATTAACTTTCTTTGAATCTGGCCCCGTGGGCTCCGGGATGTCGTTCATCCGCTTGTCGTCGATGTCGATGTTGGTGCGCATGGATTTCGCCCTCTGGTGTGAAACTGTTTCGGTATATGACTCATAGCGTTCATGTACCGATCTGGCAAAGTCACGCGTGGATCGATGCGCTGCTTCTCTCAGAAGCAAGACATCCACGTACGTGACCGCCCGCAGTTTGCACTGGCGCTGCAGCCTCGAAGCGGCCATCCTTGCCCAGGCAGTCGCCCTGCTCGTGGCGTTTGTACATTTCCCAGGACTCGAGGACCCCCATGAACATCACCTCCGTGCTCGTCCCCACTTACACCCAGATGCTCGACGCCCTTTCCAGCTGGCTCAAGCTGGCACAGAAGCAGTTGCCTGAGGCCGAGGCTCAGGCCCTGCTCTCCGCGCGGCTGGCGCCCGACATGTTTCCGCTTTCCACGCAGATCCGCTTCGCCTGCGTGCAGGCGCTGGAGCCCATCTACCGGCTGCGGCATGAGCCGTTTCCGCCCTTGATCAAGCAGATGCTGGAGGAAGGCCGCCACGCGGGCGAGAAACCGGGCAGCTTCGACGACGCCTATGACCGAATCGATGACACCATCGGGATGCTGGGCTTGTTGCCGGGGAACGGGCTGGATCTGCATGCGGGCGAGCCGCTGGCGCATGAGCTGCCCAACGGCATGATCTTCGATCTCTACGCCGAGCAGTATGCGCGGGACTGGTCACTGCCCCAGTTCTACTTCCACGTGGTGACGGCCTACGCCATCCTGCGTGCCCACAACGTGCAGATCGGCAAGAAGGACTACGTGGTGCACATGTTCCCCTATCTGCGCGAAGGCCATCAGCCGCCGGGCCATGCCTGACTCAGCGCAATCAGGCACCCCCATGTCCCAACGCAGCGATTACTTTGCCGCCACCGAGAACCGCAGGATTCGCGACGACCTGGTGCTCGCCGTTGCCAATGTGGCGGAGCCAAGAATCGCCGTCGACTGTGGCTGTGGCGCCGGGGCGGACATCCACTATCTGGCAGAGAACGGCTTTGTGGTGCACGGGTTTGACGTGGAGGAAGAGGCCATCGCCCGCTGCCAGGCGCGCTTCGGCCATCGGGACAACGTGCACGTGTCGCGGTCTTCCTTCGGCCGCTACTCCTTCCCCCGAGCGTCGCTGGTGGTGGCCGATGCGAGCCTGTTCTTCTGTCCGAAGGCGGAATTTTCTGCCGTGTGGAAAAACATCTGCGAGTGCCTGCATCCACAAGGAATTTTCTGCGGTTCCTTTCTGGGCCCCGAAGATACGATGGCATCGCCGGCCTACAATGCTGCCGATTTCTGGCCCGTTACGGCAGTCTTTGAAGAGCAGGAAGTGCTGGCGCTGTTCGCTGGTTTTGAAATCCTGCGTTTCAAGGTTCACCAGTATTCTGGAACAAGCCCTTCGGGCCAGCCGCATGACTGGCATATCTTTGCGGTTGTTGCGAGGAAGTCTGCTCGACATCCTCGGGCCAACCGGCTTCCTGATGCACTCGCCTTCCATCGCTGAGGAACTTGGCATGGATTGCCGAGAGACGAGGCAATCGTCATTCACCGCATTCAGCGCTCCACGGCGTACGTCAGATAGCCCGTGAACATTTCCTCCGCTGAGCCGAAGCCGCCTTCCACCGCTTCGCGCGGGTTTGGGTTGAACGGGTTGGAGAGTGAATTGTCGAAGGCGCCCGAGACGTTCACCACCGTGCCGGGTGTCACCTCACGCGGAGTGCCCAGCCAGTACTGCGGCTGCCAGCCATAGTTGTAGGCCGGCACGCTCAGCAGGGTCTCGCCTCTGCCCGCCTGCGTCGCCAGCTCGAACTTCATGTGCTTGCCGCGCTGATTCATGCGCGGACGCACGGCCAGCAGCGTGGCGTTTTCCTCGAAGGTGTAGCTGGCCTGCAGCGGCTGCTCGTGCTCGTTCAGCGCGAGTGCCACGCGGGCGGACACGGGCCGCGTCACGATCTCGCGCGCCGGGGCTTCGTCGTGGAAGTACAGGCCGATAGTGGTGGTGTCTTCCAGCACGCGGCCATGGCTGTAGTAATGGAACATCAGGGCCAGTTTGTGACCGGCGGGAATCAGCACGCCGGCGTCGTCGGGGAACACGGTGGCCGGATTCTCGCCGGGCACGAAGCTGCCCAGAAAGCGGCGCTCGGAGGTGAGGGCCTCGCGCTCGACATCCCAGAAGTCACTGTCGGCCGGCACGATGAACGCGGAGAGATTGTGGATCACGCGTTCCTCGCCCGGGTCCACCTGGAAGGCGCGCACCCAGCGGTCTTCGCTGAAGGGCAGCGTGGCCTCGGTGTACATGTAGTCGAGAATGCCCACGGCGGGGATCACATTGGTGGGCGTCGTGAGCACGAAGTCAGGCTCGCCGAGCTGCCAGGCAAAGGTCTTCTGCGTGGGGATCTGCTCCAGCGGGTCTTCCGCACCCTCGCCGCGCGGGGCGCCGGCCTGCATCCAGTGCAGGATCTTCGCGCGCTTCTCGGGCGAAAGGGCCAGCGCACTGGGCGTGTCGCCGTGCACCGGGTCCACCTGCATCGGTGGCATGCGCTTGTTCATGATCACTTCCTTCACCATCGCCGACCAGCCCACCAGGGAGTAATACCCGGTGAACGGGAACGGCCCGGCGCCGTCCTCGCGGTGGCAGATGGCGCAGTGCTCGACGATGATCGGCGCCACTTCGGTGGAGTAGTCGGGTACGGGCGTGCTGCTGCTGGCATAGGCGATCGCGCAGCCCTGCACCTCGCTCTGCAGCGTGTCGGCGGGATGGGCGTCGAGAATGGTGCCCAGTGTCTGCGCCAGCGCTGCGCCGGCCGCGCCGCGGTAATGCAGCTGCAGACGCTGCGGATTGAACACCAGCACTTCGCCGGCCTGGCGCACATTCAGGTTCTCGGCCACCAGCTTCAGTTCGTCGGCCAGCACGGGAAAGCCGAGCTTCAGGCCGTGGGCACTGGCGCGGTCCATGGCGTTGACATCCAGTGCCAGGAATTCCACGTCATCGCCGTGCTCCGCCTTCAGGCTGGCGAGACTGGCAGCGGCCTCGCGCGCGGCGGCGCATTGGCTGTCATAGGCCAGCAGCACCACGGCCTCGCGGTGCTGGTAACGGCTGAGCTGGTGGAACACGCCTTCTTCGTCCAGCAGCGCGAAATCGCCCACGCGCTCGGGGGCGGCCAGGCTCGGCAGGCTGCTCAGCCCGGCGCAGACGGCGACACAGAGAGTGCTCAGGAAACGGCGAGTCATGATGGCGAGCTCCTAGTTCTGACGGCTGATGCTGATGTGCGGGTTCTCGGACTGGGCGCGGGACCAGTTGCGGTCGGGCCAGGTCAGGCCACCGCGGGCCGGGCCGCCGGCGTTGTAGATGCCGCCGCGCAGCACGAACAGCATGTATTTCATTTCATCGGCAGCCAGATTGGCCTGCTTGTCGGTGTAGGCGGCCACCACCTTCTCGATCTCCTGCGTGCGGTTCTCGATGCCGGGATAGGCCAGCACATCGCCGATCACCACCTTCAGCGCTTCCAGGTTGTCGAGGATGTAAGCGGCATCCTTGTAGGCGGCATAGAACGCTGGCGCGATCACCGGGCTGGTGGGAATGTCGGCCGGCAGCTGCACGAAGCCGCTGTGCTGGCGGATGAGCTTCTCGTTGTAGAGCGCGACCAGGCGTTCCACGTCGGCGTCCAGGGCGTCGTCATCGGGGGCGGTCAGCACGATCTCCAACAGGGCGATCTTCAGCCACTGGCTGGCCCAGGTCAGGCCGGCGAACTGTGGAAAGCCGGCGGCGTAGGAATAGGCATAGGCGTGCTCGGACAGCAGATCATCCGACTTCGGCCGCGCGGGCACGGAGTGGGCGTCGTCGCTCAGATAGTCCTGCACGGCGGCGGCCACGGCGGCCTGCTTGTCGGTGTAGGCCGTGTTGAGGTGGATCTCGATGAGTGCCTCCACGAATTCGCGGCCACGCTGCAGAGTCTGCAGAGCCACCGGGGGCAGCACGCCGATCTGGGCCAGCAGCGGGCGCACTTCCTCGGCTGTGTGTTCCTCGTAGACCACGCCGAGCAGGCCCGGGGTCACGCGGCTCTCGAAAGCGCGATGCGGTCCGAGCAGCGAGAGGTGATTGCCGGCACTGTGGTAATGCGAGGTCTGCGCTTCCTCCAGTTCGGTCAGCTTGTCCAGCAGCATGCGCTGGCCGACGGCGGCGGCCGGGGACTCATTGGTCAGCACCACTTCCTCGTAGGCGCGGGCCTGCAGCACATCGTGGGCCAGCAGCAACTGCTGCACCTCGGGGTAGCGCTGTTCCAGGACGGTGGGCTCGCCGGCGCCGGCGGTGCTCAGACAGGCAAGCACGCCAAGGCCGAGCAGCAGACGGCTCAGGGGGCGACGGGAGGCGGGACGGGCAGTGGCAATCATCGGCAATCTCGGCAAGTACAGGGATTTTGTCAGCGTTCAGACTAGCAGGAGCCTTGGGGAGGGCCTTTGATCCTGGTCAAAGGGAGTTCGATTGCCGGCAGGCGTCCCGCGAAGAAGTTTTGGCCGCGATCTGGGTCTCTATCTTGGTACTCCGCCCGCCCGGCGGGCCTTCAGTCATGACAAGAACCCCAAGAGGTTGCCTGTGATCTTCCCTTGTTCGCCGCGCCGCGGCAGCCCCCTGCTGCTGGCCTCTGCCCTGCTTTGCTCCCCGACTCTGGCCCAGAACGCCGTTACCACCACTGAAGTCCGCCCCACCCTGCAGGCCGCCCGGATCCCGGCCGGTGGCGCGGTGGCGCTGGACGGCACCCTGGACGACGCGGTCTGGGCCCAGGCCCGGCCGATCACCGAGTTTCGCCAGCAGGAGCCGGTGGAGGGCGGCGAGCCCAGCGAACCCACCGAGATCCGCGTGCTCTATGACGACGAGGCGCTCTACATCGGTGCCATGCTGTACGACTCCAATCCCGAGGGCATCCTGGCCTATCAGCTGCAGCGCGACGCCGGCCTTGGCACCGACGACCGCTTCATGTGGATCATCAGCACCTTCGACGACAATCGCACCGGCTATTTCTTCGAGACCAACCCGGCGGGCCTGCTGGGCGACGGCCTGATCGAGGGGGGAGGCGGCTTCAACAAGCGCTGGAACGGCCTGTGGGACATGCGCACGCGCATACTGGACAACGGCTGGTCGGTGGAGATCCGCATTCCGTTCTCGACACTGAACTTCGACCCGGCGCTCACCGCCTGGGGCATCAACTTCCAGCGCACCATCCGCCGCCACAACGAGGAGATCCTGTGGAACGGCTGGCGCCGCACCGAGGGCCTGTTCCGACCGGTGCACACGGGGCAGCTGCAGGGCCTGAGCGGCCTGAGCCAGGGGCGCGGCATCGAGCTCAAACCCTTCATCAACGCCTCGACCAACAGCGGCCCGGCCGCCGGCGCCTCGCGCGGCAGCGACGCCACGGCTGGCATCGACATCACCTATTCGCTGACGCCCTCGCTGCGCGCCGCGTTGACGATCAACACCGACTTCGCCGAAACCGAGGTCGACAGCCGCCAGGTGAACCTCACGCGCTTCCCCCTGCGCTTCCCGGAACAACGTGAGTTCTTCCTGGAAGGCTCGGGCGTGTTCTCCCTGAGCGGGGCCGACCCTTTCTTCAGCCGGCGCATCGGTCTGGTGGAAGGGCAGGAAGTGCCAATCGACTTCGGCGCGCGTCTGGGCGGCCAGGTGGGCAACTACGAGGTGGGCCTCTATCAAGTGCGCACCGGCGAGACCACGCTGGAGGCGGGCAACAACGGGGCCAGGCGACCCTGGGCCGCGGAGGACTTCACCGTGGGCCGCGTGCGCCGCAGCCTGTTCGAGCAGTCCCATGTGGGCCTGATCTACACCCGCCGCGCCTCGGACAGCGTGGCGGGCGCGGCTGCCCTGGAGGATCGGCACACGGTGGGCGCGGACTTCGACTTCTTCACCTCGCAATTTCTGGGGAGCTACAACGCCCAGGTGGAAGGCTTCCTGCTCTATCACACCGATCCGCTGGCCGGGGGCGACCTGAGCGCCTCCGAGCGGCGGGCCGCCGGGGTGGACCTGGCCTTCCCGAATGACCTCTGGCGACTGAGTTCGTCGCACCGCGAGTTCGGCGAGCAGTGGGACCCGGCTCTGGGCTTTGTGGAGCGGCGGGGCTACCGCCGCCATGCCCCCACGCTGACCTTCGCCCCCCGCCCGGAGCGCTGGGACTCCATCCGGCAGACCGAGCACGAGATCGAGTTCGAATACCTCACCGATCTGGACAATCGCCTGCTGACACGCAATCTCGAGATCACCCCGCTGCAGATCAATTTCGAGAGCGGCGACCGCGTGGGCTTCGAGATCGGCCGCAACTTCGAGCGGCTGGACCGGGTGTTCACTGTCTACGGCAGCGGCGCGGACGCCATCCGCATCCAGCCGGGCGACTACGATTCCGACAGCTGGTCCTTCGATGCCAGCACGGCCGGGCGCCGCATGCTCTCGGGCACGCTGGAGTTCGAACACTCCGAGTTCTGGGGCGGCGAGCGTGACACGCTGGATGTCTCCGGCACCGTCCGCTCGCGCGGCGGCATGCAGCTGACCACCACCTACCAGCACAACGAGGTGAGCCTGCCGCAGGGGGACTTCGAGACCAATCTGCTGCGTCTGTCCTGGGCCTGGAACCTGAGTCCGTGGACCTCGCTGACCGGCAATGTGCAGTACGACGATCTGTCCGAGGTCGTGGGCGTCTACGCGCGGCTGCGCTGGACGGTGCAGCCGGGCAATGACGTGTTCCTGGTGTGGAGCAACAACTGGCTCTACGACGATGGCCCGTTGGCCGACAGCCGCTTCTCGACGCTCTCCCGGGGCGGCGCGTTGAAGTTCAATTACACCTTGCGGTTCTGAGTGCCATACTCGGTCATGCAGGAATAATCTCGGGTGGCCGATATGTCATTAATGGGCTAATATCAGACCATAATTCAGATCTATATATAGGTGTTCAATGCGACAGGTATTGGCTGACTTTTCAGTAAGCATCTCGGAATTGAAGAAAAATCCATCTGCTCTGCTTGCTCAGGCCAGTGGCTCTCCGATTGCGGTGCTGAACCACAACAAGCCGGCTGCCTATCTGGTGCCGGCGGAAACCTATGAAACGATGATGGAAATGCTGGAAGACCTGGAACTTGCCTTGCTGGTGGAGGAGCGCAAGGGCGACAAGGACAAGGCCATCCCGGTATCTCTGGATGACCTGTAAGCTCCGGTTTCTGCCTGCCGCACTCAAGGAGTGGGAAAAGCTGGGTGCCACGGTGCGCACTCAGCTGAAGAAGAAACTGGCGGAGCGTCTGGAAAACCCCAGAGTCGAGGCCGACAAGCTTCGCGGATATGAGTCCGTCTACAAGATCAAGCTGCGCTCCGCCGGCTATCGACTCGCCTACGAAGTGGTCGACGACGAGCTCTTGGTCTATGTCATCGCAGTAGGCAAGCGTGAAAAGAGCAAGATTTATTCGACCCTCAAGGACAGAGTCTGACAGCGCCCCTGCGCCACCCCGGACAGAACCAAGGAAGCCCCCATGCACACCATCAGCTTCGACGATTTCCTGCGCGTGGAACTGCGCGTCGGCCGCGTGCTCAGCGCCAGCGTGTTCGAAGGCGCGCGCAAGCCCGCTTACATCCTGCAAGTCGACTTCGGCGAGGAGATCGGCATCCGCAAGTCCAGCGCGCAGCTCACGGCGCTCTACCAGCCCGAGGATCTCGTTGGCAGGCTGGTGGTGGGCGTGGTCAATTTTCCCCGCAAGCAGATCGGACCGCTGATGTCGGAATGCCTGATCACCGGGTTTCACCGGGCCGACGGCGCCGTGGCGCTGTGCGTGCCCGACCAGGACGTGCCACTGGGCACGCGACTACTGTAACGAGTGCCACCCGCCATGAACGCAGCCACAGGCGACAGCCGCAGCATCACCGTGTCCGCCTCCCCGCAGGCGCTCTTCGCCACGCTCTGTGACGTGCGCAGTCTCACGCACTGGTGGGGCCCGGATGGCTTCCGCAGCACGGTGCACGAGTTCGGCCTGACGCCAGGGGCCAGGTGGCTTCTGACACTGCACGGGCCCGATGGGGCCAGTTATCCCAATGAGTACCGCGTGCTGGAAGTGGAGCAGGACCGTCTGCTGGTGCTGGACCATCCTTCCGCCGATCATCACTTCGTGCTGCGTCTGACCTTGCTGCCCCGGGGCGACACGACCGAGGTGCACCTGCAGCAGAGCTTCGACAATGCCGAGCACTTTGCGCCGCTGGCGGTGTTTCTGGCCGACGCCAATCAGCAGATGCTGGCGCGGCTCGCGCGCGAGGTGCAGCGCCGGGCGACTGCGGAGGGCGCCGTGCCGTGATCACCGACATCGAAGACTACTTCACCCTGGGCTGCGGGCGTTGCGAGCGCTTCGCCACGCCGGATTGTTCCACCCGCCCCTGGGCGGCCGGCCTGCTGGCCCTGCGTGCGCTGTGTCGCGACATGGGCCTCGAGGAAACATTGAAGTGGGGGCATCCCTGCTACCGCCACGCGGGCCGCAACATCGCGCTCATCGGCGCCTTTCGGCAGGACTTCCGGCTGAGCTTTCTCAACGCTTCCCTGCTGAGCAATCGTGATGGACTGCTGGAAAAGCAGGGGCCGAACACGCAGCACTCGGACATGATCCGCTTCACCGACAACGCCCAGGTGGCGCAGAAGCAGGCGGGCATTCGCGCCTGCCTGCAGCAGGCCATGGACTGCGCGCAGCAGGGCATCCTGCCCGTGCGGGAAGCGCGCGACATCGCCCTGCCCGAGGAACTGGTGGACGCGCTGGACGCCGACCCGGTCCTGGCCGAGGCGTTCCACCAGCTCACGCCGGGGCGTCAGCGCAGCTATGTCATTCATCTCGAAGCGGCGAAGAAGCCGGCCATGCGCACTGCGCGCATCCTGGCCTGTCGCGAGCGGATTCTGGCGGGCAAGGGTGCCCAGGAGTATTGAGATGCAAGTCGAACATCTGCGGGACGGCGACGAGCCCTTCGCGGTGACGGTGCAGCACGCGGCCGGGCATGCCCCCGTCGTGCTCTTCGCGGCCGGGGCCGGCGGCCTGCCGGAGCGCTACCAGACGCTGTTGCAGACGCTCGCGGACGCCGGCTGCAGCGTGCTGGCCCCGCACTTCGAGCGGCTGGCGTCGCCGTTCCCGACCCAGCAGGAACTGCTGCTGCGCGCCAGGCGACTGGCCCTCGCCCTGGACGCCTTCGCGACGCCGGGCGCGCCCGTTGCCGGGGTGGGGCATTCCATCGGCGCGTCCAGCCTGCTGGCCATGAGTGGTGCCGCGCTGTGGCTCGGGCCGGGCGCGCGGGTGCCGATACCCCACGACCCGCGTCTCGGCTTGCTTTGCCTGGTGACAGCGCCGCTGGGCTTCTTTCAGGCTCCCGAGGCGCTGACGCAGGTGCGGGTGCCGCTGCAGGTCTGGGCTGGCGGCCAGGACAACATCACCGTGGCGTCCCAGGCGCAGTGGCTGGCGCAGACCTTGCCGGCGTCCGTGTCTGTGGACCTGCGCCTTGTGGCGGACGCCGGCCATTTCTCCTTCATGGATTCGCCCCCGCCGCACGCGGTGGAGACAGTGACCGACAAGGTGGGCTTCCTGCGGGAGTTTGCGGGCGAGGTTTGCGGCTTCGTGATGCAGCCGCGCGGGCCGGGGATCGGGTAGTCGGCGACAGGCCTCAGTCCTTCGTGTCGATCTGGGCCACCCGCCCCAGCAGAGAGATCAGCAGTGCCGTGTCGGCCTCGCCCAGGTGGGCGATGAAGTCAGACTGGGCCTCGCGCCACAGGGGCAGCAGCGTCTGCAGAGCCTCATGACCGGCCGGTGTCAGGGTGACCTGGCGCGCGCGCACCGAGCCTTCCCCGCTCAGCTCGATCAGCCCCTGTGTCTGCAGCAGTTGCAGATTGCGGCTCATGGAGCTGCGATCCATGCCCATCTTCTGGGCCAGCTCGGTGATGGAGATCCCTCCCGCCACACTCAGCACGAACAGCACGCTGAACTGCGGAGCATGGGCCCCGCCCGCCTTCATGATGGCGTCGTACTGCCGGCTCACGGCCCGGGCCGCGCGGCGCAGGAAGAACAGATTGCAGGGGCTGTCGGCCGGCGAGAAGTCAGGGGCAAGAGCGGCGTGAGTGGTGGCAGTCGTCATGGTCAGCGCATTCCTGTGGAGCGAAGCAAGTCCGGGCACGGTAACAAATCGCCACATATCGTGTATATACACGCATCGTGACTCTGTGTAGCGTTCAGGCCAACAATAACTCAGAGCTGTACTGGAGTCCCATGCTGCGACCTGCCCCGTTTCGTCTCGCCACCGCCTTTCTTCTTGCCACCGCCATTTCCACCACGCTCGCCCAGACCCCGGAAACCGATTCCACTGTCACCTACGGCGCCGATTTCTTCCAGGGCTCCGGGGCGCTGACGGTCAACGACATGCTCGACCGCGTGCCGGGCATCGAGATGATCCTGCAGGCCAGCACCACTTCGTCCGTCTCCAGCGACGGCAATCGCGGGCTGGGAGCCACCTCGCAGATTCTGATCGACGGCAAGCGCATGGCCGGCAAGGCCAACGAGGCGCGCAGTCAGCTGGCCCGCATTCCGGCCGACCAGGTGGCGCGCATCGAGATCATCCGCGGTTCGTCCAGCGATCTCGACGTGCAGAACAGCAACCAGATCGTCAACATCGTGCTGCTCGAGGCCTTGCCCACCAGCACGCTGTCCAGCGAGATCAACGTGACGCAGTACAGCGACAGCACGCTGAACCCGGGCGGTTCGCTCTCGCTGAGCGGCCAGCGCGGTCAGCTCAATTACCTGTTCAGCGGCCAGGTGGCGAGCGCCTACGAACATCAGGAGAGTTTCGAGACCAGCATCCTGGGTGACTTCTCCCCCAACGAGACCATCGACGCCGACCGCTACCGCGACCAGACCAATTACACCTTCAACACCACTTTGGGTTATGCCCTGACGCCGA
>JACCDP010274105.1_pt1 | contig 11958 bp, 11 predicted proteins | sample 7445841 | NCBI WGS metagenome assembly JACCDP01 (sample SAMN15323441, study PRJNA562643) | freshwater metagenome | isolation source: river surface water | place: USA:Blue River Watershed | collected 2017-08-17
GGGTATTTCTCTGGCGCTAGATCCACGGCGCGACCAACCATCATCGACGCTAATTCAGCTTCTGAAGTTTCCGGTGACACTGCAGCAACAAACTTGCCGCGTCGAATAATTGTTATCTGGTCTGCGACCGCACGAACTTCCCGCAGCTTGTGGGTAATGAAGATAATAGATGTGCCTTTGCTCTTTAAGTCGCGCATCGTATTTAAAAGCTCGTCGGTTTCTTGTGGAGTTAGAACCGCGGTCGGCTCATCCAAAATCAGAACTTTCGCCTCGTAAATCAACGCTTTGATAATTTCAACTTTCTGCTGGATGCCAACAGGCAGCGTCTCGACTATTGCATCCGGGTCAACCTGTAATCCGAAGTCCTCAGAGATAGCGCGAATTGCTTCGCGAGCTTGGTCTAAATCTAAAACTCGGAACCTACTTGATTTCTCGTGCCCCAACATGATGTTCTCGGCGACAGTAAATACCGGAATCAACATAAAGTGCTGATGCACCATTCCGATGCCAACATTTAGTGCATCACTTGGGTTAGAGATCTCAACGGTTTTGCCATCGACAAGAATCTCACCAGAATCGGCCTTCAATAGACCGTAAACAATGTTCATCAGAGTGGATTTTCCAGCACCATTTTCGCCAAGAATTGCATGAATCTGGCCAGTCTCAACTTTTAAATTAATGGAATCATTGGCAGTAAATGAACCAAATGTTTTGGTGATTCCCCGCAACTCTAATGACACTCTGGAATCCTATCGATTAATAGAGCAAAAAGCAGGAGGCCCGATTGCTCGGAACCTCCTGCTTTATAGTGCTTATTTACCCGTTTACCTTTAAGGTTCCCGCGATTATTTGATCTCTGATCTTGCGAACTTCCAGCTTCAGTTGAGCTGGAACTCGTGAACTTAGATCGTGATATGGAGCAATCGAAACACCCTTGTTCTTAAGAGTTCCAACATAAAGGCTTCCGTTGAACTTCTTAGCGGCAACATCGTTAGCAACTGATTTGATTGATGCGCCAATTTCCTTGACTACAGTTGTTAGAAGTGTTGATTTGCCAGCTGGAAGTAGACCGTAACCATCTGAGTCGACCCAGATTGTTAGCGCCTTCTTGGTCTTCTCGTTTGCTGCTGCATATGGTGCGCCAAGGTTTCCACCAACTGGAAGGATGATGTCTGCTCCCTGTTGTTCAAATCCCTTTGAGAGAGTCAAAGCAGCATTTTGATCGGTGAAGTTACCAACGAATGAACCAGTCTTTGTTGTTGTGTTCCAACCTAGAACTGAAACTTTCTTACCCTTTACCTTGTTGTAATAGTCAACACCACGAACGTAGCCATCCATGAAAATTGTAACTGTTGGGTATGGCTGACCACCGTATGTTGCAACCTTGCCGGTCTTAGTCATACCTGCAGATAGATAACCAGCCATGAAAGCAGCTTCATCTGTTTGGAAAGTAAGGCCCTTAACGTTCTTGACTGGCTTACAGTTGAAGTTTGCATCGCAATCTGCGCCAGCATCGTCAACAACTGCATATGAAATCTTTGGGTTTGCCTTTGCTGATTTAACAATTTCACTGCTAATTGCAAAGCCAACACCGATGATTAGTTGGCAACCCTTATCAACGAATGCCTTGATGTTTGGAGCAAAGTCTGCAGATGAAGCAGCTGCTAGGTATTCAGCAGTTGCAACTTTAGAAGACTTAGCGCCTTCCCATGCACCTTGGTTGAACGAACGATCGTCTACGCCGCCAGTATCTAGGGCGAGACATAATTTAATTTTTGCTGCTTGTGCTGAAGGAGCAACTGCAACACCTGTAATGAGTGTTAAAGATGCGGCTACCGCAATAAGCTTTAATGACTTTTTCAAAGCGCCTCCTGGATTAACCTTTTTTCAAAGGGATTGATGTGAGTGAAACCCTACCCTTTCGCATATTGCTTGCAAGTTTCGCACCCTGATGTTTCGATAACAAAGTCTCAACTAACGGTTTAAAGTTAAATCGAAGAAAAGCAAAAATAGCGATTTATACTCCTCGAATGAAGCTCTCGCGCCATTTTGAATTGATTGCTCTGCTCGCAATCGCCGGCTGCATACGAGCACCAATAACAAGTATTGGCCCACAAATCAACGCGATCCGAGGAAGTCAGAACCTGGGAATTATTGAGTTTGGCTTTCTTACTGCGATACCAGTTATCTGCTTCGCACTTGCTGCACCACTGCCAAGTCTGAGAGTTTTCCGAAAGATTAAGACTGAACAACTAATTGTTTTCGCCCTTCTTGCTCTGGCTGCAGCGACTATTTTTCGAACACTTGGTTCCAATTCCTTGCTCTTCGGTTCAACCATCGTTCTTGGAATAAGTATCGCGATTTTAAACATAGTTACACCGGCACTTGTTCGACGTGATTATCCAAAGAAGATAACAACTGTCATGCCAATTTATTCTGCTGTTCTCGCCCTAATGGCATCACTTGGCGCTGGTCTCTCGATTCCAATCGCTTCTTACTTCGGAGACAATTGGAAAATTGGAATTTCGGTTTGGGCAATCCCTGCTGTTGTCGTCGCTCTGATCTGGATTCCGTTACTGCGAAAAGCACAGCCAATGCCAGATACCCATGAGAATCATTTCAAAGAATTATTTCGTTCCAAAAAGGCCTGGCTGGTCTCGCTCTATATGGGAGTTCAATCCGCAATCTTTTACACGCAAGTTGCCTGGATGCCAAAAATATTGATTGATAAGGATTATTCCGCGGCCCAAGCTGGTGCACTCTTTGGTCTATCAACTCTCTGCGGTTTCGCTCTTACCTTAATTCTCCCATTGGTGTTTAGTCGCGGTGAAGATTTGAAGCTGGCAATTCTTGCAACATCAGTTCCGGGAATAATCGGCTTCTTGTTACTCAATTATTCTTCAAATACCTGGACAATTCCGGCTCTGCTCTTAATTTCTACGACTCATGCGGCGCTTCCGCTAGCACTTGGCTTGATTGCAATGAAGTCCCCCAGCGTTGGCGCAACGAGCCACTTATCTTCCATGGCGCAAGGAATCGGTTATTGCATCGCGGCAGCTTTCCCAATTCTCATCGGTTATACCTATGAAACTTCGAATGGTTGGCTAGTAGCAACATATTTAATTGCTCTATTGATTGCCTTGCAGGCAGTTCTTGGATTAAAGGCCAACCGCTAAATGTCAGTGCTCATACTTACTCTTTGTAAATGACAATCCGAGTGACATCTAAAAAACAATCTTCTCTAGCCGAAGTCACTTTTATTGTTCTCGATCTAGAGACTACTGGCGCCTCGCCTGCTAACGGTTGCGCCATAACCGAAATTGGTGCGATTGCGGTACGTGGTGGTGAAGTTTTAGAAGAGTTCTCGACCTTCGTAAATCCGCAAGTTGCCTTGCCGGAATACATCGTCAATCTCACCGGTATCACTGACGAGATGTTGGAAGGCGCCCCACTTATAGATACGGCTTTCCCGGAATTTATCGCTTTCATAAATCGCCACAAAGATGTTCATCTAGTTGCTCATAACGCACCATTTGATATTGGGTTCTTGAAAGCTGCGGCAACCGCCCTCTCCCACGACTGGCCCAAGTATGAAGTTATAGATACCGTAAAATTAGCTAGACGAGTTATTGATCGATCAGAAATTCTCAATTACAAACTTGGCACGCTTTCGCAGTTTTTCGATACTAAAGCCCTACCAAATCACCGGGCACTGGATGATGTAAAAACAACGGTAGAGGTTTTACATCGATTGATTGAACGCCTTGCAGGTTACGAAGTTTTTACAACACCGCAGCTAAAGAAATTTATGCGCTGACTTCAGTTTTATTCTTAAGTAGGGCAGCAACTTTTGACGCTAGGTTGAATGGGTCAACCGGGTGGAGAATTGCATCATCTGCCTTCGACCAGGCAGCTAGCCAGTTATCTTGAACTCGGCCAGTTATGACTAAAACTGGTGGGCAATTGAATACCTCGTCTTTTAACTGCCGGGCTAAACCCAACCCGCCTTCCGGAACCGCTTCACCATCAAGAATGAAGAGATCAACGTTCTGTTTGGAGTCTAGATAAAGCCTAAGAGCTGGCCCGGTGGCAAATTCCACAATCTTGTGTTCTGGTAGATCGGCTGAAACTCGACGACCAAGGGCTGTGATTATTGATGAGCGGACGGATGAATCATCCGAATAGAGCGCTATTTTCAGATTGGTCAGATTGGTCAGATTGGTCAGATTTTTTGCCGAAGACATGACCCGAATTCTAGCCATCAAATCTCTGGAAAAATCCCAGAAAGAGGCTTGAACCCCCGGGTCAAATCATTGATGAATTGGTGATGAGATTCACCAGAAGTGAGTGCCGCCCTAGCCTGAAAATATCTCATTTCCCTCACGAATCGGGAATAATCACCCTCATGACATCTGCCGTAATGCCAGCCCAGAAAATAAACCGCCCAAATATGGTCGCGGTCGGAACCATTGTCTGGCTTGCAAGTGAGCTGATGTTCTTTGCCGCACTCTTCGCAATGTATTTCACAACGCGCGCAGTTCAGGGCCCACAAATTTGGCTTGAATCAACAGAACTTTTAGCTATTCCTTTTGCTGCTGCTAACACAACTATCTTGGTTCTTTCATCTGTAACTTGTCAGTTTGGCGTTTTCGCCGCAGAGCGTTTTCAAGCTAAGCGAACTGGTTCGGTCTTTCAATTTAGCAAGTGGGGAATGCGTGAATGGTTCGCACTCACATTCATAATGGGTGCAATATTTATTGGTGGCCAAGTTTACGAATATGCGCACCTAGTCCAAGAGAACTTATCTCTTTCATCTAACGCATATGGATCAGTTTTTTATATGACAACTGGCTTCCATGGTCTGCACGTAACTGGCGGTTTGATTGCATTCTTGATCGTAATGATTCGAACCTTCCGAGCTCAGAAGTTTGGACACAAGCAAGCACAAACTGCAATCGTGGTCTCGTATTACTGGCACTTTGTTGATGTTGTTTGGATTGCACTCTTCGCAACGATTTATCTAATTAAGTAACGGACCTAGGTGAGATAACGAGAATGGAAAAAATGAATTCAGGAATCAAGAAGCTCTCCCGGTATCGTCGCCATCGCTTTGCTGGACCTTCGCTTCTAATAGTTGCGCTGATAACTCTCGGAACTACCTTCCAAGTTGCAAGCGCAGTTCCTAGTTCAAGCCAGAAAGAGATAACACCAAAATCAACTTTGATTGAAGAAGGAAAGCGAATATTCAATCTCGGCTGCTCAACCTGTCACGGGCTAAATCTAGAAGGAAGCGGTATTGCTCCTTCATTAATTGGCGTCGGTGGCGCATCTGTTGATTTCCAAGTTGGAACTGGCCGTATGCCAATGGCCGATATGAGCCAACAAGCAATGCGTAAAGAGCCGCTTTATACCGAAGAAGAAACGGCTGCACTTGCTGCATATGTTGCATCACTTGCTCCTGGCCCTGATGTAGTTAATGAAGCGCAACTAACTTATGAGCGTGACGGAAACACTGCAGAAGGTGGCGAACTTTTTAGAACTAACTGCGCGATGTGCCATAACTTTGCTGGACAAGGCGGCGCACTTACTCAAGGTAAATATGCACCGAGCGTTATGGGTGTAGATGTGAAACATATTTATGAGGCGATGATTACAGGTCCACAATCAATGCCTGTGTTCAGTGACAAGACCATCACACCCGAAGAGAAGCTTTCAATTATCAAGTGGATAAAAGCTGCAGAGAAAGAACCGAACCTAGGTGGTGCGGCTCTCGGTCGCGTCGGTCCAGTAACTGAAGGACTTTTAGTTTGGACTCTTGGACTCGGATTATTAATTGGCATAGCCGTATGGCTTACCGTGAAAGCGAAGTAGGTAAAAAATATGTCAAATGAGATTCAGAAGTTTGAAGACCCTGGTCTACCAGAACACGTGCATCGCAAAACCGATGTTGATCCAAAAGCTGCAGACCGCGCAGAACGTCAAGTCGCAGTTCTCTTTGTGCTCTCAGCGCTTTTTACTGTCCTAGCAATTTACGCTTATGTTTTTATTGACGAAGATGTTTTCTTCTTCATTCCAATCATGGGTGACACCAACGCGCACCAGTTGTTCCTTGGACTTGGCATGGCTTTCTCACTTTTGTTTATTGGTCTCGGCTTAGTTCATTGGGCGAAAAATTTAATGCCAGATACCGAAGTCATTGCAGAGCGCCACGAATTTCGTTCTCCCGATGAAGACCGCGAAGATTTTGTAAGAACAGTTAAGGAGCAGGCCGGCGCCGCAGGATTGGGACGTCGTTCATTGATAAAGCGAACTCTTGGATTAGCTCTTGGTGCTTCAGCGCTTACTCCAATCGTCTTGCTTCGCGATTTGGGTCCGCTACCAGGTAAGGAACTCGAGAAAACATCCTGGAAAACAGGAACACGTTTAGTAACAGATCCAGGCGATCGACCTATCCGACCAGAAGATTTAGAAGTGGGAGCTGTTGCACAAGTTCTTCCTGAGTTAGAACCTGGCAAGGTTCGTCACTTGTATGACATTGCTAAAGATGCAGTTCTACTTATCCGAGTTCGACCTTCAGATTTTCAGTTAGATCCTGAACGTCTCTCCTGGACCTATGACGGAATTATTGCCTTCTCAAAAATTTGCTCTCACATGGGTTGCGCTGTTGCGCTCTATGAGCAACAGACAAAACATTTACTCTGTCCTTGCCACCAATCTACTTTCGACGTAACACGTGCAGCGAAAGTTATCTTTGGACCGGCAGCAAGACCGTTGCCACAACTTGCAATAACAGTTGATAGCGATGGATATCTAGTTGCACAACAACCTTTCAACGAACCTGTTGGACCTAGCTTCTGGGAGCGCTCATCATGAAAAAAGCAGAACGCATTGGCGGCAACGTTGCCAGTTATGTAGATGATCGCACCGGTGCTGCTAAGTGGCTCCGCAAGAATTTAACCAAGGTCTTCCCTGATCATTGGTCATTTATGCTTGGCGAGATCGTTCTTTACTCCTTCGTTATCTTGCTTCTTTCAGGAACATTTTTAACTTTCTGGTTCGACCCCTCACAACGCGAAGTTGTTTATAACGGTAGCTACGAACCGCTTCAAGATATAAAGATGTCAGCCGCATACGCGTCTACGCTTCACATCTCATTTGATGTTCGCGGTGGTCTCTTAATGCGCCAGATTCACCACTGGGCGGCGCTGCTTTTCATGGCAGGAATGATTGCCCACTTGATGCGCGTCTTCTTCACTGGCGCTTTCCGCAAACCACGTGAAGCTAACTGGTTAATTGGTGTTGGCCTTGTGACGCTAGGAATTGTTGAAGGATTCCTTGGTTACTCACTTCCAGATGATTTACTTTCAGGAACTGGAATTCGGATTGCAGAAGCAATTATTCAAGCACTTCCAGTTGTTGGTTCCTACTTGGCATTCTTTGCCTTCGGTGGAGCCTTTCCGGGTGAAGCATTTATTCCTCGAATCTATACAGTGCATGTGCTCTTACTGCCCGCAGCTTTCTTGGCACTTATAACAATTCACTTGATGTTGGTTTGGTACCAGAAGCACACCCAATATCCAGGTCCTGGTCGCACCGAGAAGAATGTTGTTGGCTATCCGCTAATGCCGATCTATATGGCCAAAGCCGGTGGTTTCTTCTTCATAGTCTTTGGTGTCACCGCCTTACTCGGCGCACTCGCTTCTATTAACCCCATCTGGCTCTATGGACCATATAACCCCGGGCAAGTGTCGGCCGGTTCGCAGCCGGACTTTTATATGGGATGGCTTGATGGTTTAGTCCGAATGGCTCCCCCACTTGAGAGTTACATCTTTGGTTACACAATTTCCTGGAACATTTTGATTCCTGGTTTAGTTATTCCTGGCATCTTATTTACTTTGATGGCGCTCTATCCATTTATTGAAGCTTGGATGACTGGCGACAAGAGCGAGCACCACTTGTTGGATAGACCTCGCAATAATCCAAATCGCACAGCTATCGGCGCGATGTCATTGTCATTCGTTTTAGTTACCTTAATAAATGGTGGAAACGACTTAATCGCAACCCACTTCGACCTTACGATTAATCAAATCATGTGGTTTAGCCGAATCGGTGTATTTGTAATTCCGCCATTGGTCTTTGTTATCACCAAACGAATCTGTCTATCACTGCAGCGCGCAGATCGAGAGAAGGTTTTACATGGCCGCGAAACTGGCCGTCTTGTAATGCTTCCTCATGGCGAGTTCGTTGAAGTTCATGAAGAGCTGACACCAGGTGAAAAGTTCACTCTTACTCAACATCTACAGCCAAAGGCGCTAGTTGTCCCAAACACAGATGCTAATGGCGTGCTAAATCCTCAAGGCCTTAAAGGCAAAATAAGAGCTCGATTTAGTCAGGCCCACGTTGAACAAATTCCAGCACCAACGCAGAACGATGCAAAGGCGCTTGAAGGCGGGCACCACTAGAAGTTTTGGTTTAGTTAATGAGCGTTATTTGAAGGCTTTTCGTATTCAAGTACGAAGCCAAAAATACTAACGATTAGGCCACCGGCTGCAATAAGAGTAAGCCACCAACCGATAATCAAACCTAGGCCCGAAAGCACCATGCAGAATGCCAATGGAAGCGGCCACCATGAATGTGGTGAATAGAAACCAAGTTCGCCAGCTGAATCTGAAATTTCGGCAGTTACGTTATCTTCTGGCAGAACATTTCCGAGTCGCTTATTTGTAAACCATAAGTAGAAGCCGATCAAACCAGCTAGCCCACCCGATAGGCCGATCGCTGTAATACCTACTGCTTCCCCGCCTACCAACCAATAAATCACCGCGACGATTGCATAAAAGACAGCAAGTCCATTAAATAACCAATAACCAGTTTTCATACTTAATGTCCCTCAGTCTTTATGTGTGGATAATGCAGATCAAAGGCTGGACGCTCACTGCGGATGCGTGGCATGGATGTGAAGTTGTGACGAGGTGGTGGACATGATGTCGCCCATTCAAGTGATGCGCCATAGCCCCAAGGATCGTCTACTCCTACCATCGGAGACTTTCTGGTGATCCAAACATTCATGAAGAATGGAATCATTGAAAGCGCTAATAGCACCGAACCAATTGTTGAGATTGTATTCATCGTTGTAAAACCGTCGGTCGCTAAATAATCTGCGTAGCGACGTGGCATTCCCTTGATTCCCAGCCAGTGCTGGATAAGAAATGTCATATGGAAACCGAAGAAGAGAGTCCAGAAATGAATCTTTCCTAGGCGCTCATTCAACATCTTGCCCGTCATCTTTGGCCACCAGAAATAGAATCCCGCAAACATTGCGAAGACCACGGTTCCAAAGAGCACGTAGTGGAAGTGAGCAACCACGAAGTAGGAAGCTGAAACTGCGAAATCAAGTGGTGGTGAAGCCAGAATAATTCCGGTTAGTCCACCAAAGAGGAATGTAATTAGGAATCCCATAACCCAGAGCATTGGAGTATCAAAGGAAACGCTTCCGCGCCACATGGTTCCGATCCAGTTAAAGAATTTAACGCCGGTAGGAACACCGATTAGGAAGGTCATGAAGGAGAAGAATGGAAGAAGGACCTGACCGCTTGCAAACATGTGGTGGGCCCAGACTGAAACTGAAAGCGCAGAGATTGCGATTGTCGCTGCAATTAGCCCTTTGTAACCGAAGATTGGTTTGCGACTGAATACTGGAAGAATTTCAGTTGCGATTCCGAAGAATGGAAGCGCCAAAATGTAAACCTCGGGGTGACCGAAGAACCAGAAGAGATGTTGCCAGAGCATCGCACCGCCATTGGCCGGATCAAAGATATGCGATCCAAATAATCTGTCAGATTCCAGAGCTAGAAAAGCTGCAGCCAGTGGTGGGAAAGCAAGTAGAACCAAAATCGAAGTAAGCAGAACGTTCCAAGTAAAGATTGACATCCGGAACATCGTCATTCCAGGTGCGCGCATTGTGAAAATAGTTGTTATGAAGTTAACGCCACCAAGAATTGTTCCGATACCGCTAATTGCTAATCCAACAATCCATAAATCTCCACCGATACCCGGTGAATATTGTGAATTCGATAGGGGTGCGTAAGCGGTCCAACCGAATGAAGCGGCACCACCCGGAGTTAAGAATCCGGCAAATGCCATTAATCCACCGAAGAGGAAGAGCCAGTAAGACAGCATATTCATTCTTGGGAATGCAACATCTGCTGCGCCAATTTGCAGCGGCATGATGACATTGGCAAAACCAACGAACAATGGGGTTGCAAACATAAGCAACATAATCGTTCCGTGCATCGTAAAGACTTGGTTGTATTGCTCATTAGAAATAAATTGAAGTCCAGGACGTGCAAGTTCGGCACGCAGAATTAACGCAAGCAAACCGCCAATTAAGAACCAAGCGAAAGTTGTATAAAGGTAGAGGTAACCAATCATCTTGTGGTCAGTTGAAGTGATGACCTTTATGAAAAGTTGGCCTTTGGTGAGTTCCTTTTTGACAGGAGCGGCTTGGTCGGCAGTTCTAGTTGCGTATGTCGTCATGTTAAGCCACCTTCAAATTGGAGATATATTCTTCGTAATCACTTGGTGAAACTACTTTAACTTTGAAGAGCATCTGTGAATGAGCACGGCCGCATAAAATATTGCAACGACCTGGATAAGTGCCAAGTTTGTTGGCACTGAACTCTAAATAGTTTGTTACGCCTGGAAGATTCTGCATCTGAATCATGAAGGCTGGAATCCAGAATCCATGAACAACGTCTGTCGATGTGATCTTGAACTTCACGCGTTCACCGAGAGGCAAGACGAGCGTTGGTGGATTCGCTGTTGTCCCGGTAACAGTTGGAGCTTCGGGATTATCTTTGTAGGTAAATTGCCATGACCATTGGAAAGCGTTCACATCGATCAGATGGCTTACTTGGTTATCTGGTGAAACTTTTACAATCTTTGCTTCTTTAACTGCAGTGAAATAGAAGAGAACTGCGACGATGATAAAAGGGATAATTGTGTAAGCAACTTCAACCGGAACGTTGTATTGGGTTTGCTTTGGCACTTCATCGCCTTTACGACGGTGACGAAATACTGGCCACATAATTAAGATTGCGGTAAAGACTCCGACAACTCCTGCGGCGATCCAAGCACCTTGCCAAAGTGGAAGCGCTTGATCGTTGACACTCGAAACGCCCTTAGGGAATCCCATGCCCGAGATATTTTCACTTGAACACGAAGTCAGAAATGAAATTGACCCGAGCGAAATCGCCGTTAAGAGTGTTCTGGCTAGGGATTTCTTGAAGGGCTTAAAACTCATTGGGTAAGAATATCCCGCGGATTCGCCTCTTTAAGCAGGCGGGAGTAGCGTTCGATGCGTGGTTTCCATCACCCCAAATTTTCAATCAGATCCCAGGCTCCATGAGGCTGCCCGGATGGCGCTGCCCCATATCTTTGAAGCAACCTGGCCAGACCCCGCGAAACTAGGGACTGATTCCAAGAGTGCTGCCCTTCTTTTAAATGAAGCCCGGGAAACTTTTGCCAGTCATCTGGGAATCCGCAGTGATGAAATCAACTTTCTAGGAGAGCCAAATCTAGGATTCCACCTTGGAATTAGTGGATTGATGTCGAATGAGAATCGTCTGATTTATAGCAATATTGATCGAATGGAAGTTTTTGCGATCGCCGAGAAACATCAATCGCAAGCGCTTTCAATTTCACCAACCGGTCAACTTGATTTCTCGCATTTACAAGCGAATGACGTCGTTTCGCTCCAGCTTTGTAATCGCGAAACAGGAGTAATCCAAAGTGGGCGCCCTGAAGGAGTTGCTGGCCTATTTGTAGATGCTACTTCTTCCGGCACGCGAATCGCTCTTCCTGAAAACTGGAGCACTGCGCTTTGGGATTCAACCTCATGGGCCGGCCCAAGTGGAATTGGAGTCTTTGCAGTCTCAAAGAAGGCCAATTGGAAGAACC
>JACCDP010585519.1_pt1 | contig 11957 bp, 7 predicted proteins | sample 7445841 | NCBI WGS metagenome assembly JACCDP01 (sample SAMN15323441, study PRJNA562643) | freshwater metagenome | isolation source: river surface water | place: USA:Blue River Watershed | collected 2017-08-17
TCCAGCGTAGTTTACTGCTTCAATAATGGCTCTGAGCTCGCCTCTTCGCCGGATTCTGGAGTGGCTATCCAGCGGCCTGCAAAGCCGTGTACCTCGGTTCGATTCCGGGTCCCGCCTCCATCCAAAAGCATAAAAATCAATGATTTAGGCGGTGCACAACGCGCCAAACCAGTACTAAATTTACCCGAATTCTTGACCAAAATGGGACTTGGTTGACCACAAGTTGACCAGAATGCCTGAGGTTACGGGGTAGGGGTTTCAAATTGCCCAGATTCAGATCCCACCCGGGGGGTACCCCCCAAATTCGGTTAATGGTACCTACGCACCCCATGCACCTGAATGTGCTCAAACGGGGACCAGTCCCCTAAATCTGCCTTTATGTGTAATCATTAAACTAAACAACTGTTAGGGGTCTGCAGTGAGCTTTGATGAGGCGCGGTTAAACTTTTCCGTTGATGCTCCCCATTTCCCCGGGGGTATTCCCCCCTCAACAAACTATTTGCTGATTGGAGACAACGCCTATTCTTATTCTTCCCAAGGCACGAACCTAATCACTGGTGCAATTGGCGACCTTGACACCTACTATCTACGAGTTACCCCAGGGTTTTCCTACTCCATAGTTATCACCGGCAACACCCCTTTCGGATTAGGAGCCCCTAGTCCAAATTTTGCGCTTACGGATCGGCTCGGTTTTCTTTTGGCGCTATCAGAGAACTTTGGATCCTTCTCCGGGTATACGTTTACTGCAAACGATTCTGTTTATTACGTTCAGGCGTATACGAGTAATGCTGGCTATACAGGTCTGAGGGTGGTGAATAACTCTATTACGGAGGCGAATGGTATTGGTGAGACTATTGTCCCCGGAAGGAGTTATACAGCTGCACTTGATTACGTCTCGGATGTAGACATTTACAGTGCTTCACTTGTTGGGGGAGTCACCTACGAATTTGGAATTGTCTCTTCTATTCCTGATCTTTATTTAGATGTTGAGTACGCTGGATTAAGAATTGACAGTTTAGTCAGCGTTGGGAGTGGGCTTTTTACTTTTACGGCACCCACTACTGGCGTTTACAGCTTACATCTCTCCTCAAATAGTTTTGTCAATACTGGCGGCTATACTCTGCTTACTGACATTACTCTCCCGGTTGTCTCGACCTTTAGTCCTGCCGACGCTGCCACTGGGGTGGCGGTTGGTAGCAACGTCACCCTGACCTTTAGTGAGGCGATACAGAAGGGTACGGGGAGTATTCAGATTCGTGCAGGATCTGCCACAGGGACGGTGGTTGAGACTTTTGATGTCGCTTCAAGCAGCCGGCTCGTATTCGCAGGCTCGGCACTCACGATTGATCCTACAAATAATCTTGCTCAGGGCACGCAGTACTTTGTTGTGCTTCCATCGGGATCGGTAAGAGACCTGGCTGGTAATAACTATGCGGGAACCACCACTTACGATTTCACTACGGTAGCGGCACCAGATACAGCCGCGCCCACAGTCTCTACCTTTAGTCCTGCCGACGCTGCCACTGGGGTGGCGGTTGGTAGCAACGTCACCCTGACCTTTAGTGAGGCGATACAGAAGGGCGCTGGGAACATAGAGATTCGGCAGGGCTCGGCTACAGGAACCCTTGTAGAGAGTTTTTCTCCATCTAGCACTAGAGCTACTATTTCAGGCTCAACACTAACAATTGATCCAACTACAGACCTCGTAGAGAGCACTACTTACTACGTGGTTGTTGCTAACAGTGCAGTGCGTGACTTAGCGGGTAATGCCTACGCTGGGACAACCACCTATGACTTTCGCACCGGTGACTTTACTGGGCCGGTCGCTGTCGGATTTTCTCCGGCTGACGGCGCTACAGCAATCCGAGAAAACAGTAACTTTGTTGTTACGCTGAATGAAGCGGCTACTTTCGGAACGGGTTTCATTCGCGTAACGAAAGACGATGGCACGCTAGTTTCACAAATTGCGTCTGGTGATACCACACAGCTTACACTTTTGGGGACGACTCTTACGATTAACCCCGTACAAGATTTGCAGCAATCAACTCACTACAACGTATTGGTGGACGCTGGATTTTTGAAAGATAGCTCTAACAATTTATCACTTGCACTCACAGGTTACGATTTTACTACGGGGGATTTTGTTGCGCCCACATTCATTTCTGCGAGTCCGGCCGATGGTTCTCTAGGTGTCGGTATTAACGACAATATCGTTGTCACCTTCAGTGAGCCTGTTCAAAAAGGTAATGCAAACATCGAACTTCGAGTGGGTTCCGCCACAGGTACGCTGGTAGAGACTTTCACGCCCACGAGTTCTAGGGTAGTGGCTAGTGGATCGACAATCACGATTGATCCTACAGGAGTAATCTCCCCGGGAGTTCAGTATTTCCTAACAGTCGCTGCGGGAGCTGTGCGGGATTTGGCGGGCAATAACTACGCTGGGACCACTACGTATGATTTTACTGGAGAGTCATGGCTTGGCTCCGAGTTGGTCTCACTCATCCCTAGTCTTGCCCCGCGTGTCTACACATCTCGAGTACCCGGAGATGATTCTGGTAATTTACTTACCGGCGTTGCGGGTAATGACTTCATGGAGGGTAGCGGTGGATCAGATACCGTTAATGGTGGTGCGGGGGATGATCTGCTGTCTGGATTTTTTATTTACGAAGATAGCGATATTGGAATGCTATCAGTGCGGATTTCTGCTCAGGCCTTGGCTGTCGATACGCTTGTCGGTGGACTCGGTAACGATATCTATGTTCTTGACCGTCTTGTTAGTACGCCGCTTATTGTCGAGAGTGCCGGTGAGGGCACAGATACAGTACTTGGCGATCTTCCTGCATATACCCTGACCGATAATGTTGAGAACTACGTTAATGATCTGTCTATTACTGGCGGGACAATCACCGTAATTGGTAATGCATCCGACAATATCATTACGACGTACTCTATAAGTACAAATGCTAACGAGGTATTTTATGGCTTAGCAGGTAACGACATCTTGGTTGGCGGGAGTGGCAATGACACCCTATACGGTGGTCTCGGTAATGACACGCTTCGGGGTGATGAAGGCAATGACTTGCTTTATGGTGGCGATGGTAATGACACGTTGATTGGCGGGGTGGGTAACGACCGGTTTTCTGGTGGAGACGCGTTTAGTTTAGACCCCAGTTGGAGCACTGCCGAGTACCGAACACGCTTGGATCAGTGGATGCGCTCTGGTGGCACGGATACTGTCGTTGTTAATGCGACCTTTGCCCAGGCACCGGGTCAGCCGGCATCCACCATCGGCACGTGGGACGCGGGATTTTCTGTGGTCTCAGTTGACGGCGAAGACTCGTTTGATTTTGATGTCGAGCGGATTCAGTTCTCGGATGGCAAGACGGTGTTTTTGCACTCACTCTTGTATGAGGACTTCCAAGGTGGCGCACCTTTTGTGGGTAATGCCGAGTCGCAGTACGTTTACCTCAACGCCTCACAGGACTTTGATCTAGCGCTTGGAGGCGGTGACGATAAAGTATTTGCGATTAATTGGAGCGCGGGGGCTGGAACGCAGTTTATTAGTGGCGGCGCAGGGGTTGATACGATCAGGTTTGATGGCAGCAGCTCTCAGTACAGCTTTTCTACACTTACGGTGGCGCAGGCCAAGGAGTTGGTTGACGCTAAATATGGGCTCGCTAGCACGAGCGATGTCTTTGGCTGGAGTAACTCGATTTTAGATGTCGTGACGGTGGCAACACACAAGACCACGGGGCAGACTACTTACTTTCAGGCGGAGTTTGTCCAGTTTGGTGGCCATGTGCCGGGTGCACCCGTGGTGACGGAGTCTCTGTTGCCCTCATTTGATTTTTCAGAAAATGCCACCCTCGCCAACGCAAGCCAGAAGAATTTTATTGGCCGTCGTGGGACAACGGACACGGTAAGCCTGCAGGTAGCTGATGTGGATTTGGCACTCAAGCACATCGGGTCTTGGATGGATACGGTAAGTGCTAACCCTTCGGCAAGCACGCTTGCCCCAACCTCGATGGTAGGCAGCACAAGTGTGGTGCTTAAAGCGCAGACGGCCGCAACCCCGTGGTTTACGGGTGCATCGGGTACTAATAATGCAGGCTATAACTTAGTCGATATAGAGAACTTGCGCCTTTTTGATACCTCGGGGCGTGAGACCACGATTAGGATTGCCGGTGGCAATGGCTATGTTGGCACTGGTGATACAGCTTCGGCGGTAAACCAAGCGGTGGCAGCCTCCCACCAAGGTGATGTGATCTATATCTCTGAGTTTCGTGAGACGCTTACCCGGGCGCCAAACGCCACCATCGACACGGTCGGCACGGCCACCATGGAGAGTAACGTTACCGTAAACGCAGGGGTTCGTATCTTCTTTGAAGAAAATCGCACCACAGCGCTGACGAGTGGGGTGGTTAACACCGTCACAATGGGCGGCGGGGTAAGTAGTCGAGATATGCTCACCCAAAGCTTTGATCAAAGCCAGCCTCTTGGTAGTCGCAAGATCTTTTATTACAACGGCAATGCATACGAGTATGTGAGTGCGGCAACAAACTGGGAGAGCGCCAACACGGCCGCCCAAGGGCTAACCTTCCAAGGGGCGCAGGGATATCTGGCCACCATCACTTCTTCGCAAGAGCAAGACGCAGTACGAACCGCCATCCAAACGGGACTGGGCTTAAATACGGCCTCAATCCAGGGGCTCTGGCTTGGCGCATCGGATGCGACCCAAGAGGGGCAGTGGACGTGGCTGGGTGGCCCCGAGGCGGGCACCACCTTTTGGTCGGGCAACGCTAACGGCAGCGCCGTAAACGGTGCGTATCAGAACTGGGGTATTAGCGCTCAAACACCGCAGCCTAATACGGACGCAAGCGCTGGCGCAGAAGATTATTTGTTTATGTCACTGTCGGCGCGCTGGAGTAATTTGACTCCGTATGAGTGGGCAGATGCACCAGTCTCGACGCAATCCGAGTATTTGGTGGAGTACTCGCCAGTGCGTGTGGAGGTGGGGCCGAGTTGGTTTGATGGGGTGCGAGCGCTCGAGGTATTAGGTTCTGCTGCGGTCAACGTTAATGGATCTAATTTAGATGATTTGATTATTGGTAACCGGGGTGCTAACACGATCAGTGGTGGAGCTGGTCGAGACATTATTTTTGGTGGTTATGGGGCCGATATTTTGCTGGGTCAGGCGGGCAATGATGTGGTGATTGGGGGCTCGCCTGAGCGGGTGGTTGGAATGAGTTGGACTGCGGATGAGGGCACGGCAATCCAGTGGGGCAATACGGAGACACGTCTAGATTCTGTCAATTCGCAGACATGGTTTGATATGGGTGTAGGTGTAGGTGACCTAAAGCTTGGAGATAAGCTGACGTACAACTTCTCTGGCGGGGCTGCACCAACCGTATTAACAGGGACCACCTCAGCTGCACTCACCAACGGGCAGGCGCTTTTTGTGGTGGGTATCGACACCACGGTGGGGTCGTCATCTTATGGCTGGGTCAAGCTTGCCACCGCAGCCAATGGGGCGGCGGTGCGGCTTATAACCGAGGGCACGACCAATAACTTTAGCTTTACGTTAGAGAACACGGTCTGGACGGATGCTAACCGGCCGGGTAATGACTACGCAGTGGGCGGCTCGGGCGATGACACCATGGTTGCGGTTGGGGTGGTGGGCGCATCGGCCGCGGTTCGCGATACGCTCACCCTCTCGGGGGGCTCGGGTGATGACACCTTTAAGCTCTTTGGGGCCACGGGGCAGATCAACATCATGGGTGGATCGGGCTCGGATACGGTGATGGCGACTACCGCCTTTGGTGAGGCCAACACGCTTAATGGGGCTCGGATGTTTGACTTTTCGGCCACCCAAGACACGGTGATGGGGCAGTTTGACGGAACAGCTGGCACGCTCAGCACAGTGGGTGGAATTGAGGGTCGTCTGCAGTTAGATGGGCTGCGCTTATCGCAGCTTGTAGCTCCCCCGCTGCCGATTGTGAATGGATCGGGTGAGAATGGTAACTACGAGCGGCTCACTTCAAATGACAATGCGGCCACAAGCTACGCCACTAACCAAACCTTCACCCTCGGCTCGGAGACCATCAACCTGGCCGATATCCTCAACCAACACCTCGCACATGCTTAAAAATGGTATTGATTTTAAAAACGTAAGATTTTCTTAATTTTTAGACCCATGGGTTGGCTGGAATAATTTACCTTTGCAATATTGACATTAGTTATAGGATTCCATAGGCTAGCAGAGCTGGTATAAAACCAGCTACGACAATTGGAAATGCTTAAAAGACGATAGAGATCCGGGCGCGTTAGGCCAAACGTTGTTGAATTATTGTTACTACTAGTAAGGATGCCAAAATGAAGAATCTCATAAAGCTATTTGTTACTCTCATTGGACTTGGTTCTGTTTTACTGCTTGGACCTTCACAGGTACGAGCACAGTCTGCCCATGAATTCTCTTTCATAAATTCCCTCACTGACGAAGAAATAAAACTATCGGCTTATAAAGGGAAGGTGTTATTGGTTGTTAACACTGCCACGCGATGCGGCTTTGCAAGTCAATATAAAGATCTTCAACAATTAATGGATGAACTAAACCCGAAAGGATTTGAGGTTCTTGCCATATCATCGAATGATTTTAACGGTGAGCCCCGTTCCGGCAAAGCTCTCAATTCGTACTGCTCAGATCGTTACGGCGTAAAGTATCCCGTTACGAATCCCGTAGGCGTGTCTTCAACTTATGCGAACGACAAACCTCATCCATTCTATAAGTGGGCTAAAGAATCCGGAAAAATTCAAATTTCGAAAAACTTCGAAAAAATCTTGATTGATCGTGATGGCAAAATAGTAAGGAAGTTTTCCCGGGAAACCAGTCCTCTCTCGTCTAATGTACGTGAGGCAATCTCCAAGGAGTTATAAAATGAATTTGAAGACATCGACAATAGGATTTTTATTGTTAATATTTACCTCATCAGTTTTTGCTATGCAGCAGATTAATGTAACGTCAGAAAGTATCGTGGAAGGGAAGATTAATAAAATACACGCCTGCTCTAAATTTGGCGGGCGAGACTCGCCGGTTCAAATTAGGGCTGAGAATGTTCCTGAAAGGGCAAAATTTCTAGCGCTTGTAGCAGATGATCCGGATGCAGTCCGGCCCGCAGGCAGAGTTTGGGTACACTGGAATGTCTTTAATGTTTCACCGACTGGACCTACTTTTACACTCGAATCGGGTGTGATGCCTAAGGGTGACCTTGGAAGAACCTCAGGAAACGCAAAAGGTTATGAGGGTATGTGTCCTCCAGATGGTGTCCACAAGTATAGATTTGCCGTATTCGCCCTCTCAGAGCGAATCGAAACAGGTGGATTATTTGGCTTAAGTGCAATGACAATCGAACAATTTGAGACGAAATACAGATCTTTTATTGTTGGTAAGGGTCAGATTGAGGGTAAGTTTTAATCTTTTGAAATTGACTGAAATTTAAAATGAAACAACCTAAGCTTGGGTGCCTGTTAATTTCTTTACTCCTTGCACCTTTATTAGGGGGTTGCGTCGGACAAAATTACGGTGATGAGAGTTTTCGCCTAACAATCGCCTCTCACGGTAAGGATGTAATGTGGGTGCCAACCCGAGAAAAGCTTGTAACTGAAATGTTGTCTGCTGCAAAGGTTTCAGCTAACGATATTGTTTACGACTTGGGTTCGGGTGACGGTATTATTCCTATCGAAGCAGCTAAGCAGTTTAAAGTGCGTGCAGTTGGAATAGAATATAACGCTGATTTGGTCCAGCTCTCTATCCGTAATGCAAAACGTGCCGGGGTTGAGAATCTAGTCAACTTAAAGAAGGGTGATATCTTTTTAGAGGACTTTTCTGAAGCAACCGTACTAATGCTCTATCTTGGCGAAAATCTTAATTTAAAGCTTAAGCCGAAAATACTTAAAATGAGACCTGGAACACGTGTTGTTTCTAACACATTTCGTATGGGGACTTGGGTACCTGACAGCATAATTAAGCCTACCTCCGATGAGACCGCATACTTGTGGATAGTACCCGCCGATGTTAATGGTGAATGGGAGCTTCAAGGGCTTTTTGAGTCGAACATCTCAAGGTTAAAGATAACCCAGAAAAAGCAGTTTTTTGATGGCGAAATTTATCGCTCAGGCAAGAAACCTATTAGATTTGAAAACGGCCGCATTACTGGCAACTCGGTAAATTTTGAATTTCAGGATGACTACGGAAACCGCCAACGATTCTCAGGAAACCTTGAGAATTACGCACTCTTCGGCAAGTTAAATGACAATTCTCGTTTGAGGATTACAGGGAAACGAATCATAAATTGATATTGCCAGTAAAAATTGCCCGTCAGTTTGCCATTCTCGGAGTTGTTTTTACCGTCTCGGTAAGTAAAGTTTTTGCATCAGCCTGTAAGTTTGAGGATTTTGAAACTTTCGTCTCCGGTAAAGAACAGTGTCTAGTAATGAAAAAATTTGGTTCAGGCACTAGAGGACCAATGCTTATCTGGCTGCATGGCGATCTATCTTCAGGCGGATATGCAAATTACCATTTTCTTCTGGCGCAGAACTTCAAAGATAAAAACCCAGATTTAGACGTCTTATCAATCGCTCTTGTTCGTCCTGGCTACTCCGATGGGCAGGGGAGATCATCAACCGTCCACTGGCTCAACTCAGGAAGGCGGGATCACTACACGAAAGTAAACATCTCCGAGGTAGCGGCTGCAATTGTGAGATTGAAACAGCATTACAAGCCTAGCACAATTGTTTTGATTGGGCACTCTGGTGGTGCGGCTACGGGTGCATTGATCCTTGGAATGTTCCCGGGGCTCATCTCACGAGCGCTTTTAGCGGGATGCCCTTGTGATCTAGTGGCCTGGAGGGTGGGCGGAACACCCTGGTCTAATAGCGAAAACCCATCAAGGTGGGCGCAGCATGTTTCATCATCCACCGTAGTCCATGCCGTCACTGGGGAGCGAGACGCCAACACCTTCCCGGCGCTTGCCAAAGAGTACGTCGAGAAACTAAAGAAAGCCGATATAAAAGCAGACTTCTTCTTGATAGAAAATGCTGGTCATAACAGCGTTTTTAGCGAGAATATTATTTTTCCTGCACTTAAGAATTTACTCGATGTTGGAACCATGCAAGCTCCTTAGAAACCCTCACACACAAGGGCTGGGGTATTTTCACGAACTTGGATCCGCTACCAATGTCACCAATCTACTTAGTCCACTGCCGAAAGAGTTTGTATACTTCTTCCATATAATCTTCTTTGTAGCTAGTTAGGACGATTATTTTCTCCCTGACCGGATCAATACCCACTCTCTGCCCGCCGTAACCGACCCACCAATAGCTCGCAACTCCGCCAAAATTACCGATCCAGGTCTGATAGCCGTAATTACTGAATGCTGCGCCTATCCGTCGGGTCCGATTCGGAATCCGGCTTGTAGTTGCATCCCGCATAAAATCGCCGATACAGCCAGTCGATTTTAGCTGCTCGATACTGTATATCGCGAGTCGCCCCCAATCGCGTGCTGTCGCGCTAAACCCTGAGGCGGACATTGGTTTTCCGTCACGGTCATAGAGCCAGAATCCCTTCTGTTCAGTCGCTGCGGGAATCCATACATACCTCTCAAAATTGTTGAAAAAGCCACCCACAGAATCGGCTACTAGGGAAAGCGTAAACGTATCTGTTGCGGTGTATCTGAGCTCCTGCCCTGAGGTAATTGTTTTCCGACCATGCTTTTTTATAACATCAATTATCGAGAGTTCTTTACGGTATATCTTTTCCCACTGATTATCTTCGTGCCCGCCTGCCATAATGGCGTCAGTCACTCCGCTACTCATAGATAAAACGTGTCGAAGTGGTGCATCGCCTGATGCCGTACCTGCTAACGCGGGCACATATTTACTCGCGGAATCGTCTAGTGATGTGATACTGCCCGAGCACAGCATATTTCCAATTGTGTAGGCAGTTAAGCTTTTGCTCATACTTTGAGAGAACATCGGAGTGTTCAGTGTACCCGGCGCTTTATATTTTTCGAAAACTATCTGCCCTTTTTCGATTAGCAGAATGGCGGTTGTCTTGTTGTTATCAATTATGCGCTCAGCCTCTGCTGCAATCTGCTTATCAGCCCATGACAGCTGCTTTTGAGGTAGAGGAAGCGGATTTATGGAGGGCAGAAAAAGTCTGTTGTTACTCTGCGTAGAAAACCCCCCTGAGTGTCGCTTTGGATTTACTTCGGCGGGACTCTCGGCATAAGTAACACTTGTGAAAAACAAAAATATAATGAAAACGGTCGAAATATTTTTCATAAGTAGTGTTTTTTAATCGGATTCGACACAAGACTTTCTTAAAAATAAACTTAAACTATGCCTAACCTCTTTATTTCGTCTGTTTATGGCTACTACTCTAACTGTAGAGATTATTTTTAGATATATAGCTGTATACCGAAGAGGGCAGTAAATCAGTATTGGGAATTCTTGATCGTATCTGATTACGAATGAGGGTAGATGAGACCTTATCTGGCGATAGCGCAATCCACCGAATATCTGCACCGAGATCTCTTAAAACCCTTGAAATCGCTTGACTGTCAGAGTTTGGCCGCCCACAAACGGCGAGCGTTACACGCTCAATAATCCACGGCCATCGTGACCATGTCTGAAAGTGCTCGAGCTGATCCTCTCCGAGAATCCAGATAATCTTTCTTTCGGGAAACTCTATCTGGATAGAGGCAATCGTGTCTGCACTATAATTATTCTTGCCCTCGTTCGCCGCAGAGATCTCCCGAGCATCTACTGCCATGCGGGTGTCGCCAAGCTCGTGTAACGCTAATTCAACCATGTGCAGGCGGTGATGAGCGGGGGCAACAGCGGGCTTATGAACGGGTGATCCCGTTACGATCCAACGGACTTCATCAAGATTTAGTTCGTTCGCGACAGCCTGTGCGATCGCAATGTGTGCCCGGTGTACGGGATCAAACCGCCCCCCGAACAGGCCGAGGGGCCGGCTTACTGTTGCGCCTGTGTCATGACTAGACCCAGTCACGGGGTTTGATTGCCTCGTAGATCTTGGCCTCTGGAGAGCCGGGCTCAGGGCTCCAGTTATAGCGCCACGTCACAATCGGGGGCATTGACATTAGAATACTCTCGGCTCGACCACCACTTTGCAAACCAAAGTGCGTACCACGGTCAAATACCAGATTAAATTCCACGTAGCGCCCACGGCGGTAGGATTGGAATTTCCGCTCCCGCTCGCCATAGGTCAAGGTCTTGCGTTTCTCTACTATTGGCACATAAGCATCTAGAAGAGCGTTGCCTACGGCTTGCGTCATCGCAAAACTCTTTTCAAAGCCTAGCTCTGCGAAATCATCAAAAAAAATACCACCAATTCCGCGGGCTTCCTCACGGTGCTTCAGGTAGAAGTATTCATCGCACCACTTTTTAAACCGTGGATAGTAGCTCTCTCCGAAGGGAGCGAGTGCATCTCGGCAGGTTGCATGGAAGTGAACCGCATCTTCATCAAAGGGGTAATACGGAGTGAGGTCCATTCCCCCGCCAAACCACCAGATGTCCTCAGTGTCCGTGCTAAGCGCCTTCGCAACAAATGCGCGGACATTCATGTGCACTGTAGGGATATAGGGGTTGCGCGGATGAAAGACCAGAGAGACGCCGATTGCCTCAAAGCCGCGTCCGGCAAGCTCTGGACGATTCTGCGTTGCAGAAGGGGGGAGTTTGTTGCCCCGAACATGTGAAAATCCAACCCCAGCCCTCTCAAAAATATTACCTCCCTCAAGTAACCGTGATCGGCCATCGCCTTGAAGCGGAGAGTCTTCTGCCTTGGCCCATGCATCTTCGATAAAGGGCTTGCCGTCAACCGAGGCGATTCGGGTGGTGATTCGGTCTTGAAGGCCTAAGAAAAAATCACGAAGGGA
>JACCDP011384149.1_pt1 | contig 11957 bp, 11 predicted proteins | sample 7445841 | NCBI WGS metagenome assembly JACCDP01 (sample SAMN15323441, study PRJNA562643) | freshwater metagenome | isolation source: river surface water | place: USA:Blue River Watershed | collected 2017-08-17
ATAAAATCCAAAAAAGCAGTTGGCTCGTCCATCAAAATGATTGGTGTTTCTTGAATCAATGCGCGTGCAACAGAACAAATCTGTCGTTCACCGTCGCTAATTTCAGTAGTGCTCTTTTCAAGTAAATGCATAATCTGAAGTTCCTCTGAAATTTCGTTGACTAAAGCTTTATCCATTTCACTTAATTTTCCGGTCAACGACGTGTAAGGCGCACGACCCAACATTAGATAATCCTGAACTGACAGATACTCAACTCCATCAAATTTGCTTTCTACGAATGCAATTAAACGAGCCATTTGGTTGCGAGATAGATTCTTGAGTGAAATACCTTCGTAGCGAATATTCCCTGAAATCAACGGAAGCAATTTCACCATCGATTGTAAGAGCGTCGACTTACCTACCCCATTTCTTCCAACCAAGGCGTATACTTTTCCCTCTTGCAAATCGAGTGAATCAATTTTCAAGAGTGCTTGTTTGTATCCGATTTCCGTTTGATTGAATTGAATCATTTGATTTTTCGCATTAAAAGAAATACCACAAATGGCGCACCGATTAAAGAAGTCAACACGTTTATTGGTAAAGCAATACTATCTTCCATAATTTGAATGAACGCATCACACAAAAGCAGAAATATTGCTCCAATCATTAAATTCCCAACTAACAACCAAATGTGATTTTGAGTTCGAAACAAGATCCGTGTCAAATTTGGAATTGCCAAACCGACAAACGCAATTGGACCACAAAAAGCGGTAATGAGCCCTGCGAAAAGCGCTGTGATTGTCATCAAAAGAAACCTTGTTTGCATCACATTCAATCCCAAAACCTCAGCCGGTTTTTCTCCAATCACTAACAAATTCAACGGTTTAACGAGAACAAATGTGAGAACCAATCCCAACAAAAAAACAAGCCCAATTACTGGAAGTTGATTAAATTCAACTTGCTGCAACGACCCCATCGACCAGATTGTATATGCTTTGAGTTTTTCAGCTTCGGCTAGCGATTCTAATAGTGAAACAATCGCCGATGTGAAACTTCCAAACATCAGTCCGACTAGCAACAATGAAATTTGCGACTTCAATCGAAATGCAATTATCATCATCAAAAGTCCGGAAAGCAAAGCACCAATCAAACCTGCGCCAATTAAACCAAATTCAGTTTCAAATAAATGAAAACCAGTCATTAGTGACAAAGCAACCATCAAACTTGCTCCTGAGTTTATTCCCAAAACATAAGGTCCAGCTAACGGATTTCTGAACAAGGTTTGCATCAACATGCCTGAAATGGCCAGTCCGCTTCCGGCTATAATCGTTATGATCAACCTCGGAATTCGAAACTCACGCGCCAACAATTCATTCGTCGAAAGCATAGAGACATCTTTTGGAAAATAATCAGAAAAGGACAACTTAATTTGACCAGAATTCAAGTGTAAAACAATGGCAATCGGTAAAAGCACCGAAATGATAAGAATGTATATGAGAATACGTTTGTTTTTCACTCAACCGGACTAAAAAAATGCAATTGATCTAAATGGATTCCATTTGCAATATAGTAATAATCCCTCAGAATCAAGTGCGGCTGAATGGAACCCAATTCCCAGAACTTATTCAAATTCTTTGAGGTGCAATAGATTTTTGCTTTGGCAAAAAATGGTAAATACTTGGATTTTTGACTTGCTTGAAGAATAGCTTTCTTTTTTGCAAAACCTGGATTCAACCAAATTTGAACGTCTGCCGTCGATGAAACGATTTTTTCCCTTGACAACTCCAAACTACCCGTTCCTTTAGAATTTTGATAAATGTAATTGATTCCGGCATCCTTAAACATCTTTGCTTGAAAGCTATCTCCAGCGGGCGCATACCAATAATCGTTGATGAAATTTCCAGAAATGACTTTTTGGGATGAAGTCGTTTTTACTTTCTTTTGAATGGCACGATATTCCTGAACAATTTCTTTTAAAATTTCTTTCGCACGTTCTTGTTTTCCTGTTAAATAACCAAAAAGAAGAATCCATTCTGCCCTTCCCAACGGATGCGTTTCTCGCCAATCAAAATTTGGAATGCATTTTACACCCATTTTTTTCAATCGTTCGGCTTGTTTAAATTCCCCTGAAAATGCGCTGTAAATCAAATAATTTGTCTTACAAAGTAATATTCGCTCTACTGATAATTGTTCTTCTGCTCCAATCGAAACAGTTTTTTCTGATTTAATTTGATTTAATATTTTTGGATCATAAACTAATTTTTCATCCGCTACTGCAACGACAGAATTCTGTTCTCCCAAAACACTTAGCATTCCCAAATGCGTTGCGGAAAAAGCTGCAATTTTTGCGTTTTGTTTTGAATTAGATGCAAAAGCTAAACGTTCGACAACTTGATTTCTTTCTGGATGGATGATTTGAATGATTGTGGAATCTAATCGCTCCTCGATTCTCAGCCATTTACTGAATTCACAACTGTTTTTGGATTTTTGAAAATCTTGCTTCGAATTATCCGACTTTGTTGAACAAGAAAAAATGAAGAAAACCAATAAAATCCTTAGCCATCGCATAAATCAATACTGCTCAGATTCATTTGGAAAATCACCTGATTTTACATCCTTAATGTAATCTTGAAAAGAAGTCATCATTTGATCATGTAAATTGTTGTATTTTCTTAAAAATCGCGGACTAAATTCATTGTTGATTCCCAACATATCGTGCACAACTAAAACTTGACCGTCAACACCATTACCAGCGCCAATCCCAATAATAGGAATAGAAACCATTTTTGCAACTTTCTGTGCCAACGACGCAGGAATTTTCTCTAATACGATGGCAAAACAACCTGCCTCTTCCAATGCTTTGGCGTCTTCAATCAAACGTGTTGCTTCCTCTTCCTCTTTGGCCCTTACAACGTAGGTTCCGAACTTATAAATAGATTGTGGTGTTAAACCTAAATGTCCCATAACAGGAATTCCGGCAGTTAAAATTCGTTTAATGGATTCCAGAATTTCTTGTCCACCTTCCATTTTAACGGCATGTCCACCAGATTCTTTCATGATGCGAATAGCACTCGACAAAGCTTCCTTAGAGTTTCCTTGATACGAACCAAATGGCATATCAACAACAACCAACGCTCGATTAATCGCTCTTACTACTGATGATGCATGGTAAATCATCTGATCCAAGGTTATTGGCAACGTAGTTTCATGCCCCGCCATCACATTTGACGCAGAATCCCCAACCAAAATCACATCAATTCCGGCAGCATCAATGATTCGAGCCATCGAAAAATCGTAACCAGTAAGCATGGAAATTTTTTCTCCTGCTTGCTTCATTTCTTGAAGTGTATGCGTCGTGACTTTTTTTACGTTTTTATGAACTGACATTTTTTTAGTTTAAATATGAGAGTTGAAAATTAAGAGGAATGAATTAAGAATTGAAAATGTAGAATGTAGAATTAGTTGTTAAGGGTTGAAAGATAAGTATCTACATTTTTCTGAATTCTAGCTTGAATATCGGTAGTGTCTGACTTTTCGAATTTTTTACCGGTAATACGTTCATATAATTCGATGTAACGATCGGTGATTGTATTCACAAATTCATCGGGCATGAAAGGCATTTGTTGACCTTCCAATCCTTGAAATCCATTTTCAATTAACCATTGACGTACAAACTCTTTTGAAAGTTGTTTTTGTGGCTCTCCCCGCTCCTGGCGCTCTTCGTAACCTTCCGCATAAAAATAACGAGACGAGTCTGGTGTGTGAATTTCATCAATAAGGATAACTTCTCCATTTCTAATACCAAACTCATATTTGGTATCTACCAAAATCAACCCGCGTTGCGCTGCCATTTCTGTTCCTCGTTGAAACAGAGCAAGGGTATATTTTTCCATTTGAAGATAAATGTGCTCTGGAACGATACCCTTCGCTAGAATATCTTCCCTAGAAATGTCTTCATCGTGACCTTCCTCTGCTTTTGTTGCTGGTGTGATAATTGGTTCAGGGAATTTGTCATTTTCTTTCATTCCTTCTGGCATTGAAACACCACACAGAACTCTTTTTCCTGACTTGTATTCGCGAGCTGCATGCCCCGACAAATAACCACGGATTACCATTTCAACGCGAACAGGCTCACAAGTATAACCGACAGCCACAGATGGATCTGGTGTCGCAATTAACCAATTTGGAACAATGTCTTTTGTTGCATCAAGAAACATTGTAGCCACTTGATTCAAAACTTGTCCTTTAAATGGAATTCCTTTTGGTAAAATATGATCAAAAGCTGAAATTCGATCGGATGCTACCATCACCAAAAGTCCATTTTCAAGCGTGTAAACATCCCTTACTTTTCCGTTGTAAACTGAAACTTGACCTGGAAATTGAAAATGAGACGACGTTATTGCTTTCATGCTGAATTATTTGTTTTTATCAATTTGTTTTTCTTTCGATTCTGCTTGATCAAAAGCCTCAATAATTTTCTTCACCAAACTATGTCGAATGACATCACTTTGTCCCAATCGAATGACGCTTATTTCTTCTACATCTTTCAATACATCAAGCGCATAGGACAAACCCGATTTTTGTTTGTGAGGTAAATCCACTTGCGACATATCTCCCGTAATTACAAACTTGGCTGTCATTCCCATACGCGTAAGAAACATTTTCATTTGCATGGTTGTCGTATTCTGTGCCTCATCTAAAATAACGAAAGCTTTATCCAATGTTCGTCCACGCATGAATGCAAGAGGAGCAATTTCTATGACACCAAACTCAAGCATATCAGCTAATTTCTCACCAGGTATCATATCCCGCAAGGCGTCATACAATGGCATGAGGTATGGATCTAATTTTTCCTTTAAATCCCCAGGTAAAAAACCTAAGTTCTCACCTGCTTCAACAGCCGGTCGCGTTAAAACAATTCGTTTTACTTCTTTATTTTTAAGTGCCCGAACAGCCAGTGCGACTGCCGTGTAAGTTTTACCAGTTCCCGCAGGACCAACAGCAAAAACCATATCGCTTTTGTCGACTGCTTGTACTAACTTCTTCTGATTAACCGTTCGCGCCTTGATTTTCGTTCCGCCCGTTCCGTGCACCAAAGTTTCAGAGCCGTCATCATTTGACAGCAATTTCGAACCATCCGAAAGCATCAGATTATCTATACTATTCTCCGAAAGAAAATTAAACTTATTATAATGCTGAAGAAGCAAATCGAGCTTTCGTTCAAATTCATCCATAATTTCTTCGTCGCCGTTCAAGGAAAGAATGTTTCCGCGCGATACAATCTTCAGCTTTGGAAAAAACGTTTTTAAATGTCGAAGATTCGAATTATTGACACCGAAAAATTCAGCTGGGTTAATTCCTGTTATTTCTATGTTTCGTGTTCCTGAATTCAATTATTTTGATTTAAAAAATGTGTAATTCTTGCGATTTGAATTACTTTTGGTAAAATTAAAAATTAATTGGGATACTGAATTTCAATTTTATATGCAAATCATCACATTAACTTCGGATACCGGCCTTCAAGATTACTACGTTGCTGCGATGAAAGGAGCGATTTTGAAGTTGATACCAACTGCGAACATCATTGATATTTCGCACTCAATAAAACCCTTTGATGTTGCTGAAGCCGCCTACCAAGTTCAAAGTTGTTACAAGGAATTTCCGAATGGAACCATTCACATTATTGCTGTTGACAGTGAGCCCTTGTTAAACAATTCTAATCCGAGTTATCCAACGATTATGAAGTATCAAGGACAATATTTCATTACAAATGACAATGGATTTATTGGAACTTTTTTAGATGAAAATCATCCGGATGAATTGTATCGCTTTGATGATGTCCACAATGATGAATCACTGTTGAAATTCCCTACTAAGAATTGTTTCATTCCACTTGCAGCGAAAATTGCACAAAATAATCCGATAACAACTTTTGCAAAGCCAACTGAATCGTACAAACGAGCATTCAAACAAAAACCAATCATTGACCAATATTCAATTCAAGGAACGGTTATTCATATTGATTCATTTGGTAATTTGATTACAAATATCTCTAAAAGTGATTTCGATCGATTCGGGGAAAACACACCGTTTACGATTTACTACGTGGATAAGGATTACTTCATAGACCGCATTTCAAAAACATATAACGACGTTCCAATGGGTGAACGAGTTGCCATTTTCAATAGTAATGACTTGTTGGAAATCGCTTTAAATCGTGGAGCAAATCGAGGAACAGGTGGTGCTTCAAAATTATTCGGTGTCCGACTTGGTGAAATTATTCGCGTTGAATTTACACCAGCAGGATCTCACCGTGATTTCCAATTCATGTAAGCCATGTTGACGCGCATTGTTAAATTGCATTTTCAAGCTGAACGCATTGACGATTTTCTCGAACATTTTGAAACCATCAAATGGAAAGTAGCCCAATTTCCGGGTTGCCACGGAATGAAACTTTTAAGAGGAGAAAATGATCCATTTTTAGTTTTCACATACAGTCAATGGGAAAACGAAGAAGCTTTGGAAACCTATCGCACTTCAGAATTATTTCAAACGCTTTGGCCTAAAATAAAAACATGGTTCGATCAAAAACCTGAGGCTTGGAGTGTGGAAACTTATTTCGATGGGTTTGAATTAAATTCTTGATTTCTCTCTAAACTTATCTGGAAATCTTTTTTTGAACCTTGTAGGCTCAACTTTTTTCTCAGCTATTTTACCTGTTGCAGGAAACGAATGATTAGAGACAACCGGAATGGTCAATCCTATCAATTTCTGAATGTCTTTCACATACGCTTGCTCTTCAGTATTGCAAAAAGAAACCGCTTTTCCAGAAGCTCCCGCCCTACCCGTTCGACCAATGCGATGCACATACGTTTCAGGAATATTTGGAATGTCGTAATTCACCACAAATTCCAATTGATCAATATCAATTCCTCTTGCCGCAATATCAGTTGCTACTAATACTCTTAGCGTTTTATTTTTGAAATTATTCAACGCATTTTGTCGCGCATTTTGCGATTTATTACCGTGAATTGCTTCCGACTTGATTTGATTTCGGTTCAAGATTTTAACCAATTTATCCGCACCGTGTTTTGTTCGTGTAAAAACCAAGGCCGTTTCAACCTTATTCGTATTCAATACCTCCATCAACAAATCCTTCTTGTTTTCGGTATCAACGAAATACATTTCTTGCTGAATAGTTTCGGCAGTTGATGAAACGGGTGTTACTTCAACGTGACTCGGATTGGTTAGAATTGAATTTGCCAACGATGTAATTTCTTTCGGCATCGTTGCAGAGAAAAACAGCGTTTGTCGTTTCTCAGGAATGATTTTAATGATTTTCTTCACATCGTGAATGAAACCCATGTCCAACATTCTATCCGCTTCATCCAAAACAAAAATTTCAAGATTTCTCAAATTAATGTGACGCTGTTGAACCAAATCAAGCAATCTACCTGGCGTTGCAATTAAAATATCAACTCCAGCTTTCAAGCGATTTACCTGTGAAGTTTGATTAACACCTCCAAAAATTACTGCACTTTGAAGTTTTAAGTTTTGACCGTAATCTTTAAAACTTTCGTCAATTTGAATTGCCAATTCCCTTGTTGGAGTAACGATCAACGCTCGAATCAAGCGTTTTTGGTCCGGATTTTTGGTTGTTTGTAGTCGTTGTAAAATTGGAATGGCGAACGCAGCCGTTTTTCCCGTTCCAGTTTGAGCACAGCCCATGATATCTTTTCCTTGAAGGACGATTGGAATGGCTTGTTCTTGAATGGGTGTTGGATTGGTATAACCTTGTGTGTTAAGAGCGTTTAAGATCGGCTCTATAAGATCTAGTTCTTTAAATGTCATAAATTAGATTCAACTCTAAGTTTGACATAATAAATGAAATGAAAGACCTAGAATTTGAACAAAGATACGGATTTAAGTTAGTTACTGAGAACTTATTAATTTAAATGTTCAACTTATTCGAAATTCTTAGCTAGATCGGAAAATCAATTTATTTTCTTTTGCCCAAATTTTAATGATTCGATCTTCAAACGGTAAACAACGTCGGTTCTTTTTACCCTTTTTTTGAACGATGTAATTTTTATTTACCTCAATCGTAATTAATGACTTTTCAATTGTTTGAACAACATCAATTTCACCTTCAGCCGTCTGATCTTTTTCGTAATATTCAGTTACCTCGCGAAGTGAATAGATGAATGCCCCATAACTAACGCATTTATTTGTGTAAGTTCCAACGCAATGCCCGAGCTCACCTCCTTCATAAGCCAACTCCCTATTCGTTAAAATTTGTCGAATGATGTATTTCTTGTTTTCTTTTTCATCTTCATATTCGAAGGATGGCAAGGAAGATTTAGGGAGTTTTATAAGCTTATCAAGTCTACCATATTTAAAATTACCAATAGCCTCGTGCCATTCATTCGACTCATTAACCAAATTAGCGATTTTTTTATTTTTAAAATTAATTACACGCCTCAAGTGAAATACTTGATAATCGATGTAATCAAAAATCTCGGTTATACGGTTATTTCGGGTTCGGAAACCATTGCGATATAATTGAACGACCACTTTAACCCAAAAAGGAGTATTTGAAGTTGCACGAATATAACCTAACACTTCATTTGTGTAAATTATATTTTGAGTTTCGAAAAGAATAACGCTCCAAATTAAACCATCAAAAACAGATAATTCGCGTTTAGAATTATCCCAAAGCTCAACCATTATGTAATTGGACTCAATCGCTTCACGTTTCCATTCATTAGAAACCGTGTTAAATTTGTGTACTACTTTCTTATTTAACTCGAAAGGAAGATTTTCTGAATAAACTAAGTTCTTTCCAGAAACGACGTCCTTAAACCAATTTAATTCAAGGTAAGAAAGTTTATCCTCATTAAAATTTTTGATAAAAAAGAATGAAATTCCGTACTTCGAGAGCAAATAGTTAACGATTTCAGATCTTAAAAGTCCATATTTGGTTGAATTTACTTGCCTAAAATTTAGACATTCCTCAGGATTGAAATTTTCAAATAATTTCGAATTCAATTTGTATATTGTATAAAGCTTATCCAAGTCTAATGAGTTCATTTCCCCCAAGAATTCCGTTGGAAACTTACCCAGAAACACGACTAAAAATTCCCTAAATTTTTCCTCTCGAGCAAAAAAATCTTTATTACTATTCGACAATTGAATTAAGAACATTTCAAATACCTTGGGTTCTGCTTTTGCCTTTTTAAGAATTGAAAATAATTTTAATATAGTGCTTAAAGACTTAATTTTTCCATCGATTGCAAAATGACCTAACGTATTACTTCCAAATTGATAATGGGTCAATGAATTTAAGACCATTTGTTTTGAATGATTCAGTAAAAACCCAAATAAAATATTATAATTTTCGTAATTGGAATTCTTGAAAAGAAGCTTTGCAATTTTTGAAAAAGCCAATAGCTGCGGTTTTTTCGATTTTAAATCGTCTCTAGTATTAAGACTAAAGAAATGCAAATAATGCTCCCAAAACTTTGGGTCATTGACAAAATCTTGCGTTCCCAATTCTTTCAAAGTGTATTCCAAACAGAGAAAAACATTTTGATTAAAATTGAATTTACGAAATAAAAGTAGTGTGCCCGAAATAGTTAATAGAGGGAAATTAGTTTCAGTGTAAAGGTTATTAAGAGCTTGAAAAAATTGCAACTCCTTACCCCTATTTTCTTGTCGAATTGCTGAGCTAATTCCTGAACGATAGTTAAAAATACGCGATTGATCTTTAGACAAAACTCGTCGATGTGGATTTCCACCATTTGTAATTTCTCTATTTAATTGAAGGAATAGTTGTTTTGAATTCATTAAGTCAAAATAGAATTATGAATGAGCGTGGAATGAATGATGTAGAATTTAGAATGTAAAATGTAGAATTTAGAATGTAAATTTAGAAATCCTAGTTAGAGTGTGAAATTGACAGAAAATTCATTTTCATTTTTTCAATTCAAACCTCTTACTGTTCTCATAATCCTCATTCATTTTTTTGTATTTCTCCATCATTTTAGGTGTCAAAAAGATAAATAGAATAACCGTTACGAGAATTGCAAAAACCAATACGGAATCTTCGCTCGGAAATTGAGTTTTAACTTGTCTTTTAATGACCGAAAAAGCAAGTAATCCAATTAATCCGAAAAAATTTAGAATCATTAATACATAAGATCCAGGCCAATGCATAATGAAGAATATAACGCTGACCATTAAAATAAACAACCAAACATAAAATAATCGCTCAGATAGATTTAATCCTGCCTTAAAAATGGAGTACATAAAGTAGATTGAAAATGTCATTAATCCCATTTCAAAAAGTATAAAATCTCCTGGGAGACGTGGGGTAGAAAATAGCAAATTTGCAATAATTGAAATTGATCCTAAGCTGAAAAAAACTAAAGAAATAACTCGTGCATAAGTTAATATTTTCTTGAATACCAAAGAATTGTAAAAAGGTGAATCAAATAAACCAGACATAATTAGAATTTTAAAATGAATATATGGATAAATACGTCTGTTTAGATTGTTTATAACAAAACCCATCGAATTCTGTTGAAAAAATATGAGTTACTGCTATTTGCAATGATTATTCTTCCGAGCTAAAGGCTCAATTATCTCCTTAAATTTCTCCGAGATTTTCGTCTGGATGCATCAATTTAAAGGCTTCAATTACTGAATTATAACATCTGCAACTTGAATCTAATTGAAGTATAAGTTTTTTGAAAAATTTCTTACATTTATTATCAATGTCAGTAGACGAAAAATCAGTAGACAAAATCTTCAAAATGCTAAAACATTGAAAATCAAATTCCCTTGTAAAATTTAGCAAATCGAAAACTTGATTTAAATGTTCAAATTCAATTTTAATTATGCCTTCATTCCTATCTGAAGCCACGAAAAGACTTTTATAAGCCGTATAATGCCAAGTTTGATGAGGCTCAAGCCATAAAAACAATTCCCAATGCAAGCCTCCAATTTTATTACAAAAATAATTAGTGAAAATCTCAGTAAATACCTCGTGATAAGCTACTGAATCATCGTCGAGATAAATAAATTCTTTCAGTTGTTTCTTAAATTTTTGTTCAGATCCTAAACCAAAATTTCTTGAAACTTTTTGTAATTCATTAAATTTCTGAGTTGCAAAAGGAGAAACCCCTACATCAACTAACCAATGAATGAATTCATGAATTAATACTAATTCACACAATGCTTCAAAACATGCTTTTTTGATTTCATTAGATATATTATCTGAATACTTTTCTTTCAAAAAATTAGTTGAACAACGAAAAATAGCAGGCATGAATAATACCACCTGACCATCAGTTTTTTCTCTTATACGGTATTCACCAAGACGTTCAATAGAATTTTCACCATCATTCCATTTATTTGGTTTACATTCTTTGTCACTTAAAATAATTTCAGGCCAATTGAATTTATGCAGATAATCTGATTGCTCATGGTATGCTCTTTGCCATCGTCCTTTTTTTATGAGTAATTCGATTAATTCATCAAGTACATTATCTTTTTTAAATTCAAAAAACGTTTGATATAACATAATTCTTAATTCTAAAATTTAACGATTTAAATCCACTTACCCCAAACCTTTTGATCTATATAAGGAACCAATTGACTTTCGCACATCATCATAGTATGACCAGTTCCACCTGATTTTGGATTTCTTAAATCATCGTAAAAAAAACCAAAAGAAGCAGGTAAAATCCCTTGTGATGGGGCACCCGTAACTTTCAAGGTATCACGAACAAGATAAGCTCCCAAAATAGCGTTTCTTGGATGCAACCCATTTTCGAACTATTCAATCAACCCTTTTTGCTTTTTGTTTTTCTTGGATTCGTAAAGAATGTTAGGTTCATTTAACAAATTAATGCTTTCCAAGGAAATGCGCTGGTACAATCCAGGTTCCTCCTTTATACTTTTCTTATGATTATTGA